>Ga0315321_10000576_pt1 | contig 27447 bp, 21 predicted proteins | sample M180m21515metaG_FD_203464 | JGI IMG/M metagenome (GOLD analysis project Ga0315321, IMG submission 203464) | Ammonia-oxidizing marine archaeal communities from Monterey Bay, California, United States - M1 80m 21515 | ecosystem: Environmental > Aquatic > Marine > Intertidal zone | place: USA...
CTCGCGGATCTGCATACGCATCATGTGAAGGCGTTCTTCGCCCCTGCGTAGTTTGGTTGGGTCAACAACAGCATGCAGCTTGAAATGATAAACCGTCGATAGATTGTCCACTGGCTGAAATCGACAGCTGCCCATCTCGACAACGGTAGTGTCGAGGTTGCTGAGCCGGGACACTCGACTACGCACGTACCCAATCACTGCCGCGTGAACGACAACCATCATGACGATAAGGCATCCGCCCCAGTAGCGACGAATAAGATTCACAGCAGCCGTCTCAGATACGATGAGGGGAACGGACGAACAGGTGATCCCGCAGTGGGCAGGCCGATTCGTACCGCTTGCAACGATCAGACGGATTTCAGGTCAGAACAGCTCCGACCCTCTGAAGATTCCTAGGATGCGATTTCGAGCCGTGCGGCTGATTCCCTGACATCAAGTGCATAATAGTGCTGCTGCTAGCGTTAAAATGTCAGCGGCAAAATAGAGGAGCAGCGCTTCCGATAAAAGATTTCGTTATAGTTGCGGCCCAGAAGGCTCTCGGGGTTGAGCGTCGTATTATTCGGAATGAACGGGTTGAAACACGGGCGATACTCCAATCCACTTGCATCTTATCAGCGGGAAGTTCGAACGATGGACCGTCTTAAGCAGCCAGACTCGGCTCGGGTATTGATCTTTACCAGCCCCAAAGCTGGGAGTGGCGTCGGTCGAGAGCAGGTTCCACGCCTGGAGACGTTGCTGTGCGAATTGGGAGTCGAGGTGAAAGTTGTTCACCAAGTTGATCAGCTGCGGCGCTTGGTGGCTGAAGGAGTTCCAGGAGGTGGTCAGACGTTCGTGGTTGCCGCCGGTGGTGACGGAACTCTTTCCTTGGCTTGTGCCACCCTGTTTTTAAGCGAGGGAAACAGCGAGGGAAACAGCGAGGGAAACACTGGGCGGTTGCCTGAAAACGACTCTGTTTTGCTAGCGAAAGTCCGCTGCGAACCTGACCTAGTGACGGTGTTGCCCATGCCATTGGGGACCGAAAATCTGCTGGCGAGACATTTCGGGCAGGTGGCGGACGCTAACGAAGTCCTCAAAACAATTCGTCACGGGCAGCTGTTCAAGCTGGACGCAGGCTTAGCGAATGGCAAACCGTTCCTGGTCATGGCAACCTGTGGATTTGATGCGGAAGTAGTCCGTGAAATGCACGAGCGACGTCAGGGGCATATCAATCGTTTCAGTTACCTTGTACCTATCTTCAATGCCCTGTTGAGATATCGGTTTCCGAAGCTCAACCTGGTGGTCGATGGCAAGGAGGTTGGGAAGTGTTGTTGGGTGATGAGCTTCAATTTGCCCAAGTACGGTGGCGGGCTTGAGATCGAGCCAAATGCTTTGGGGGACGATGGACTTCTGGATATCATTGTTTTCGAACGTGGTTCCATTGCCAGTGGGCTGCGTTATGTGGCCGGCATTTGGACTGGACGGCATCTGGAGGCGGAGGATGTGACGCGTCTTCGTGGCAAGAGCATTCGAGTCGAAGCACGCAAGCCGGTGGCGTATCAGCTGGACGGCGATTTTGGCGGCCAATTGCCGATCGAAATCACTACTTTGCCAGCTGCTGTGCCATTGCTGATTCCGACTGCGGAAGAATAGTCAAGCTGTGGGTTAGCGTTTGGCATATCTGAAGGTGGTAAGAGCCGTCAGGACGTGCGTTGACATGGTTGCGTCGTTGGGGAAGCATCTGGGGCGAGGGGCTCGCTGCCAGCGCGGTGATGGATCAGCTCTGGATAAGGTGAGGGACGCTATCCTTGATGGCAGACGGCTTGTCGCCGACGTCAGCTTAGCCGAAACTTTGGATTCTGACGCTTGATCTGATTCACCAAACAATCTTGGCGAGATTTTATGAACAGTGTGACTGTTGGTAGTTATTCATGTGGTCCCGGGCAACCGCTGTTGTTGATCGCGGGGCCTTGTGTGTTGCAGTCGGTTGATCTTGGTTTGGAGATTGCGGAGCCGCTGGCCCGACTCAACGCGCGATCTGATGTCAACGTGGTCTTCAAAGGTTCGTTCGACAAAGCGAATCGAACAAGTTTGAAAGCGGAGCGAGGACCGGGGTTGGAGGCAGGCCTCAAGATGATGGAAGCGATCGGCAGCAGGACCGGGTTGCCCACCACTACGGATCTGCACCTGCCAGAGCAGGCGGAAGCTGTCGCACAGGTTTGTGATCTGCTGCAGATCCCGGCCTTTCTTGCTCGACAAACTGATCTGCTGGTGGCGGCAGCTGAAACGGGGCGGCCTGTGAACGTCAAAAAGGGACAATTCATGTCGCCCGAGGATATGAAATACGTTGTGGACAAGGTGCAGGGCAGTGGCGACGGTGGCGTGATGCTGTGCGAGCGGGGAACTTTTTTTGGCTATGGACGCCTCGTCAACGACATGCAGTCGCTGGTCTTGATGCGAAATTTAGGCGTCCCTGTCGTGTTTGATGCCACTCATAGCGTCCAGCGGCCAGGAGGATTGGGGGGAGCGACCGGCGGAAACCGGGAAATGGTCGAACCATTGGCCCGCGCAGCCGTAGCAATCGGTACCGACGCACTCTTTTTCGAGACACACCCAAATCCGGAGACGTCACCGAGCGATGGTCCGAACATGATTCCGCTGAATGCCTTTGAGGCGACGATAACACGTCTGCTGAGGCTGCGTGAGGTCGCACTGTCGCTGACTGCAGACGTCTGATTGTTCGGCTAAGCGTTGATCTCCCTTCCCTCTTCCAAGCACAATCAGAGACGCGCCACTTATGTTCTTTCGCAGTGGATCCCTTTCTGCCCGCGGTGAACCCCTGAATTTGGTCATGTCGACCTGGAAGTAAAATTGAACGATGCGGAAATTCATGAATCCAGCGACGTACGCAAGTGGACCTGTCATGCCAGCCAGAACATTAACGCTACTGGGACTCTCCTTTGCCATGATGGTGGCGGTGGGCTGTAGTGATAATACTGCCAGAGTGAGAGCGATTGAGCGTCAACGGCAGGCTAGAATCCAAGCCGATACTACCGTGGATCACCTAGGAGAAGTCCACAGTCTCTTATCGAGGCTTGTTGAATTGAACCCACAGGAAGCTCAACGAGAGGTTATCTACCATCTGAATCGGTGGGGCGAAGGCAAGGAATTCGATGATGAGAAAGCCACGCCATTACTCAAAACGATCAGTGCAGTGCTCCCTACGGAGCAGGCTCGAGAATCGACCGAGCAAGCATCCTTCGTTGGCTCCGACACCGATTACTTGAGGGACTGCTATCTGTTCCGTCAAATCTCGGATTGGGTAGACCGCGAGTCAGGTGAAGATCCGATGCTGACAGACTGGTTGAATGAAATTGAGGGCCAACTTCCTGAAGAGGAGGTGGTGAAATTGAGGTCGGCGGTGCGGCTGTTCGATTGGACGGTCAGGAATGTAGGGTATGAACCGCTGCAACCCGAGACAAGTTTGCTACCCCATCCGCCGTTCCCCAACGGAATGTCGATCCCTGAATTTTCACTGGGGATGAAGTTTCAAGGTCCAGGCTACCGGCAAACTGATTACGAAACCGTTTGGCGTGGGCTCGGCGATTCGCAACAGCGTGCCGGGGTATTCACGCAATTATGCCGACAGGTTTCGATTCCCGCGTTTGTTTTGGCAACACAGTCCGAGCAGGATGGAACGCTCACGCCATGGAGCGTTGGTGTTCTGATCGGTAAGGAGGTCTATTTGTTTGAGCCTGAACTCGGGTGTTATGTACCGGGACCGGGGCAAGTTGGAATCGCTACTCTGAGTCAGACGCGGTCTGATGCTTCAGTGTTGCGCCGTTTGAACGTGGTTTCCTATTTCGAGTATCCCGTTTCAAAACCTGATGTGCAACAATCGATCGCTCTGTTGAATGTGACACCAGAAGCGGTCAGTCTTCGTATGAAGCAGCTTGAGTCAGGTTTGACGGGTAACCGTCGGATGAAAACGTTCGTTGATGTTGATGCGTTGGCAACCGAAATTGACGCAGTGCCGGGAATTGCCGGAGTCCGGCTTTGGGATGTTCCTTTGCTCGCGGAGGTTTACGCCGCCGAGCTGAAGGCTGCTGAACTGCGTGATCCGCTTTTGACGTTCTGGTCGGTAGCCTCCTGGGCCATCCTCGATGGTATGAGTGACAACGCAAAATTATTGGCACTGGCTCGCTGGCGTCACCTGCATGGGCAGTTTGACAAAGATGACGAGGAAGATGCGGAGGGTGCGAGAGTACTTTACCTGCAGCAACGCGCGCCCGAGTTTGAAATTGAAGATCTCGGTATCGACGTGAACTTGCAGAAGGCCTATGGAGTTCGTCGCGAGCTGGGAATGGATGAGAAGCAATATGAGATGCAACTGCGTTACGCTCAGGACTTGATGCGGATGGGTAAGAACGCTGCGACCTACTGGGTCAGCTTGATTCAGTATGACGATGAGAGGTACGAAACAGCTCAAACGTGGTTTTCGAAACGCGTTCTTGATTCAGAGTTGATCTCGCGTCGTGAATTGACGGGAGATGTATTGTCACCTTGGGTGGCTGCGGCCCGGTACAACCTCGCTAGAAGTTTGGAACGCAGTGGAAAAGTCGACGAAGCCATCCAGCTTTACAAAACTGACGGTGATCCACAGGAGCATGGAAATCGACTCCGAGCCCGACTGCTGGATAAGCGGCGTCGAGCAGCGGAGGTAGAGCCAGAGTCGGCAGTGGGTAAGTGACGAGTGACGAGTCGGCTGACCCCAAGTCACGGTTCAGCATGGTTGATGGTCATTTCCGTCGCCGCGTCGAACGCCTGAGATGCGTTGTGATTGCGTGTGGGAATACCTGCTGATTGCGTGCTTGCCGCAGTTTGGCTTGGGCGGCGCTCAGCCGCTTTGTGCGTTCAGACGCTCAACCAAGTTGTTCAATCCGGATACTTCTGAGGTCCCTCGCGACTTCCGGGAAAGCTTCATCGACAATCCCTGCTTCAGCAAGTTTTTCGAGAGACATTTTTGGGGCAATCGGGCATGATTTCAGCAAAACCAATTCGTCCGCATCGACCTGATGTGCCAAAAAAGCAGCGATAGAGTCGGTCGTCGTTCGCCAGTCATGAGGACTTCGGGTCCCGCGGACGCTTGTGTTTCGGTTGTAGAATACAGCGGGCGTGACCACCGTGGGCAGTGCAGACACCTGCGAGTTGGGGAAACCCGTTCCCGGTTGCACTGTATCCTTCCATTCTTGCTTGGTCTTGATCAACGGCCAGCCAAAAAAATCGGCTGCAAAGCTGGCGGTGGCTGCCAATAAATCAACGCACATCCAGTGCATTTGTTGGGGGGGCATTTTGTGTCTTTGATCGAGTTCACGTACGGCATCAATCAATTTGCCGCCGCCAATGATGATCATCGTCTGGTCGGAAGGATGGGTATCCAGCCATTGGTTGACGGCAGTTGCGAGATTGTCTCGCAGCAGCATGCTTCCCCCAATCTTGATGATCCGCCGCATCGTCAAGTTCTCACTGATTTTCGTAGCATTGGAGTCGTGATACTGCATAGGCAGGTGCGCATCTTGCAACTTCGGTTCCGAGGTGATCGGCCAAATGGTGCGTGGGGTGTTCATCAGGAACGGAGACCAACACCTGACCATGCCCGCTCAGCACCCAAGCATCGTGCTTGTGATGTCGGTTGATGGCATGCTGGATTTTCTCGATCGCTGCTGAAATGATCTGATGGGCCATGATTTCCGCGTCATGGATGTTGATGGTCCTGCGATCAAGGCCAATCATTCTGGCAATGCGATTTGCTGCGAGTTGACGTGATCTTGGTTTGCCATCAGCACTGCTGCAGTCGTCGACGTCTTCCGCGGTATGTCCGAGCAGTAGCATGGCGTCATCAATGGTTGCGAACATTTCATTCATCACCGGCGTGGAGATGCCTCGATATTCGAGATTGCTGACAAGGGCGCAGACAGGAGTTCGCCTGCATCCGGTGTAAACAAGGGAATGGTCACAAAGGCGGTCGTAGTCCGTGAGCGCGTTGGTGGCAACTTTCTGTCCCGTGATCGGGATGATGTCAGTTGTGGTTGATCCAATGTCGATCAACAAAGCGTCGGATGCAATTTCGCGGCCGACGAAATTGGCGAGTGCATGCCAATTTGCTGCTGCGATCAGATCAGGATTTTCACAGGCAGCATTTGCTTGGTGAAAACAGCCGTCGACGCCATAAAATCGAACCTTGGCAATACCAAGCGTTTCAGCGGCTTGGCAGGTCTGTTGCACGATGTGCTCAACGCCCATTTTCCGGTCGAGAAAACAGTCAGCTAATTCGCCGGTCATGGTGACGGCCAATTCTTCGGGCCTGATCCCATGGTCGATAAAGTGGTCTTGTATGTCTTCAATCAAGCTTTGGGAAAGCTGTTCGGGCGTTCGCCACATGGCAAATTCACGGGCTGCGGCGGTAGCACATGAACTGGCATACTTCAGGTTGGCCCCACCAATATCGATTCCGAGAACGAGATTTTGCGTGTCGGATGTCATGCGTTCTCGATCACATTGTCATTGATCCAAACGTCCCCGTCGGGAGTCCAACGCACTGAGTTGGCCGCGGTGCAACAGGAAACGGCGCCCGTTTCCATGTCAAAGAGTCGTGCCGCGAGATTTCCGTTGATCATTCGGCGGAGGCCTACATAGGATGTGGTCAGACGAGGGTTGATTTCGATCACACAGTCTTCGCTTGGACGTTCCCCCAGTAGGAGATCCAAGCCCACAAAACCGCGCGCTGTTGGTGGCATGGCAACGATGGCTCGTGATGCCAACGCCGTTGCCCGACGTTGATCATCGGCGTCCAGCGGTCCCGTTCCACCACCGTACTCGCAATGGGAACCGGACAAGTCTTGTGAAACAGCAGGCAAAAACGTGTGTTGCGTTGCCGAAGCTACCAGGGCGATCGAAATGGCACGCCCCGGTATCCACCCTTGCAGAATCCCATCCTCGGTCAGATCAGCGGACGCTTTTTCGAAAGAATCATGGATTCTGATTTCCTGTGTCCCGCATCCGTCACGTGGCTTCACGACAAATTTGTCGAAGCGCTGCAGTTCCGCTTCCATACGACGGTCTGTCAGCGTCATGTAGGGTGGGTGGGAAACGCCCGCAGTATGCAAGATTTTTGCGGTCAGATGCTTATCGCTGGCGGTGCGCAGAAAATCGCCGCTACCGGCAATCACGTCGATCCCGCTTGCTCGTAACATGGCAACCGCTTTCGCGAGAATTCCGTCGCTTTCAGGAGCGACAAGCAAAGCGGCGTCACATGTTTGTGCAGCCGTGACCCATTGCCCCCACAGTGATTGAGCGTGGTCGATGTTGACTGTGTCAGTGGTGTTGCTGGAAAATGTTTTTGCAAAACGAGGGTCCAGCGGGACCACTGTTTCAGCGACTTCGGCAAGGTCAGAGACGATCGACTGCAGCATCGCTGCACCCTCACGCCGCAGACTCGATGGGATTTCGTCGATCACCTGGTCAGCAAGGCCACCGCCGGTGACGTACTCTCCGACAAAAATTCGCATGTTGATTGTCTCCGAACGGAAGGCTCCGAGCACACGACGACCACGCGGTCACCATGATACCGAAAAATGGGAGCCCTGTTGGAATGCTGAAAAGATAAGCGGGCCTGAAAAATCATTCAGGCCGTACAGCATTCTGGTGGCACGGTAATAGGAAAAGCAGGTTGGGTTTGTTCCCAAGCCTAGAAAATGCCGAGATGATCACGAGCCTCGTCGGTCATCAGGTCAGGTGACCATGCAGGCTCCATGACCACTTTGACTTCACACGAGGTAACTTCTTCGAGGCCTTCTGCTGCACCCTTGGTTCCGGCAACCAACTGTGGGCCGGCCGGACACATGGGGCTCGTCATCGTCATCTCGATGTTGACCTCGTGCTTGCCCTCTGCATCTTCCTCGCCAATGCTCACAACATAAATCAGCCCCAAATCAACGATGTTGACATAGAGTTCGGGGTCGATGACTTGTTTCAATGCTTCGCGAACCGTGTCTTCTGCGAGTGCCATGATGCGGACGTCCTGTGAATAGTGTGCTTGGGGTTGATAGATGAGAAATGAACTGCGTTGCTTGACCGAAAACGCGTCTGCGTTCAGACCTCAGTTGGTAGGATTGCTATGCAAATTCATTGGGCACAAGACACGACACTCATCCGCCAAGTGAAGCCGTGATCATGCCAAATGAGAAAAATCATTCGTATTCGCGTACTTGGCGAGCGATCGCTGCTGCAAGAGCTTCGCGAACACTCTCGATCGAAATCCGATCGAAAATCTGCTGGAAGAATCCACTGACGATCATTCGCGTGGCTTCTTTGCGAGTGAATCCCCGGCAGCGAGCGTAGAAAATCTGCTCCTCGTCGACTTTGGCCGTCGTGCTACCATGCGTGCATCGTACATCGTCCGCTTCGATCTCAAGCCCAGGGATTGAATCTGCCCGCGACGTGTTCGAGAGGACGAGGTTATCGTTTCGCTGGTAGCCATCGGTCTTTTGGGCATCCTTGTCTACCTTGATCATGCCCCGCCAAACCGTTCGGCTTTTGTCCTGTTGGGCTGCCTTGTAAAGGAAATCGCTCCGGCATCCCGGTGCTTTATGGTGCTGCAATGTGTGGTAGGCAATGTGTTGCCTTGCCTCCGTGAACATCACACCATTCACTTGGCTATTAGCTCCGGGGCCGACCAGGTCAACTGTTTGGTTGACCTTGGACAGCATGGAACCCATCGCAGCCAGCGTCCACTGGAGCGTCGCATCACGATCAACCGAAGCCTTCTGCTGGGCAAAGTTGTAGGTCTTGTGCCCCCACTCCTGCAGATTGACATACCGCAGATGTGAGCCGGGTTTCTGAATCAGTTCGACGGCACCCAAGTGCAGTCCCGCAGCGCTGGTTGAAGCACCGTTGCTCTCATGAAGGACGGTCGCTTCCGCACCATCTTCCAAAATGATCAGCGTGTGGGTGGTGTCTGTGCCACCTTCTGACAGGATGGAACCGATGTGAACAGGACGGTCCAGAACCACTCCGCGTGGGACGTAAAGAATTTGCCCTCCCGACCAGAATGCGGCGTGCAACGCAGAGAATTTGTCTTCGTCCGGGTCGAACGCGGTGAACAGGTGCTGTCGAACCAAATCGGGGTGTGTCTTGCACAAGCGTGAAAGGCTACCGAATACAACACCACGCTTGGCGGCAGACTCGTCGAGGCTTTCCCCGACTACTTTGCTGTCGACGGTTTCAATGCGTCCTGCAAGTTCAACATCTTGCAGCAGTTGGTGAACCTGCTCGCGGTCTGCCACGGTTGATTCGCCATGATCGGGACCGGTAGGAACACTGTACTTGCCAATCTGGAAGGCTCGAATGTCGGTGCGAATCCATTCTTCGTGGCGGCGTTCTGGCCACTGCATCGCCGAACCATGTTGCCATGCTTCCCGTCGCATCGCCAGCAACCAGTCAGGTTCGTCGCGTGATTCAATGAACGCATCGAATCCGGCCTGGTCGAAAGTCGTAAAAGTTGTTTGTGTCATGTTTCTTCAGTGTGTGCGCCGCAAAGTCGGTCTGGCAGTGGCGTCTTGGTAAAGCTCGAGATCTGCCACAGGTCGAAAACCGCGGTAGACCGAAACCTTGGGGAGGAATGTGGCCTGAGCCCCCAATGTCAGGAGCTCAGGTGAATGAATTGAGTCGCAGTGCCGTGGCTTCTGTGCCCGAATCTGATTCAGGCGATTCGATTTAGCCGACACTTCCTTCCATTTGCAATTGAATTAATCGGTTCATTTCAATTGCATACTCCATCGGCAATTCCTTGACCAACGGTTCGATGAATCCGTTGACGATCATTGTGCTTGCTTCTTGCTCGGTCAGTCCACGACTGAGGAGGTAGAACATTTGTTCTTCGCCAATCCTCGAGACACTCGCCTCGTGTCCGATTTGGACATCTTGTTCAGCGATTTCGATGTAGGGATAGGTATCGCTGCGGCTCTCCGGATCGAGAATCAGGGCGTCGCAAACCACGTTGTTCTTGCTGTTGTGGGCACCGGGCTCGACACGCACAAGACCGCGATAGCTGCTGCGTCCGCCGTTCTTGCTAATGCTCTTGCTGATGATCTGCCCCGTGGTGTTCGGAGCTTCATGAACAAGCTTGGCACCCGCATCCTGATGTTGTCCGGCGCTCGAGAACGCGATCGATAAGATCTCGCCCCGGGCACCTGGTTCCATCATGTGTACCGCGGGGTACTTCATGGTCAGTTTGCTGCCCAGGTTGCCGTCAACCCACTCCATCGTTGCATCACCATAGGCATACGCTCTTTTGGTTACGAGATTGTAGATGTTGTTTGCCCAGTTCTGGATCGTCGTGTAACGGCAACGAGCGTTCTTCTTGACGATGACCTCAACCACCGCGCTGTGCAAACTCTCGGTTGAGTACATTGGTGCGGTGCACCCCTCGACGTAGTGAATGCTTGCACCTTCATCGACAATGATCAGCGTTCGCTCAAATTGTCCCATACTTTCGGCGTTGATGCGGAAGTACGCCTGCAGCGGAAATTCAACGTGCACGCCTTTCGGAATGTAGATGAATGAACCACCCGACCAGACAGCACTGTTGAGTGCAGCAAACTTGTTGTCCTCCGGTGGGATGATTTTACCGAAGTACTCTCGCAGTAATTCGGGGTGTTCACGTACTGCGGTGTCCGTATCAGTGAAGATGACACCCTGCTTGGCGAGGTCTTCTTCAAGTGATCCGTAAATGACTTCACTCTCAAATTGCGCTTTCACGCCTGAGAGGAATTTCTTCTCTGCTTCAGGAATTCCAAGTTTATCGAAAGTGTCCTTGATTTCCTGCGGAACGTCATCCCAAGTTCGTCCCTGACCGTTGGTCGGCTTCAGGTAGTAAAAGATGTCCTGAAAGTCGATGTCGATATCGCCACCCCATTTTGGCATGGGGCGTGACTCAAAAATTTCTAATGATTTGAGTCGGAATTCACGCATCCAGTCCGGCTCATTTTTGATGTCCGAAATCTGATTCACAATATCGGCATTGATGCCCTTCTGCGCCTTGAAGACCCCTTGGGTCTCAGTGCGGAAATTGTATTTATTGATTTCACCCAGTTCGGCGGATTCAGTGATGTCAGTTGCCATGAGTATTTCCTATTTCTCTGTGTCGTGATCCCGTTTGATTCAGCAGTCTGTTTTTCGTTAAACAGCCGCTTCTTCTGCAAGCATTTCCTGGTTCGCCGCCTCGGCGTCCGGGTATGCCTTACGTATGCGGTCGTATCCGTGCTCGTGCAGTTCGTCTGCCAATTCACGGCCTCCCGTCTCAACCAGTCTTCCGCCCAGCATCACGTGGGTGAATTCTGGTGGATTGTGTTCCAGCAGTTTGTCATGGTGAGTGATGATGAGGAGGCCCATTTTTCCTTGGCCGATCTCAGCGATCGACTCACTGGCTAAGCGTACTGCGTCCGCGTCCAGTCCACTGTCGGTTTCGTCAAGCACCGCGAACTTTGGTTGTAACATGGCAAGTTGCAGGATTTCAGCCCGCTTCATCTCACCCCCTGAAAAGCCATCGTTGACGTAGCGGCGGGCGAATTCAACGTCCATTCTCAAGTGGGACATCTTGTCTTTCAGTTCTTTTCGGAACTCCCGCATGGGGATTAGTTCCTCACCTTCTTTGCGGTCAGGTCTGCGGACGTTGGTGGTAGCATGACGCAGGAAATCTGCCATCTTCACGCCTGGAATAGCCATCGGACGCTGAAATGCCATGAAGATTCCCTCTCGAGCACGCTCGTCAGGTTCCATTGCCAGCACATCTTTTCCGTCGAGTGAAATCTTACCGCTGGTGACCTCGTACCCCGGGTGCCCCATGATGGCCAACCCAAGCGTGCTTTTGCCGCTCCCGTTGGGCCCCATCAACGCGTGGGTTTCGCCGTGGTTGATCGTCAGATTGACTCCACGCAAAATCGGCTTCTCGCCAACGTTAACGTGCAGGTCTTCAATTTTAAGAACGTGTGTCATCTTGCTAATTCGAAATCTGAGATAGTGAAAGGGAGTGTGTTTCCGTGATCGCTGCAACTTGCAGCAATTTGCCGTGCAATGTTGGTGAGTCGCTGTTGGTAAGTCGCCAATGGTGACCCCTCGGGACCATGACTTGGCAGACTCAGTTATCTGGCTGTCGTGTATTCGGGTGGCAGTCCAGTTTTTTTCTTTGTGCCAGTTTCTCGTCTCGTCGTGCCGGTGTTTCGGTCGTAGGTGTCGTTTTGGGACAGCTGTCACTAGAAGAATCAGTCAACTCGATCTAGGTATCGTTCGCGAGTGGGGAACCCGTTTCCGTTTCAGTTGCGACCGACGCATCCGCTGTCAGCGTAACCGCAGAGAACTGACAACAATCATCACCATCCAAGCGACAACTGCTCAAATGAACGGGTTGCCCGAGAGCTTCGGAAATCATCTGTTCTTCAAGACGGCACATGGCCCGATCATCTGACACATCGGTAAGTGTTGGGAAGGGACACATGCCAATGTCCAGCACTGGCAACTCGCCGGCAGTCGTCACTTCCGCAACCATTTGTCTTGCGGACATGGCTTCGGACAGTTTTTGCATTCTTTCCTCGAAACTGTTCTCGGTTTGGTCCGCCTCGACTTGCAACGCGAACTGTCGCCCCAGCCGTGTGGCCACCGCTGAAACGAGCTTGTTTCGTATTGTTTCGTCTTCCAACGCAACAATCTCTCGCCACATGGCATCGGCCAAGTCGGCGGGATTCGCACCTGCGTCGCGGTGTCCGGTGACTGTCAATCGATAGCGGAACGTCGGACGTCCTCTGCCAGCAACAACCTTCTCGCGATCAATCAGGCCCAGTTCCAGCAATCTCTCGATCCGCTGACGGATGGCGGTTGCAGTCACCCCCAGAAGCTCGGTGAGTTCCCCAACTCCCCAAACTTCTCCACCACGCATGGCAGACAACAATTCCCGGTCGACCGAGCGGAGTGCGTTTGTATTGGCTTGTGAGGTCAAAGGGGTTTGGATTGAAGTTTGTGGAGGAAGTTCAGTTGATTTTCGCTTTTGCCCAAGGGATCCAGCCGGCGTATTTAGCAGGGGGGATTCCGACGCGGTGGCCAACCGGCAAGTTGTCCGAAACTATCGCTCGCCACTTGTTTGGATCTGTATTTCCGTGGGACCCCTCTGGCGGGGATTGATCGGCCCGCTTGGCTTAACGCCCATCGACTCTTGCCTGTGAATCATTGTAATATTACGGACGCGGTGATTTTTGACAACTGCTGGTGTGAAAAATAATTGTACCACGGCTCCTGGTCCGAACCGGTATCTTCGCGACTTTAGCGGGGAACCCCGTTTCGTCGGATTTGGGGCTTAGTGCCCCCCACTGCTAAAGCGACCGTTTGGCTGATACGATCCAGCATCGAACGCTCGGACCGCCTTGTTGCGAATTTCAGCCGTTCGTCAGCTTTTTTCTCCTTTCCTTCGTATCAAGCGTCACTCTGAGTCTCCCAATGAAAGCAGTTGCGGTAACGCCCGGCACGCCAAATAGTGTTCATCTGGAAGAGATTGACAAGCCAACTCTGGACGTGGTCCCTGATGGTTTGGGGGTCCTTGTACGCGTTTTGAAAGTCGGTGTCGACGCGACGGATCGTGAAATCAATGATGCGCTTTACGGGAACGCCCCCGATGGTGATGGGCATTTGGTGATTGGGCACGAGTCGTTTGGCGTGGTTGAGGCGGTTGGAGAAAACGTCAAACGCGTCAAGGTTGGCGATTATGTGACTGCGACAGTTCGTCGCCCCGGAGGGTCGATTTATGACCTGATCGGGACGAACGATATGACCAGTGAGGAAGAGTACTACGAGCGAGGGATCAATCTGCGTCATGGTTATTTGACGGAGTACTTTGTCGATGAAGAAGAGTACATCGTTCGAGTGCCACTGGGTCTGAAACATCTGCACGTTCTGATGGAGCCGATGAGTTGCGCCGCCAAGGCGGTTCATCAGGCTTACGAGGCACAGCAGCGGATGAAAGTTTGGAGACCTCAGGTCGCATACGTATTGGGAGCAGGGCAGATTGGTCTTCTGACCACCTTGGTGTTGAAGCTGAGGGGGCTCGAAGTTTACACACTGGCTCGGGGCGAGGCTCCTAATCTCAAAAGCGAGATTGTGAGCGGTTTGGAGGCGACTTACGTCAGCACCCGCGAAACCTCATGGGACGATCTTGTTGCACAGACTGGAAAGCCTGACTTGATCGTGGATGCGACCGGAAGCAGTCGACTTGCATTTGAAGCAATGGAGCATCTGGGACTCAATGGAGTTCTTGTCTGGACAGGGATCACCGGTGGTGACAACAAAAGTGAGGTTCCTGCCGACAAAATCAATCTGCAGTGGGTCCTTGGAAACAAATTGTTGTTGGGCAGCGTGAATGCAAATCGTCATCATTTTGAAATGGGGATCAAGGATTTGGCGCTCGGCGAAATGATGTATCCCGGAGTACTGGAACGCATCCTGACCAACCCCGTTGACGGCCTAGAAAATTTTGCCGAAATGATGCGACTGCTGGTCGAAGAAAAGGATGCCTTGAAGGTCTATGTGAACGTAGCAGACGAGTAGCAGACGCAGGTCCTTCTAGCAGCGATTCACATCCGTATGTATTGCATGCCGGTGATGAACCTGGTTCAGTCGCGTGGACAGGATATAGTCGATTGGCGGCGGAAACGCGTCTGTGTGCTGTGCCTGTGTCGGTTTTGACTCCTGTTTCGGTCTTGACTGTAGGCAGTGCGCGTTTCGGTCTCGACGGCACACCAACTTCGACCCCGCCTGTACGGTCCCCATCAGGCTCATTCGGGGCTCTACCCCTCGCTTCCCACTTTGGGTTCGTGGCTTGTTGCGAGTTCCTGGTGGATTTGCTGCAGTTGCTCAATCGCGTTTCGCATCGCGACGTGATCGATTTCGTGGACGTCAATCGGGTCCCCGACGCCGCGGAGCATGGTGATCGTCAAACGGCCTCCCAAATGTTGCCTGAACTCTTCCAAACCGTGCATCAAACGCTCGGTGGGGGTCAATTCTTCATGCCACAATGGGATGCCCAGTCGAGTCAAGCATTTGCAAACAGCTCGCATGTCCTGCTCGGGAAAACCGAACTTCAGTGAGGAGTAAATTGTGTCAATCGCGACCCCAATGGCCACTGCTTCGCCATGACGGATCTGATAATGGGTCAGTGGTTCAAGTCGGTGTGCTGACCAATGGCCGAAGTCCAATGGGCGAGCTTCCAGCATTTCGAATGGATCACCTCCGTGGGTGATGTGCTTCAGGTGCAGCAGGCACGACTGGTGCACAGCTCGCTTAGAAGCAACAGCTTCTCGTTCCCGGATGGCGTCAGCATTTTCGCATAGCCACGAGAATTCTGCCTCACTTTTCAGCAGTGAGACTTTGACCGCTTCACTGAATCCGCATCTGAAATCACGATCGGGCAACGTCTGCAGCAGGTTCGCATCGTTGATCACCGCCCACGGGACGGCAAAGGTACCGATCCAATTCTTCTTTTCGAAGTGATTGATTGCGTTTTTGACGCCAACTCCCGAATCAGCTTGTGCCAGTGTTGTGGTCGGCAGGCGAATCAGTCGGACGCCGCGGTGGGCCACAGCGGCTGCGTAGCCAACGGCATCCAGCATGGCGCCGCCGCCGATGGCGACAATGTAACTGCGGCGATCCAGGTTCAGCTGATTGATCTGCTGCAGAATCAGTTCAACCGTCTTCGATGAATTCTTGACGCCTTCCCCACCGTCAACAAGAACCGGTGCGTGAACCAGGTCGATGGCATTCGCCTGTCCAAGCTGCTCCGCAATACGGCCGGTGGGTTCGGCCAATGAACGTTCCGCAATCAGCAAAACCTTGGCATTTTCCCCATCGCCAGCTTCAATGACCGACAACAATTGGGGAAGGTCTTTCCGTGACACGTCATCAGTGACTCGTAGGCGATGCACAAATGGCACCGAAAACTGGATGTCGAGTGAGGTTTCGGGCGGGTCGGGCATGGGTAAAGGGAGCTGCTGTGGGTCGCTTGCGTCGTTAGATAAATGCAGTGTTAGCTGGGGTCGGATTGGCGCTGGAGGCGGGGATAGGTCGTCGTTGAGTTGCGTTTTCGTGACTACCGCGAGGTTTTCATGAAAACCGAAATCAGTGAAACCGAAATCAGTGAAACCGAAATCAGTGAAACCGAAATCAGTGAAACCGAGTGTCATGCGAATCTGTTGGGCGGCTTGCTCATGGCTTCACGTCTTCCCAGCCTCTCCACAACCACTTCAGGGAATCGGGAAAGATGGTGCCGGCATGTTTTCCATTGTGTCCCCCGTCGCCAAATACCAGTTTGTAATCGTAATTCTTATATGACAATGCCCGTGCCATTTGACGATTCGCCAAGGGCCAGTTTCCAAAGCGGTTGTCCAGGTCGTTTTCGCCATCCTGCAGCAGAACACGAATGGGTTTTTTATCTGTTTTGCGGATCATCGGAGGGTAGTTGTGGCCACCTCGCAGGTCGACAAAACTGCCGATGTGGCTGAGCACTTTTCGAAATCGGTCGGGGCGGTGCCAAGCAACGGAAAAGGCGCAAATCCCGCCCGAGCTGTTGCCGCAAATCGCTCGCAATTCGGGATTCTTGGTAATCCGGTAATTCGCCTCAATGGGTGGCAAAACCTCCTCAAGCAAAAAGTTCGCATAGTCACCATTGACACTGTCATACTCAACACTTCGGTTCGCGGGCGTCGGTTTCCAACCGCGTTTGTCAGGTAATTCGCCTTTGTGGCCTGGATCGATCATGACGGCGATCGTGACTGGCATCACGCCCTTGGCAATCAGGTTGTCAAAGACGACGGGAACCCGGAAATCACCTCGCGTACCGACAAAGGCGTGGCCGTCCTGGAAAACCATCAGTGCCGCTGGCCGGTCGGCGCTGTACTGCGCAGGTACATACAGGCTGTAGCGTCTCTTGGTTTCGGGGAAAACTTTGCTGCCCGCAAGCATATGCTCAGTCACCGTCCCACGTGGGTTGGCCACGTTGAGCATGGAATCCGGCCCATGCTGATACGACACGTCCGCCGCGTTGAGAGGTTGTTGCGGCAGTGGAAACAGAAAAACGACGAAAACAGTCATCAAAGGAACGACTGCTGTAAAAGACTGGGAAAGCGACACAGGGAATGGCATGCAGAGTGGAGAATTGAGGAATTGAGGAAGGGAGGTAAACACAGTTTAACGTGGTTTTGGACCAAGCATGCTTGCCGAAACAGATTTTTGCCAAGGGTGGCTTTGACATGGGATGTCGCATGGCTCATGGTGTTTGCCAAAACTCATAAGCGCCGAAGCCATGATTTGCGGAAAGCAGTGCTCGTCCTTGAATGATGACGTTTCTTGGCAAGGCAAATTTGACTGCTGTTGAATTGGTTTGTCCACGGTTGCTTTCCTGCCAATGGCATCAGAGGCTGTGCCAAGGGCGAGAAAGTTGCGGCGGAAGCTGGCTCAGTGGAGCGAGTTTTTGGCCTACCAGAGTGAGGGGTTCGAGGTGAGTGTCATGCTTGAGATGCGCCACTGGATGCTCACGACCTGGTGATTGATACACAGCTGATTTTACGACGTAATGGGAGAGATGCAGGCGATGGATAGGCGACGTTTGGGGGCAAGTGGTCTGGTGGTGTCTGATATTTGCATGGGCACGATGACCTTCGGAGGGCAGTGTGACGAGGCGACCAGCCATGCCATTTGTGATCGAGCTTGGGATTCCGGCATCGATTTCTTTGACGCCGCTGAGATCTACCCCGTTCCTCCCACAGCTGAACTGATGGGGGTAACCGAAGAGATCGTTGGCCGCTGGATGAAAACAAAACCACGAGAGACCGTGGTGATTGCAACCAAGGTTACCGGGCCGGGACATGGTTGGTTCGTTCCTCCGGTTCGCCATGGAAGAACAGCGTTGGATCGGCGGCAAATCGTCGCTGCTTGTGACGCTTCCTTGGCTCGCTTGGGAACTGATTACATCGATCTTTACCAGACGCATTGGCCAGATCACGGCATGCCTTACGAAGAAGTGCTTGGTGTGCTTACGGAGTTGCGTGATGCAGGAAAGGTACGAGTGGTTGGTTGCAGCAATGAGACCAGTTGGGGGTTGATGAAAAGCCTGTGGACGGCTGAGACGCATGGTGTTGATCGTTATCAAACGGTTCAAAACAACTTCAGTTTGATCAATCGCCGATGTGAAAGTGAGTTGGCGCAGGTTTGCCGTCGAGAGCAGGTAAGTCTGTTGCCCTATTCACCGCTGGGCGGCGGAGTCTTGACTGGAAAGTATCAGCAGGGCCGACCGGAAGGAGCAAGGTTCAGCGCTTATCTCGAGGATGGAAATGAGCGACAAAAAAAGATGGCGCGGAGATTTGTCAATCCAAGAACACTGGACACGACCCGGCGACTCTCCGAGATTGCCCAGTCATTGGGAATCACGCTCACTGCCTTGGCCGTCGCTTGGAGCCGTCAGCACGACTTTGTTGCCTCAACCATCATCGGAGCGACCAGCCTGCAGCAGCTTGATGAATCACTTGAGGCACGCGACTTGGTGCTGGATCAGGAGACGTTGGATCGGCTGGATGAGTTGGAGGCTGAAATTCCTAATCCAATGAGCGAGGACGGGTTACGCCGATTGTAGGGTCTTTGTTGTTTTTTCCGATTTCAGCAGATTTGGTGATTGTACTCATCGCTACTTCGAAATAACGTGGATTTAACGGGGAGATTTCAAGCACGTCCACTTTTTGGAAGTAGGTGGGCGCTCATGCGAATCGCAACCCTTGTTCTCATCGTTATCGTCTTTTCGCCGCTTGCTCAAGCGGCTGACTGGCTGACACTGCCAAGTCGCTACAGCCACAATCCGAGTACGGGTGAGCGCGTCGCGCAATACACCAAAATCCAAGCACCGTCCGTACCGCAGCCGTCCAATTTTCGTACCAGCGGCTACACCCATACCCGTAGTTCTTTGAACTACGGCCAGTCCGCAGATAACTACCACCGCGTTGAGCAGTGGGGTGATCCGGTGCGTCCTTACGGCGAATGGCGATTTCCTTATCGGCCCTACAGCACTCCCTACCCAAATTGGGGGCCGCCTTATGCCGGTTTGAATTTGGGAGGAGGCTATTACGGTCCCTACGGACCCGCGCCTTACGATCCTTATCGAGGCGCTGGGATGAATCCTGGTGGCCGCTACCCAATGTCACCTCGGAGTGGTTCCGTTCCAGGGGGGCGAGTCCCAGCAGTTGGCGGTGGCCGGCTTCCCGGTGATGGATTGCTGCCACCCACAGCAACCATGTCTGCCGTGCCCAATCGCGACGGTATTGGGATGCCCGTGGATGGCATTATCCCTGAGGGCGAATTGTTACGTGCACGGGACCAGAGTTCGGTCGGTAGCCGTCGTGGGCTGAGTAGCGGGCGTGCCGAAGGTGAGCGAGCGGGGCAGGCTGTCAATCCTGCCCCTGGTCCGGCCAACGCTCCCAATGTTGCAGGCACTAACTATCCCGGGCAGCAGTACGACCCCCGGTACAGATTGCCAAGCAATCAGGGAAATCGCGGGCGATACCGTCCGACTCCACAACCGAGTCCTTTCAATCCTTATCCTTCCGGTTCGGGAACGCCCTACCCTGTGGCTCCCTACTATGACGGATACTATCCGGTTTATCGCGAATGAGTGCGTTCCTGTATCTCATGCTTGGACAGGCTTGCAGTGACGGCGACGGTCGACGTGCAATAAGCTGCTGCTGACTTGCGTGCAAGCAATGGCATGTCTGGCTTATGGGCAGACAGTTTCGCGAGAGGTCAGTAAGACACAGGGGATCCGATTCACCGAACGCCAGTGTCTGGCAAAGCAACATCGCCCAGAGAATGGTCGACCAAAATGTTCGTTTGACCAGAGCCTGTGTGAGCCTTATGTGGCATAGGCCCTAGGCCCGCATGGAAGACGATGTGGTTGGAGAACTTTTTTGGGGGGACAAGGCCCACGGGTGCGTTGCTTTTGAAAGCCTGCTCTGTCTGAGATCATGATCCGAACAACTGTGACCATGATCCGAGCAAATTGTACAGGCCTTTAAGCCCGTTCAGTCCGCATTCTTAAACGGATTTCGCTCCGGTGGTTCGTCGTGATTGACATTCTTGAGTATTTGCTGAACGACAAAGTTGACGAGAGGCACGCGATGCCTGACCCAAACGTGAGTAGTTTCGGGTTTGCAACCCAAACGACTCTTCGCTTCCAACGCTGTTCTTCCAAAAGAAATGTTCTTGCAACGCCAGCTTATGGCCTGTTCGATCACTGCCAATAGTAAAGCGTGGTAGACGGGCAGACGCGCGTTTGCTGCGTAGTCCATTCCCAAGTAGAACCCGATTGCCGTTTCGCCATCGCGGACGACGGTTACAAACCCGATCAACAAGCCATTTTCACGGATCCCAATGGTCTCAAAATTATCGTTCAGGGATTCGGCAATTCCTGGAAGTGTCGTGATGCTCAATTCAAACAAGCAGACATCGGCCTTCGCGGCCACGGCTTTGTACAACTGCAGGATTCGGTCTGCTTCGCTTCGAATGTCTCGAATCGGTGATACTGTGAGACTTTCCGATTCGAATGGTTTCCTGACTTTCCTCGCCGCAGCCCGGTAGCGTTTGGTCAGACTACCCAGATAGTCGTCCAGAGTTAGCCAATGTGGGCTTAATGAAAGAACCATGTTCGGCTCGGTCTCTAGCGATCGGTAGCGAAACGGTTCCAGTGCCGTCGCATCCAAGCGATCAGATTCGACTAGATCTTTGACGATCACGTAGTCGACTTGGCCATGCAGTCGGTCGGCGCGTCGGATTCGGTAAAGACAATCGGCGATGCCGTGCCAAATCGGCTGTTGGTCCTGGCCTGCTGCGATTGCCGCACCATGCGGGCCCCAAGTGTGTACATTGCCACATATCATGAGCCGACGTTTCAGCAGTGCCAGAGACTTACGCTTCCATTGCTCTGGCAAGTTCTCTGTTTCTTCTGAATTTGAACCAACCAGCTGGGTTCCGACGACATCAAAGGTCTGTGTCGCGATCGCTGCCACGGGGGTTTGGTGGTCGTAAATGATGGCAAAGTTGCGAACAATGTCCTCCGAGAACTCGTCCTGAGCGGAGCTCAAGTACCGGCGACTCATGAACACTGACGATTCTGCGGTTACCTTGTCCCAGTGATCCGCGTTCAGGAATTCGATTCTGTTGGCAATGGAAAATTTATAGCTGGACGCTTTCCTTGTCGGCGAAGATTTTGGTTTCTCGTTGAGCATGGCAGTAACGCAAGAAGTATCCAAAGAGTGATGAACAAGTGTGTGAGAGGATAGGAAGCGCGCAAACATTGTAGCATTGGAAAGTCATAGCCGTTTCTACCGATGGTTCATGCGTACTCACTGATCACTTGGTGGTGAGGCACGAGTCTCTCGACGGTTGCATGCTGAACTCGATCCTCGTGTCCGCGTCGCCTGCTTGTGAACCGTGCTCATGTAGGCGGCGGCAAGCAGCCAGAGATTTTGAGACAGCTCTCACGGTACGTTTGTGAGGATGACTTGTGCTGTGCGTGATTTGCTAACACCCGATCAGCACTGTCGGCGACAAAATGTTTCACAGAGTTTTCAGTAGCGCAGTTCACTGCAAATTGGTGCGATGAGCTGTTTTGATCTCATGTTGGGAATGCCGATTTGAACTCGACGTATTTGAGCCAAGGAACTTTCAGATGCCAGCGTTGCCTGGCTCTGAGTGAGATACGCGTTCCGCGACACGCAACTTAGCACTTCGGCTGCGAGGATTTTGCTGTATTTCCTCTTCGCTGGGACGCAGCGGCTTTTTTGTCAACACGTTCCATCTCGGGTCGTCTCGGAACGCATTCTTAACGATGCGATCTTCAAGTGAGTGAAAGCTGATGATGGCTAAGCGACCCCGCTCTGAGATCCAGCCGGGCGCCGATTGCAGAGTGCGTTCGAGAGCCCCCAGTTCATCGTTGACGACAATCCGCAGAGCCTGAAATGTCCGCGTTGCTGGGTGGATGTCATGGTTTTTACTGCGTGGCACGCAGCGTTTGCAGACATCCACCAAGTCTTCCACTGTCTTCACGCTGGCCTCACGTCGGCGTCTGGCAACGATTTCGCGAGCGATCCGGCGGCTGTAGCGTTCTTCACCGTAGCGATAGATCGCATTGGCGATTTCGGCTTCCTTATTCCAAGCCAGCCACTGGGCTGCCGATTGCCCTGATTCAGGGTCAAAACGAAGATCTAGCTCAGCTGACGCACGCATGAAGCTGAAGCCGCGGTGGGGGTCAGCCAATTGATCACTCGACAGGCCGAGGTCCAGGACAGCACCGTCAGCGATCGACAGTTCAAGGGCTGCCAACGCCTGCGGAGCTTTCTCGTAACTACCAAGAAAAACATTGAGTCGGGAGTCGTGTTGTTCTGACTCCACTCGCTCGCTGACAGCCGGGTCACGGTCGAGTCCAACAAGGTGTCCCCGATCTGCTGGCAGTGTTTCCAGCAGTAACGCAGAGTGGCCGCCGCCACCGTAGGTGCCATCGACGATCACGCTGGGTGATATCTCACCCAGCCAGTGAACGATTTCGTTTGGCATCACAGGAATGTGACATGTCGCGATTGGCTCACGATCTTGTGGGCGATTTTCAGCCGGCACCAGCGATACTCTTGTTGCAGTTCAGGGATTCGTCCATATGGTCACTGACTTCTTTGAGTCGTGTCAGATCACCGCCGCCAACTTCGGCGGCAAGCCAACCAGTGAACTCGACATCGCGAAGAGCTTTTTCAACCGAGGGCCAGTTGATGTCCCCTTCGGTTATTTTCGTGAACTTGCCTTGCTCTCGCGAGAAACCCTTGGTGTCAAGCTTCTTGATCCGCTTGTTGAGCGTGCGAATCCACTCTGCGGGATCGCCGTACTTCCAGTGGTTGCCGATGTCATACTGAACGCCGACCAAAGGCGAGTCAAACGAATCGATAAAGGCAGCCAGTCGCTCGGCAGATTGATCGTTGCCACCCTCGTGGTCGTAGCAGAAATCGTTCCAGACATTCTCGATCAGGATCGAGACGCCTTTTTCTTTGGCGACGGGTAAAGCAGACCGGATAGCAGCTTGTGCTCGTTCCATGACCTCGGCGTCTGTGCCATCTTTTCCATGACCGGGTACTAACAGCATTGTTTTGCCGCCAACGGCTGCAGTCTCGGTCAGCCCCTGATTGAGCTTTTCGAGTGCAACTTCCCTAACCTTTGGGTCTGGGTCGGTATGCCGTTGCCCCCAGTGATAGCCACCCACAGTTCCATCAATGATGATGCCTGATTCCTTGGCTGCTTTATTGGCAGCTGCGATGTCGATTCCGGGAACATTCAGTTCCACACCTTCAAACCCGGCTTCCTTGGCCATGTTGAACTTATCGGTCAGCGATCCCTTGGAGCGAATCATTCCAACCTTGAGAGTCTTTCGCAGCCACGGTTGTTGCTCCGATTTGGTGTCGGCGTGAGCGTTTTGTCCAAAGCTGTGCATGAAACTGCTGCCTGCAATGCCGGTTGCTGAAAGGGCCATGAATCGGCGGCGGCGAATCTGTGCGTGATCGGTCATCGTTTCACCTGCAATCAAATGGGGTTGAGGGGGAGAGCGAGTGCGTGGGGGGGACGTGAGTCAGTCGAACTGTAAATCAGAGTGGGTGGTTGTTGTCTAACTGACCCGCTCAAGGATAAAAGACGCCTGACGTTGTGGATATCCGGCGTGTCACTTGGTGACAGGAATAAAAAGTGCTGGGCACGGGTTGGGTGGCTCAGGCTTTCTGGGCCGGTACCTCGTGGTTGGCAGGCCGCACAGTATAAACACAAAACGAGCGGTTCAGGCGAGGATGTTGTGAACTACCTTGCCATGAACATCAGTCAGGCGGAATTGCCGACCTTGAAATTTGTAGGTTAGCCTTTCATGGTCAATGCCCAGCAGGTGCATGAGGGTGGCTTGAAAGTCATGCACATGCACAGGGTCGTCGGCGACGTTGATTCCCAGGTCGTCAGTCGACCCGTGGCTGATCCCAGGTTTGACTCCCCCGCCAGCCATCCAGACGGTGTAGGCATACGGATGGTGATCACGGCCCCACCTCGGGCGATTGTTGATGTCGCCCTGCAGGAAAGGAGTACGCCCAAATTCACCGCCCCAGATGACAAGCGTGTCCTCAAGTAAACCGCGTCGTTTTAGATCCATCACCAAAGCCGCGCTGGGCTGATCAGTGTCGCGGCATTGGTTGTACAGTTCCGTCGTCAAACTGTTGTGCTGGTCCCAGCCTGCGTGCATCAATTGAACATATCGACTGCCGCGTTCGATCAATCGTCGAGCAAGCAGGCAGTTGTGTGCAAACGTGCCTGCCTCCTTTACGTCAGGACCATAAAGGTCCAGTGTTTCCTGTGACTCATCCGAAAAGTCTGCCAGTTCTGGAATGCTGGACTGCATCTTGAAGCCCATCTCGTACTGGGCAATCCGTGTTGCGATTTCGGGATCACCAAATTCCTGGAGTTTCAGTTCGTTGATGGCGGCGATGTCATCCAGCCAGCCACGCCGAACCTCACGGCTGATGCCATCAGGATTTGAAACATAAAGTACAGGGTCGCCGCTGCCTCGGAATTTGACACCCTGGTAACGGGATGGCAGGAAACCGTTGCCCCAATAAAAATCGTAAAAGATTTGCCCACAGCTTGTGTTCTTGGTGATGCTGGTCATTACAACAAAGGCGGGTAACTCATCGGTTTCGCTACCCAGCCCATAAGATAGCCACGCTCCCAGCGTCGGTCGTCCCGGCATTTCGGCACCACTGAGATTGAAGTTGATCGCTGGGGCATGATTGACCTGTTCCGTGTGCATGCTTTTGACGAAACACAATTCGTCACTCACCTTTGCGGTGTGGGGCATGAAATTACTGACCCACGCACCCGATTCGCCATGTTGAGAAAAAGGTTCCACGGGGGCCAGCAGCAGTTTGCCATCTGCCTTGCCTGTCATCGTGCTGAACCGCCGATCGCCGATGTAAGACGCAGGAACGGGTTCAGAGTGCCGTTTCTTCAGATTGGGTTTCCAGTCAAACAGGTCCACATGGGTAGGAGCACCGTTCTGAAACAGGTAAATCACACGTTTGGCCTTGGGCGCAAAGTGTGGCAGAGCGGGCAGTCCGCCAATGCGAGTGGCTGCAGATCCATCCCCCTCGCCACCAATTGGTAAGCCATCAACTGCCAAGCCATCACGTTGAAGTAGCGATGCAAGAGCGGCCGTCCCGATGCCGGTTGCGGATCGGCCGAAGAAATGCCGGCGATTGAGATGTTGTTGGTGTTGTTCCAGAGGATTCATGAGCCGAGTCGTAGGGTAAGGGATCATTCCCGGTTCAGGGTTTCGTCTAAGTTCAAGATGGCCAAGCAAAGGTTGGTCCATGCCGCCAGTTCGTTGGGTGCGATTCGTTCGTCGGGCGTCGATTCGCCAACGGCAACCAAAGCTAACGCATCCTTGGATCCATCAGCGAACTGGCTGCGGGTTCGTTTCAAACCCCGGAGCAGGATTTCGCGTTCCTGATTCGACGCAGACCTCGCCAAAACTCGCTTCATGATCGCATCAACGCGATCCGCATCGGTGTCGTCTGCAGGCTCTTTACCATCGGAATGTTGCAGTAGGGTTCGTTGGGCAAGAGCCCGGGCGGCTTCCACATAGGCTGTGTTGTTCAAGGTCTGCAGTGCATGCAGGGGCGTGTTGGTTCGACTGGCGACTACCGTGCACGTCTGGCGTGTTGCGTTGTCAAAGAACATGGTGGGCGCGATGATCCGTCGCCAATACGTGTATAAGCTTCTTCGGTAAAGCTTTTCTCCCCTGTCCTGCGTGTATTTCTTTTTGCCAAACGATGCTTCTTCCCAGATGCCTTTGGGCTGGTAAGTGTTGACGGCTGGGCCTCCGCTGACCGGAGACAAAAGCCCGCTCACTGCCAATGCCTGGTCTCGGAGCATCCAAGCCGGCAATCGATTTCGCGATGCCCGTCCAAGCAGGCGATTGTCTGGATCTCGCTGGTAGGTTTCGGAGTTTGGGATGATTGATGTTTGGCGATAGGTGTGGCTGGTGACAATGGTTCTTATCAATTCTTTGACGTTCCAGCCGTTCTGCTGAAACGTTTTTGCCAGCCAGTTGAGTAATTCCATCTGAGCGGGAACTTCACCCTGAGTACCAAAGTCTTCGGTTGTCTTGACCAGTCCGATGCCGAAGATTTGCTGCCAGAACCGATTCACTGTCACACGGGCGGTGAGTGGGTTTCGTGAATCAACCAGCCAGCGGGCAAGCGTCAACCGATTGGCCGGTTGTTTTGGATTTGATTTCGTGTCACCAGTAGTTGGTGGTCGCATGAATGCAGGCAGCCCAGGTTGGACTTCGTCCGTGGGTTTGTTGTACAAGCCTCGGTTCAGTACAAATGTTCGACGCGGCTTTGCCATGTCAGCCATTACCATGACTTTGGGCAAACTTCGATTTAATGCATCTCGTTGCTTGATTAGCTTGGCTTTCTTGTCTGTCAGTTGCTGGAAAGCAGGTGACGTTGCCTGGCGGCGATTGGTGATCAGTTGTTTTTGCTCGTCTGTGCGTTGAGCCTTGCTCGCTTTCAGTGCAGCGTGCAGATCGTTTTCGCTCTCAGCAAGCTTAGGCTCAGGCTCGTTAGTGACCGAAATCAGGAAGTGACCCAGATTGTGCTTTTTGTGCACTGAATCGTGCCGCAACACCACCTGAAGTGTCTCGCCTGCCATGATTTCGCGAGGATTTTTCAAACGAAAAATTGCAGCGTGGGCACGGTCGACATGGCGTCCTTCGTAAACCGCCCAGCCGGTACTGTTGTTTCCATCGAATGCATTCGTGACCGCCAGTGATCCCTGTTCGAAGGTTGCTTCGGCTGATGCGATTTCGAGTCGGGCGATTTTTTTTGAATCACTACCTACGACATGTATTTCCAGTTCCGTCAACACAAAGTTCCCGCTGTCGGAATAGGAAAGGCTGTTGCGTGGAAAGGACTCGTGCCGTAACGCATCGATGCGTACCGCTGTGATCTGTTGCTCAGGCACCTCGGTCACGATGGTGTAGGTGTCTGTGTCCGGGGCAGGCCCACTGGCAAGCACCGACTGGTCAGGCAGGATCGATAATTTTGATCCGGTTGCTTCCGCTTTGATTGGCTTGGCAGCTTGCCAACGTGGTTTGGTGTCCAGACGCTCCCGTTCCTGTGCTTCCCACTGGCTCTGGCCCGTTGCCAACTGTTGGGTGAGTGCTTCAATGTCTTTGTCGGCTTGCGCGATCTGGGTGGCAAGCGAAACAAGTTGTTTGGATTGTTGAGCAGTTGGTACCGCGAGATTCGGAGCGGT
>Ga0315321_10000577_pt1 | contig 27445 bp, 22 predicted proteins | sample M180m21515metaG_FD_203464 | JGI IMG/M metagenome (GOLD analysis project Ga0315321, IMG submission 203464) | Ammonia-oxidizing marine archaeal communities from Monterey Bay, California, United States - M1 80m 21515 | ecosystem: Environmental > Aquatic > Marine > Intertidal zone | place: USA...
TGTCCGCAACCGGAAGACCCTCGTCCACCAGTTTGCCGAGCAGGGCATCCAGTTCATCTTTCCATAATTTTTCTTCTTCGTTCATGTTCCGTCCTCTTGCATGCGGTTTTGAATGCAGCCCAGCAATTGTCGGCGCAGGCGATGCAGTTTCACCTTCACCGCCCCAATCGTGCTACCTATTTCCTCGGCGATTTTCTCCATGGTGCGTTCTCCTTGGTATCGCCAATCAAGAAGTTCCCGGTTTTTCGAAGACATACCTTTGAGGCAATGACTCAAGTGAGCCACTCGATCCGATTGAGCGGAGGATCGACCATCGTCATCCGGACCGAGCATGGCATCCACTTCGTCGGTGAACACCAAGCGTTCGCGTACCTGCGTTGTGCGGTAGGCCATCACTTCGTAGTTGGCCACGGTCATCGCCCAGGCCTTGAAATTGGTCCCCGGTTCGTAGTTGTCGGCCTTGCGGCACAAAACCAGGTTGGTTCGCTGCAAGACCTCACGGGCTTGCTCGCGATCGGCCAAGCGCTTGAACAGGAAGCCGAAAAGCCGTTGCTGCACCTGAGTCAGCTCAAGAATAAATTCTTCGGAAAGTTCCATTGATTTCGTCACATTTCATAAACAGCGGGAAAGTATCAATAGGTTACGTAAAAAAGCTTTCTTTTTTAAATTTTAAGTTAGCCCGAAGCTACTGGTTTAACACGCTTGCCATTGAGCATCGTTCCGACCGGGGTATAGCGGATCAGATAGCGGTAGGACAGAAGAAGCGAGGCGGTCGTGATCACGCAGACGAGGACGAGTTTAAAAACGCTCGGAACAGGCCATTCAGACACCCAGATCTGCACGATTTGAATCAGTGGCAAGTGGGCGAGGTAGAGCCAGTAGGCGGAATCCGAAACGAAGCGGACCTTTAGACTCTCCCCGGAAAAAAACTGACGAAATACCCCGATCAGACCGAAAATCATCAGCCATACGAAAAGGGCGGAGCAGATGGATAACAGTTCATAGCCCCACTCCAAATCTTGACTTGCCATCATGAAAAGGGCAGGCACGAAGACAAGTACCGCAACCAGAATATGGATGGGCCAGAAGCGACCGACTTTCTCATGAAAGCCGGCATGCCCGAAACAGATTGCCCCGTACCCGAAGAAGATCGCATAGTAACCCAGCTTGATCCAGTCGGGTTCGAGCCAGACTGCAGTCGACGGGCCGAACCATCCATCCTGGCCATCACCACGCATGGAATACTGAGCCCAATAGGTCAAGGGAACCAACCAGAGCAACCGCAGGGGGGACTCGGCCAGCCACCTGGCTAATTCGGGCATCGGGACAAACTTGAGAACACTTGCCACCAGAACGAAAGCGAGCACCAGATAAACCAAGTCGTAGAGAAACCAAAGATGATGAGTAATGAACCTGCCATCAGGCATATAGTTCCGCAAAAACCAGCCGGCAAGACTTAGCAAAGGTGATGCGATGGGAGCGCTCGCAGGAGGCAAGCCTCCTAGTTTTTCGATTACTTCCTCCCTTCCTTTTTCAATCTCATCTATGTCGATATCGAGAAGAAGAAACTCGACGAATCTCTCGGTCATCGATTGATCGACATAAGCTAATGCGATCGGTTGTATACCCGCGTCGCTTTCGAGCATTGGGTCAGCCCCCAAGGACAGAAGCGTTTCCACGCTTTCAGGTTGCCCGAACAGAGCCGCAAAATGCAAGGGCGTGGCGCCATACCATGAGTCATTCGTATTAACCTTCGCCCCTTTTTCCACTAGAAGTTCGATAACTTTAGTCTGCCCCGAAAGGGAAGCCCATTGAAGAGCCGATATTTGCTTGTTATCTTTTTGATTAGGAAAGGCAGTCTCCAGATCGATTAATTCCGAAACTCTTTCGACCTCTCCTTCTCTTACAGCTTCCCATAGATTCATCTCATCAACAGACTTGTTCGGTTCATGAGGAATTTTTTCGCTAGTCAAAAGTTTTACGACATATCGCCTCCCCTTTTGGACCTCCGACCACTTGATTGGAATTTGCAGAATATTTTCAGCTACGTACACCGTCGTCGTCCGATCGGTCGACATGGCTTCCAAAGGACGGGATTGGTAAACGTTTCTAAGCTCAGGGTCAGCTCCTTTCGCCAAAAGTATGCGAACGCATTCGGTACGGCCCAAAAAAGCCGACACTAAAATCGGCGTTGATTGCGCCTGATCTCTTGAATCCAAGTTCGCTCCCTTCTCGGCAAGTAGATTGACTGCCTCGGCTTTTCCGGCAGCAGCCGCCCAATGAAGGGGTGTAAAATCCTTGTCGTACTTACCGTCGATATCAGCACCCTCGTCCAGGAATTTCACGATCGACTCGAGATCACCCTGCCTCGCCGCCCCTCCCAGATCATTAGGGACTTCATACTGTGGGTTATCGGCTTCCTTTCCTTCACTAGACTCTACCACCCGTTCCTCTCGGCCTTCCCCCACCCAATCGGCAAAGCTCTTCATGTTGTTGAGCATGGGAAAAACCAGGAAGCCGAGGGCGAAAAAGGGGAGAACAATGCGTTTTGCCCGATGAGCCAATAAACCGACCGATCCTCTTTTTTGCCACATCATCATGGTAAAGAATCCGCTCACGAAAAAGAACAGGGACATGCGGAACCCATGAATGAACATGAGGGGAATGAAATAAAGCTCGGATTGATTGATGTCTTGGGCAGGCCAAATTGGCCAACCCACGAAGGAAAGCAACCCATGCAAAAGGATGCCCAAAAGCATGGCGAAAGCCCGAAGGGCATCCAGATCGTGGTATCGTTTGGCCGTCATTTTATCCTAAAGTCACAGCCGGAAACCCTATTGGGTTACCTCCAGACGCACCACAGGAAAAGATGGCACTAGAATTAGCAAAGTTAGGCTACGCCGAGACTGAGCCAAAAACGTTTTGGGGAACTTGGCCAATCACTCGGGCTTGTCTTCCTCGTCATTCTCGCTCCTGTAATCTTCCCAGATCTCACGGGCTTCCTCCTCCTCCATTTTACCAAGCCTGACGGCGGCATCCAAACCGCGTTTGAGGGCCTCCCAAAGTTCGCGTTCATCTTCATGGTGGCGGCGGTCTCCACGACCTTCCCGTTCTCTGGAATGATGCCGGGCTTCGTGATGACGCTCGTCCCCGTCCCTTCTCGACTCCTCTGCGAACAAACGTTTTCTCAAGGCGATCAGTTCCCTTTCGGCTTGGCCCCCGGAAATTCTTCCCGCGCCCACGGCCGCCTTCAGCTCGCGTTCCGTCTCCCGATACCTCTGGACAATACGATCGTGCTCCTCGCGGTCTTCCCTCTCATCCGAACCTCTGCGAACCTTGGGTTCCTCATCTCCCAACTCGAGCCGGAACTGCTTGGCCAAGTGCTGGCGAACCTCCTTCATTTTTTCCTCAGCCTGGCGCTTGCTGATCTCTCCGGATTCCAAAGTCTGCTCAATCCTTCGCTCATGGTCTTGGAGCTCGAGTTCCAAATGCTTGAGCCGGATAACCTGATTCATCTCCTCATGTACCTCACGTATGGCTTGGCGGGCTTCCTCATGAGAAATCTCACCCGCTTCCAGTCCCTCGTGAATTTCTAGCTCGGCCTTCCTCACTCTTTCGTTGGACTCGCGGGCAATCTCGTCCCGACTATGCATGCGGCGCTCGATCCGTTCATATTCCTCGTTCGCCTGTTCCCGGCTCATTTTGCCTTCCCGAACGGCTCCCTCGATCTTGCCCTTGATCATCTTCCACTCGCGCTCGCGGCTTGCCTTTTTTTGACCCTCATGAAACTCGGTCAATTTCTTGCGGGCCTCCTCGTGGGAAATTTCACCCTTCTCGATCGCTTCTTGGATCTTCCCGATATCTTCGTGGATCCTGCGCTCAGCTTGGCGCAATTCATGACCTGGGTCTTCCTTCTCGCGCCTACGATCCTTCTCTCGTTCACCCCCCCAGAGCTTGCTCTTGATCTCGCGTAGTTTCTTTCCCGCTTCGTCCTTGGAAAGTTCCCCTTCGCTTACCGCCTTCATCACTTCACGCTCAGCCTGGCGGTAGCGTTCCATGAGAGGGTCGTCGTCCCGGATTCGCTTTTCCTTGGCCTGCAGAACGAATAGTCCGCAAGAGAAGATTATCGTCAGAATGATTTTGGGCAGGATTGAGGCTTTCATCTTCATTGTTTTGTTGCGGTGGTTCGGCTTATTCACGAACCCAGTAAGGGCCATATTGGAAACTCAAGGACATCGGAATAAATCACCTATTTTTGAATTTTCGCTGAGCGTTGGGAAACAAGCTAAACCTACTAAATTACGATTAAACGAAAATTACCCGTTTTTTTCAAAAAAACCTTGGTAGGCCAATTTTGAAATTAGCCAGCTTTGATCAATTAAAAGTCAGTTCCGACTTCCCCATCGGGGCGATTTCTTCGGTGAGCCTTTATGGGGGTCACCAGGTTTTTCGCCGTGAGGAGGACCCTTGTGCGGACCGCCGGGCCGTGCACCATGAGAACCAGGGCCCTTATGAGGACCTCCTGGACGCTTTGCATCGTGCGAAGGACGGGGACCGTGCGGGGGACCGCCGGGTTTGCCAGCATGCGGAGGACCCTTGCGGTCGCCACTTGGTCGTGCTCCATGAGGAGGACCTTTGCGCGGCCCACCGGGACCCTTGCCTTTAATTCCGTGAGGAGGACGTAGCCCTTTGGAAGGACCGCCTCGGTTACCCATGAGTGAAGGTCCTTTGCGAGGACCACCGGGCTTCATACCGTGCGGAGGTCCCTTGCGCGGGCCGGGGCTCTTCGCCTCATGCGGAGGACGTGGACCATGCGAGCGTTGCTCCATTTCCCGTTGCATACGTTGGCGGTCATGATGCATGCGCATCCTCTCCATATCCCATTTCATGCGCTCACGGTCCTGTTCAAATTCGATTTTCTCCAATTCAAAATGAAGCTCTTTAAGTTCAATCTCCATGTGAACCCGTTCAATTTCCATATGCATTTCTTCAAGCCCTTCGTCACCGTGCTCATCATAATCATCGTGATGGCCCCCATGATGCTCTTCGTCATCATGGTCGTCGTGGTGCCGGTCCCGGTCGTGATGACCGTCGTGATCTTTGTCATGACTATCCCCGCGATGACGCTTGTCGTCATGCCGGCGATCCCTGTCATGCTGACCGTCTCCGTGCTCGCCACGGATTGCCATCCACTTGGCCTTGGCTTCCTTCTCCGAGAGCTTGCCCTCGGCAACGGCTCGCTTGATGGCCTCCATCATGCGGGATTTATGATCTTCATGCCCCCCTCTCTCGTGGTATCCCTCTTTCTTCTTGCGAGCAACCGCCATCCATTTGGCCCAGGCATCTTTTTTGGAAAGCTTGCCGTCCTCGACCGCTTGCTTGAGCTTGGCCCCGAAATCCCGCAGGTCATCACCCTCGTGATGCTTGGCGGACAAACCGGAAACCAACGCCATAAGTCCAATCAAGGACAGTGAAAAAAACGAGATTACTTTCATTTTACCGATGGGTTGGGGATAATAAAAAAACGATAACTTCAGATAAAAACATACAAAAAGATAAAACAAAAGCTTTTTTCCCTCTTGATAAAGCCACAAGAGATCATCAACTTCACGGTAATGAAACTGACTCAAACCGCCTTTCTTCTGTCACTTCTTTTCTCCATTCACTGCCTTGGGGCAAAGCCAAACATCATCCTCGTCTTCATCGACGACATGGGATGGGGAGACTTTTCCTGCTTTGGAAACGAAGCTGCCCAGACTCCTCATATCGACCGCTTGGCCAAAGAAGGTATCCGCTTCGAACAGTTTTACGTCAATTCCCCCATTTGCTCCCCGTCGCGCACCGCAATCTCCACCGGTCAGTATCCGCAAAGGTGGAAGATCACTTCCTACTTGAGCAACCGTGACCATAACAAGCAACGGGGCATGGCTCAATGGCTCGATCCCAAGGCCCCCATGCTGGCTCGATCATTGCAAAAGGGAGGTTACGCCACCGGACACTTCGGGAAATGGCACATGGGCGGCCAACGCAACGTGGACGACGCACCCGCTATTACGGAATACGGCTTTGACGAATCCCTGACCAATTTCGAGGGAATGGGTCCGAAACTTCTCCCTCTCACCCTCAAACCCGGACAGGACCCTGCCAAACCAGGCAAAATTTGGGGGGATGCCGAACGACTCGGAAAAGGAGTCAGATGGATGCAGCGCTCCCAAATCACCGAAGGCTTTGTGGAGGAAGCGATTCCCTTCGTAAAAAAGGCGGTCAAGGAAGGTAAACCCTTTTACATCAACCTCTGGCCGGACGACGTCCACAGCCCTTTTTGGCCTCCCACCGCCAAGTGGGGGGACGGCTCGAAACGCAGGCTTTATCTTTCCGTCCTCGAGGCCATGGATGAGCAACTTGGAAAATTGTTCGACTTTGTCCGCAACGACCCGAAGCTCGCTGGCAACACCCTGATTCTGGCTTGCTCGGACAACGGCGCGGAAAAAGGGGCTGGCGTTTCAGGTCCGTTCCGTGGGTTCAAGACGCACCTATTCGAGGGAGGGATCCGTTCATCGCTTGTGGTCTGGGGGCCCGGCTTGATTTCTTCCAACAAGAATGAGGATATCGGGAAGGTGAACCTGAAATCGGTCTTCTCCGCGGTGGACTTGGTTCCCACTTTGCTGGATTTGGCTGAAGTCCCCCACCCCAAAGACATCAAGTTCGACGGGGAATCCTTGCCCGACGTTTTGCTCGGCAAAAGCGAAGCATCCCGCAAGCAGCCGATCTTCTTCCGACGTCCTCCGGACCGCGACTCCTTTTACGGGGTAAAGGATCTGCCCGATCTGGCGGTTCGCTCAGGCAAATGGAAACTGCTCTGCGAATACGATGGGGCCGATGCCCTTCTCTACGACACGGTGAAAGACCGGGGCGAAACCAAAGACCTGTCCCAGAAACATCCCGAGGTAGTTGAGCGACTGACCAAGGCTGTGATCGCTTGGCACAAGTCCATGCCTCCGGACAACGGACCTGCCCTCGCTTCCAAGCCCAAGAAAAAGAAATAAAGCTTGGATCTCGCCCCTTGCGCCGAGCGTGATCAGGCTACCACTTCGCGAACCACATGGTGTTCCTCGACCCCGGTGAGACGTTGATCGAGCCCAAGCGAGCGGTAGGTCAATTTTTCGTGATCCAAACCAAGCAGGTGTAGGAGAGTGGCGTTAAAATCGTTTACGTGAACCGGGCGGTCGGCGATTCCGTAACCCAGTTCATCGGTTCGTCCATGAACGTATCCCGGTTTCACTCCGCCTCCCGCCATCCAGACCGTAAAAGCTTCCTTGTGGTGGTCTCGGCCAACATTGCTCTTTTCTCGCGCCACCCCTGCCCCGCTCGCCCCTTGAGCCATCGGGGTGCGTCCGAATTCGGCGCTCCATACAACCAGCGTCTCGTCAAGCAGGCCCCTTTCCTTGAGGTCCTTGATCAGGGCGGCGATCGGTTGGTCGACCTGCTTGCACTTGTTGGGCAAACCACGCTGCAGGCCACTATGATGATCCCAGCCCTGATCGAACAATTGGACGAAGCGCACGCCCCGCTCGACCATCCGGCGGGCAAGCAGGCAGTTGTTGGAAAATCCCGAACCTCCTACTTTTGCGCCATAAGCTTCCAAGGTCGCCGATGTCTCGGTGGACAAGTCCTTGAGCTCGGGTACGCTTGACTGCATGCGGTAAGCCATTTCGTACTGACTGATGCGGGTCGCGATCTCGGGATCCCCCACCCCATGCAACTGTTCCTGGTTTAATTTGTTCACGGCATCGACAACGCGTTTGCGGGCCGCCGAATCGACGCCTTTGGGATTGGAGAGGAACAGAACGGGATCCCCCTTTGCCCGAAACTCAATTCCCTGATAAACGGATGGAAGAAACCCGCTCCCGAAAATACTGTTCCCAGCCCCCGGGTATTGTCCGGTAACCATGACCACGAAACCGGGCAGATCCTTGTTCATGGAGCCAAGACCATAGTTGGTCCACGCCCCAAGACTGGGGCGACCGAAGCGCTCGAACCCAGTCTGCATGAACATCTGGGCCGGGGCATGGTTGAACTGGTCGGTATGCAAAGTGCGGATGAAGCACATTTCGTCCGCACAGGTCTGGAGCTTCGGAAGGAGGTCGGAAATTCGAATGCCCGATTGACCACAACGTCGGAAATTGAATTTCGGATCTTTCGATGTCCCAAGCAAGGTCGGGCGTGACCGGATGAAGGCGAGTTGCTTGCCCTCGAACATTTCCTTGGGGCAAAGCTCACCGTCGCGCTTCTGAAGCTCGGGCTTGTAATCGAAGAGGTCGAGATGCGAAGGGGCTCCGACCAAGTGAAAATAGATCACGCTTTTGGCCTTGGGCGCGAAGTGGGCAATGGGAGGTGCGGTTCTGGCCCCGAGATCTTGTCCGAGCATCTCGGCCAAAGCGAATCCGCCCACACCCATGCCAGCCCGCTGGAAAAGTTGACGGCGGGTAAGGGTCTGTTGAAAAGTAGCGAGCGGGTTCATCCTTTGGTTATGGTTTCATCCAAATTGAGCAAGGCATTGGCTACGAAGAACCAAGACGCAAGTTCCACCTCGCTAAGCCCCAGGGAAAGCTTGAGCTCCGCGGCGCTCCGCACGAGATCTCTTGCATCCTTTGGGTTCGCTTGCAGTCGCTTTCGTTCCTTTTGCAGAAGCTCCCGAAGGACTGAAACCTCCTTGCCCGTTGGCTTTCGCGAGAGAGTTCTGCTGAAAGCCATGCGAATCGCATCCGCGTCGCCTGCGCCACCTTTCTCCCGAATGATGGAAGCGGCGAACCCCAGAGCCATTTCCACATATGCTTGGTCATTCAGGAGCGTCAGGGCCTGCAAGGGCGTGTTGGTCCGGCTGCGCTTGGGAAAGCAGGATGAACGGTCGGGACCGTCGAAAGTAACGAAGCTGGCATAGGGCGCGGCACGACGCCAAATGACGTAAACGCCTCGCCGGAAACGATCCTCGTTTTTGGCCGCAACATATTTTGGTTCATTTCGTCCGGTTTGGCGCCAAAGCCCGTCCGGCTGTGGAGGATAGACCGGAGGACCGCCCATCTTTTCGGATAACAAACCGGAAATGCGCAACCCGTTGTCCCGTATCATTTCGGCAGACATTCTAAGGCGCGGCCCACGCATGAAAAACAAATTCTTCGGATCTTGCTCGAGCATGGAAGGCGTGACATTCGAGCTTTGCCCATAGGTTCCGCTCAATGCGATCAGCTTGTGAATATGTTTCATCGACCAACCGTTCTCCATGAACTCGACTGCCAGCCAATCGAGGAGCTCGGGGTGCGTAGGAGGTTCGCTCTGGGATCCAAAGTCCGATTCCGTGGAAACGATCCCCGCACCAAAGAGCTGTCCCCACCAACGGTTCACCGTCACCCGCGCTACCAGAGGGTTGTCCGGATGGACCAACCACTTGGCCAAGCCCAGTCGGTTGCGAGGCCAACCCTCATTCCATGCGTGAAGGCTCTCCGGTACGTCCGCATCGACTTTTTGCTTGGGGCTGAGGTAGTTGCCACGGGCCATGACGTGCGTCTCGCGGGTCTCGTTCATTTCTACCATCACGAGTGTCGTCACCGGCTTGATCTTGGACAGGAGACCCTCCGCTTTCCCAATTGTTTTCCTAAGCGAGACAATCTCTTGTTTCTCACTAAGATAAAGTTCCTTCAGTTCCTTCTCGTCCCCTTTGGTCCGCTTCTTTTTTCCAATCAATTGATAAAGACGGTCGTTTTTCTTTTGCTCGGGTGGAAAGACTCTGGATAAAGACAGGCGGGGCCGGCCTACGTTGCGCCCACCCCCGTAAAAATGCTTCATTTCGATCTCGAGCACAGCCGGTTTTTTCAAATCGAGCGTTTCCTTGAATTCAAAATGTGCTTCATGGCGCTCGCCGAAACGGGGGGCGATCGCCCAACCGTTCTTCGGGTCAAGCTTGCCGTCGATTAACTGCTCAGCCTTGAAGTTGGACTGAGAAAAGCCCGCTCGAGCCCTCTTAAGCACGACCGGTTTGCGCTGATCGCCTTTTCGATAAAACACGAGAAACTCGGTCAGCACGAAGTTGGGATTTGCGTTGGTAACATTGCGGCCCGGCCCCTTCTTTTTCAGGCTCTCGTGCAGAAGGGCTTCCAAACGAAGGGCCTTCCATTTGCCCGGCCCGGCTCTCGCTTGAAGCAGATAGGTCGAGCGGTCCCCCGATTTGCCCGTGGCCAAGGCACTTCCATCTTCAAGCAGCTCAAAAGTCTCCTTGGCATCCGAAGATGCGCTTTCGATAGGAGCAACCTTCCAATCCGCAACTTGCTTAGCCTTTTTCATAGACTCCCCCGACCGTTCCTTGATCCATTCGGGGAACTCGGTGTCGGCTTCTTTTTGAGCGGCCTTCAATTTTCCTTTCAAGGAAACGAGCTCGCTGTCCAGGCGCTCGAACTCCTCTTCTCTCAATGTGCCCAGAGGAAGCTCCATTTTCGGTCCCCAGAAATCGTAAGAGACACCCTTGCCACTTTTGTTCTGAACTTCCAGGGGCGTGTTGTTGAAAAAGGCGAACAACTGAAAATATTCCTCCTGAGAAAAGGGATCGTATTTGTGGCTGTGGCACTGGGCACATTCCAAAGTGGTTCCCAACCAGGTCAACCCCGTGGCGTTCACCCGATCGACGACTTGATTGACCCGGTTTTCTTCGGGGTGCACGCCGGCCTCGACATTACAGGTCGGGGTGCGGTGAAAGCCGGTGGCGATTTTTTGGGATACCGTAGCTTTGGGAAGAAGATCACCGGCAAGCTGCTCGATGGTAAACTGATCGAAGGGCATGTCCGCGTTCATGGCTTCGATGACCCAGTCGCGAAATGCCCAGCTATCGCGAAGCTGATCGGCTTGGAAACCATTGGAATCGGCGTAGCGGGCCAAATCCAACCATTGCCTGGCCCAATGCTCCCCGTAACGGGGGGACGAAAGCAAGCGGTCGACGACCTTCTCTCTGGCTTCCGGGGAATCATCTCCGAGAAAGGCTTCTATTTCCTCAATGGTCGGAGGCAACCCGATCAACCCCAAGCTGACTCTGCGCAACCAACGGGCCTTGTCTGCGGGTTCGCTCGGTTTCCAACCCCGAGCGTCGAGCCCTTGCAAAACGAAAGAATCGATCGGATTGCGTATAAAAGGTCTTTCTTTTTCCCGAGCGACTCCGGGACGGACGGGTTTTTCGTAGGCCCAATGATCGACATAGCGACCACCCTCTCCAATCCACTGTTTGAGAAGAGAAACCTGTTCTGCTGAAAGAGCGTCCCCCTTGGCAGGCATTCGATCATCCCCATGCACAGTGACCCGAAGGATAACCTCGCTCTGTTCGGGTTTCCCCGGAACGATGGCAGGTCGGCCCGACTTCCCTCCCTTGTAGGCGAATTCGGCAAAGTCCAACCGCAGATCGCTCTTCGGTTCGTCCAAGCCGTGGCAAGCAAAACAGTTTTGGGAAAGAATCGGACGAATTTGCCGGTTGAAGTCAATTTCTCCAGCATCGAGAGTACCCATCCAAGGAAGGATGCCAAAGGGGAGAAAAAACCTAAAAGCGTTTTTCATTTCTTTCCTCACTATGTATACACAGCGGGATAGGATCAATAGGTTACTTTAAAAAAGCGACTTCTTGGGAACACTTGAGAAGACAAGCCCAATCATTCTTCTCGTAGCCCTTTTCAAAGGCAAAGAAAAAGACGGTAGTGAAAACAGATCGATTGAAGAAGGGAAGGCTCAGTTGCTCCCCTCGACGTCCCGGGTCAGACAAATCCCATCCAGTCCGGATTGGCGGAACGTATTCTCGTAATGAAGTTCCAGCTCGCTTTTTCGCTTTTGCCACTTTTCCTCGGCGAGGGCCTCCTCCCCTACACCTGCCCAGGTCATCTCAGTCTGCAAATCGCGCACGGCCATCCGGATGATCAGTTCTTCCCAAAACGCATCGTCCACGAACTGGTCGTAAATCCGGACCACTCTTTCCGGTGTTTTCTCATTCCACTTTCTCGCAAGCTCATTGCTTTGCGGATCCCGGCGTATCATGTCGCCCGAGCCAAAATCATCACAACTGGCGTAGATCTTCTGTTCCAATTCGTACAACGCTTTCTTTTCCGTAACCTGCCCGCGACCATAGGCATCGAGAACCATTCCCGTTAACGAAAAAACCTCAACCAAAGCCCTATATTCATCCTTCGAAAAATCGATTTTCATTCAGACAGGAAACACCGAAAGGGGAAACTTCGCGAGAGATATATCCTCTCTCTGTGAATCAGTGGAGGAAAAGATCAGCGCGGCTGCAGGAAAGGTGGTCCGCCACGCCCGCCTCCGGGCCCACGCCCACCAGGTCCACGACCTTGACCTTCTTGCTGGGGCGAAGTCTCGCCTGATTCCGCTGCTTCAGCTTCTCTAGCCACTCGCTCGGCAACCCGCTTGACCTCCGACACCGTTCGCTCCTTGCGCTCCTCGTCCACAATGGCCTCGGCCCAAGTCATCGCGGTCTCTGGATCCTTGCGGACCACTTCCCTGACAAAACGCTGGATTGGCTCGTCCATGAGCTCACCCGCGGGAAATTGGTTAAGCCATTCGGCAGTAGCGGTCGGATCCTTGCGGGCCCATTGGCTGACCACCTCCTCCATACTCTCGGAACGCGTTTCTCCTTCCGGCATCCGACCTACCCATTCCGCCGCCTTGGCTGGGTCTTCCCTAGCCCAGCGCTCGGCTACGTCTTCACCTACTTGGGTTTTGACCTCCGACTCGTCCATTCCATCGACCCATTCAACAGCACGTCCGAGATCCTTTCGAGCGATCTTTTTGCCGATTTCACCATAGGCGAAATTTTGAAGCGAGCCTTCGGGCAAATTTTCCGCCCAATTCATAGCCACTTCCTCCCCTTGGGTCCAAGACCTTTCGAGCAAAAGAGAAGCTGCTCTTCCACGCGATCTGCCATAGGGCATTGTCGTCATCAGTTCCGTAGCACCGACCATATCCGTCTCCGACATCCCGCTGACAATTCCTATGAAATACGGGTTGTCCTCACCATCGAAATTCTCCTTGGCCCACGCAATAGCGCCCTGCGGATCACTTCTCGACCAAGAATCCATGACCGCTCCGGATCCGATGTACTTTTCCATCCGCCCCTGTTCCTGAGTCCACTTCATCGCTCCCTCGGGATCAACTTGGGCCCAACTGAAAGCAAGCATCCTAAGTTCACTAAACCGGCCCGGCCCTTCGGGTAACTTACCATAAGCCTCGATAGCGGTTTCGATACTTCCCTGGTCTGGGTTCGCCAAAAGTTCGGCGAAAGCCTGCATGCGAATGACTGGGTTGCTTGATTGAATCCTTTCGAAAACATCACCCCCGACCGGCGACACTTGATGTCCCCCGGCAAAAGGAACGAAACCTTGCTCGACTTCACCCGGTTCGGACAGTGGATCCGTAGGACGGCTCGCTGCAAATGACTCCCGATTGGGCTGCTCTGCGTCTTGACGAGACGGTTGCTTTTCTTGCTTTTGACGGACGATACCGCCGGGGACTTCGGAACTTGAGGATCCTTTGCGCAATCCAATCAAATAGGCGGACAGTCCCGTTAACACCCAAATGAAAACCAATAATGCTTTTTTCATATTTTACTCCAGTCGTTCTTCGTTAGATAGTTAACATTCCACCCAAAAGGTTTCACCGATGTCAAAAGATTATTTCTCATTCTTTGCACGAACTTGAAACCCTAGCAAGAGCCAAGATAGGACAAAACCAATTCCCCCCGCAGGGGTGAGCTTGAGCAACCAGTCGCTTCCGCCGAAGACCCAAAGGTAAATGCTCCCTGAAAAAAGACACATGGAAACAACGAGAAGAGAAGCGTTCAGGAACAAAACCCTAGCCCCAAGTTTATTTTCCGAACCGAAGAACCCCAAGACAACGAGAAGCAGGGAGTGAATCATTTGATAGTCCACCGCATTGCCGTACGCCGTCCGTTTCCTCGGAACTTCGGAGAATAATTCTTCAAGGCCATGGGCTCCGTAAGCACCTAGCAAGACCGAGGATGCCCCCCCCAACGCTCCCAGCGTCAACCAAACCCTAGATCCCGTGCAAAACTTCATTCAATCGGTTCAATTTCGTTCGTATAGTATCCACTTCTCGCTTTAGTGTAAAGTGTATGAACGAAAAGAAAGCCTATTTAGTTGCGGATTTTGACGAAATCGAGGCGACCCCTTGCCCGTGCGGACAATCCAAAAGAGCTTTCGTGCATGGTGACAACCGGGTCGCCTCCATACACGTCGTTGAAATTTCTAAGGAGAGCCGGCCTCACTACCACAAGAAAATGACCGAGATTTACTACGTCCTCGAAGGAGAAGGGCACTTGGAAATCGACAAGGACAAGATTCCGCTCAAGCCCGGGGTTTCCGTCCTCATCCCTCCCGACAGCCTGCATCGGGCAGTCGGTGAACTGAAAATCCTGAATGTTCCGATTCCTGCTTTCGACCCGGCGGACGAATGGTTCGTCGATTGAAACTTACACTACAGGCTCATCCCGAACCTTGCTAGGATCTTGGTGGTCAAAAAATACAGAAACCCCGTCAGCACGATCCCGGCAGACAAGGACACGGGAAAAGAAATGCCTTTTCTCATCATCCAGGGCATGACCAAAAACATCGGAAGAGAAGGCAATACGTACCAAAAGGTTCCTTCCGAATGAGAGGCTATTTTCTCGGTATCGGTTTTTTCTCCATACATCCAAATCATCCCGATCACCGAAATCAGCGGCAGCGATGCGATCAAACTACCGAGCAAAGGCAACTTCTTTGCAACCTCGGAGATAAGAACGATAATGGCTGCCGTCAGGGCAAGCTTTATCAAATACCAAATCATTTCGATTCAACCTTCATGGCTCATGAATGAAAAGTCATACTCGAGGCTTGTCGATCCTTGATTTTGCATTCATCCAAAGCCTTGAAAGAAGAACGGTTCGGGATGGACTCTCAAACTCAAAGGTTGTAAGGCAGAGCAACCTTTTGAATTTTCCTGACGATGAAACCCCAACAACCGACAACCCGGAACCGCCCGGGCAAACCCCAAAAGCGGGTCGTGAGCGCCCTCCTTTGCAAGGATGACTTCTTTCTCATCCTGGAGCGCTCTTGCCAGGTGGGAAGCTACCAAGGTTACTGGTCTTGTATCTCCGGTTTTATCGAGGAGGGAGAAGATCCGCTGAAAACAGCGCTGCGGGAGGTGAAAGAAGAAACCGGAATCAAACGGGATTCCCTCAGTCTTCTTTCTCAAGACGGTCCGAATCTCGCCGAAACGGAGAACCTCATTTTCGAATCGTATTGGTTTCTCTTCGATTCCACCGAATCTCGGGTCGAGATCGACTGGGAACACAATCAATTCGCCTGGGTCAAGAGAGATGAACTCCCAAAGTACAAGATGGTGCCCTGGTTCGACGAATTGATCGGGCGACTGACCCGTTCTTGTTGAAACCGGGCTACTTTTGCTCTTCCTCCGATTCCTCGACGCCCCCGGAAGATTTCAACAGATTGAAGAGGGGAGAATCCGTCGTCAGGATAAGGGAGACGTCGGAAGTCAGAATCTTTTTGTAGGTTTCCAGGGTTTTGGTAAATTCGTAAAAGGAGGAAGCGCTTTCGCTCTGGGTGTAAGCTTCGGCGTAAATGGCGGAGGCATTCGCGTCCGCTTCTCCATGAATTTCTTCCACTTTCCTGTATGCCTCGGATTGGAGCTTGAGCAAATCCTTTTCCTTCTTGCCCGTGATCTTGGCCGCCTCACCCGCTCCTTGGGATCTGAATTTGGAAGCGATTTGCTGACGTTCACTGATCATTCGTTCGTAAATGCGTCGCCGAACGGTTTCATTGTAATTGATCCGCTTAAACCGAAGGTCCATCAATTCGATCCCAAAATCGGCAAGTTTCACAGCTGCTTTTTCAAGAATCTCATCCTGAATTTTCGTGCGACCCGTACTGATCGCATAGGACTGACCAGAGCTTTCGCTTGCTTGAGTCAAGGATTGGTTGGACTTGACTTCACGATCCTTGTCCGAACGGACGATCTCGATCAGTTCGTATTTGGCGACCGCATTACGGGTCTCGCTTCCAAGGATATCGTCCAAGCGGGAAAGAGCCCTCCGCTCATCCCTCAGGCGGAGAAAATACGTCTCGGGGTCACTAATGCGCCAACGGGCGTAGGTATCGATGATCAGGTAGGTCTTGTCCTTTGTCGACATCTCACTGGCAGGGCCGTCCCAAGGAAGATAGCGTCTTTCGATTCGATTGACGTCGTCGATAAACGGCATCTTCCATTGTAACCCTGCTTCGGTAATGGGCTTACCTCTCACTTGACCGAACCGGGTAATGATTACCTGATCGGTCTCCTTGACGACATAGGTAGACAAGTAGACGCAAAACAAAACCAGCAGGAGAGGAACCAAAAGAAGGAATATAAGAAGTTGGGGGGATTTGATCTTCATCTTGCGAGCCCTCCTTGGTTGGTTTGCAGTTGAAGGAGAGGCAGCACTTGAGAGGCATCCTCGTCGATGATTATCTTTTTGCCCATTTGAGGCACGACTTCGCTCATGGCTTCAAGGTAGAGTCTGGTTTTGGTAATTTCGGGGGCCTTCTCGAATTCCTCCAGCACCGCCACGAACCGGGCAACGTCTCCCTCCGCCTCGTTGACACGCTTGAGGGCATAACCCTCAGCGGCCTCGATGTTTTGGTCTTTCACACCCTCTGCAACGTACACCTCTTTGTTGTATTGACCTTGTGCCTCGTTAATCATGCGAGCCTTTTCCTGCTCGGCCTGATTCACCTCGTTGAAGGACGCTTGAACCGGCAAGGGAGGATTGACGTTCTTGAGCTGAATTTGATCGATCCCTATGCCGAGTTCGTATTTCTCGACCAGATCTCTCAACATTGTCATTGCGTCCTCTTCGATTTTCTGGCGACCAACGGTAATAACATCGTCCACTGTCCGGTCTCCGACGATCGTCCGCATGACGGATTCCGAAATATTCCTCAAGGTTCTTTCCGGATCGTGGACCTTGAACAAATACTCCTTGGGATCAGTGATCCGGTACTGGACGATCCATTCCACTTCGGCAGCATTCAAATCTCCCGTCACCATGCTCTTTTCCCTATCCCTGCCCCTGCGGTCCGAGAATTGATTCGAGTTGGTCCCGCCTTCGGTCGCAAAGCCATACTCTTGCTTCAATTGTCTCTCCACCGGCAAAACATAAACGTCATCGATTCCGAAAGGCAATTTGAGATGAAGTCCGGGCTTCACCTTTTCCTCCTTGGCCTTCCCAAAGCGCAGGATCACGCCCTCGGACTCCGCTTCCACCGTATAGATCGAAGTGATCAAACCCCAGACCAACACAACGGCTAACGCACCCAACGCAAGGAAGCGCATCAGATCGGGTATTCTTATTTCAAAAGGTTGCTGACTCATAACCCATCATTAAATCCTTAATCTGTCTCTTCGTCAACGAAGGAGCGACAAGATGGAAAGAAATTCACTCGGTGACTTCGTACTTCCTCTTGAGCGAAGTCTCGATTTCATGTGCCTCGTAGGCAAAGCCTCCTTCCGACGGAGAATTTCGCAACCTGATCGTCTTGGCGACGAAGGGAATGTCCGTGAGGAAAGGGTCGTCTTGGTAATAGTGACGGTGAAAAGGATAGGGAGAAGACGTGTTGCGCAAGGAACTTCCGGTCTCCGAGTCTACGATTTCGAAATGGGTGTATCCGGACTCGCGGCAGAGTTCGGCACAGCGAAGAAGACAGAGCTCCCCGGACAAAGGATGCTCTGCGCCCCGGAAAGTGACCCGAAAGAGGTTGCCTCCAAGTTTGGTATCCCCGTAATGAGAGGAGTTGTAGAGGCTGCTTGCCCCGCAGGAGACAAGGAAAAAAAGCACCACGGGAAGCAAGATCAGACGAAGCGAATTCATGACCGAATCCTAAGGCAATCGAATGAGCGGGCTCAACACTTGCTTGACTAGGAAGAGATTTTTTTCGTCTCTCTCTTTCGAACGTTAAAGTCAAGAATACGTTTGCGAAGCCTGATGTTCTTGGGGGTAACCTCAACCAACTCGTCAGACGCTATGTATTCGATCGCCCGTTCGAGGGAGAAGCGCAAGGCAGGGGTAAGGGTTTCGGTCTTATCGCTCCCCGCGGCCCTATGATTGGTTACGTGCTTGGCCTTGGTGGGGTTGACAGGGAGATCCTCGGTTCGCGGGTTTTCACCAACGATCATGCCCTCGTACACTTCGTCTCCTGCCCCGATGAACAATTTCCCGCGTGTCTCGATATTGCGCAACGCGTAAGTCATGGACTCCCCTTTTTCCATCGAGACCAAGGTTCCCGTCCGTCGCGTCCTGATATCCCCCGAATCCGGTCTGTACTCCTTGAACAAGTGGGACATGATCCCTTCGCCACTGGTGAGGTTGAGCAGTTCGAACTCGAAACCAATCAAGCCACGCGTCGGAATCGTAGCCTGCAAGGAGGTTCGACCGCGGTTGGCCGACATCGACTCGACTTGCCCCTTCCTGTTTGCAAGAGACTGCATGCATCCGCCAACCGCATCGTCCGGAACTTCCAGGTAAAGTGTCTCGAAAGGTTCATGAGACCGGCCGTCGATTTCCTTTTTGATCACGGTGGGTCGGCTGACGAGGACTTCGAATCCTTCCCTCCTCATTTCCTCCACCACGACGGCGACCTGCATGGCTCCACGGGCGTTGACCTTGAATTCGGTCGCTTCACCAGTTTCCTCGAACTTGATGGAAATATTGGTGCGGGCTTCCTTGATCAGGCGGTCCCGAATCTCCCTTGAGGTCACCCGGTCCCCTTCCCTTCCGGCCATGGGGCCATCGTTTACGGAAAAGGACATCATCACCGTGGGCGGATCAATCTCAACGAAAGGCAAGGATTCGGCTTCGGCGTCACTGGCCAAGGTCTCCCCGATGTCCACCTCCTCAAAACCCGAGACCCCGATGATGTTCCCGGCCACACCCTCACTGGCGTCATTGGTGGCGAGAGCGGAATATTCGAAAACCTTGGACACCTTGGCTCTCTCCGGCTTTTGCCCCTTCCGGAGGCGCCATATCGGATCACCGATGCGAACGCTTCCGGACAAAACTTTGCCCACCGCAATTCTCCCTACGTAATCAGACCAATCCACGTTCGAGACTAGCATCCTGAAATCCGGGCCTTCTTCCACCTCGGGGGGCGGAACGCATTCCGTGATCGCTTCGAACAAAGGGGTCATGTCCTTGCCTTCATCGTCAAGGGATCTCTTGGCATAACCGTCCTTGGCGCTCCCGAAAAGGAAGGGGGCATTGAATTGCTCCTCGCTTGCCTCCAGTTCGAGAAAAAGCTCAAGGACCAAGTCCTGCATTTCCTCGGGTCGGGCATTGGGCCGATCGATTTTGTTCACGAACACAACGGGGTTCAATCCGGCCGCCAAGGCCTTCTGCAAAACAAAGCGGGTCTGTGCCTGGGGCCCCTCGTAGGCATCCACCACAAGCATCACCCCGTCGACCATTTTCATGACCCGCTCGACTTCTCCTCCGAAATCGGCATGCCCCGGCGTGTCGACTATGTTGATCAAATGATCCCCCCACTTGACGGAGGTGTTCTTGGCCTTGATCGTGATTCCACGCTCCCGTTCCTGATCCATGGAGTCCATGGCTCGCTCCTCGAGGACCTGGTTATCCCGAAACGCTCCGGAGTGCCTGAGCAATTGGTCGACCAAAGTGGTTTTCCCGTGATCGACGTGAGCGACAATGGCCAAGTTTCTGATCTTGGCCGACTGGATGATGGATGAAGTCATGAAGGGCACAGATAATGAACTTTTACCTTCCCGGTGGCAAGCGAAGCTTTTGCCAGTTTCAAATGAAAAAGAAAAGCGGGCAGATCTATTTCACTTGATTCTTTGCCAAGCAAGGTATCGAACTTTATGCACCCGACGGATCCCTTACCCCCGCAAACCTCAAGATATTCGATGATGAAAAAGAATTCAGCTCAATTAATATGCCGTACCTTCCTTGCCACACTCTCTTGCCTACTCCTTTCATACAACCTATCCGCACAAGATCAGCGCTCCGGTTCGCTCAAAGATCTCAACGGATTTTTCCCTTTTGATCCCCCTTCCACAGCAGAGAAATGGAAGAAGAGGTCGGATCAGCTCAAACTCCGACTGCTTGTCGCAAACGGCCTCTGGCCAATGCCTGAAAAAAAACCCTTGAATGCAGTCATTCATGGCAAGGTCAAACGCCCGGGCTTTACCGTGGAGAAAGTTTACTTCGAGAGCGTGCCCGGTTTCTTCGTGACCGGTTTGCTGTTTCGCCCGGAAACTCCCAAGCCGGGGAAACTCCCGGCCGTTCTTTCCCCCCATGGGCACGGGGGCCGCCTGCATGACGCGGGGAAGCAAGGCGTACGCCGGCAGATTGTCATTGGCGCGGAACGCTTCGAGGAATCAGGGAGAATGCCCAAGATCGCCCGTTGCGCCACCCTCGCCCGGCTCGGGTGCGTCACCTTCCTCTACGACATGATCGGATACGCAGACAACCAGCAAATTTCTTATCAACTGGCCCACCGCTTCGCCAAGCAGAGACCTGATTTCGAAGGGCCGGAAAGCTGGGGGTTCTTCAGTGCCCAAGCCGAGCTCCGCCTTCAGTCGATCTTCGGACTGCAGACATGGAACTCGATCAGGGCTCTCGATTTCCTCGCCTCCCTGCCCGATGTCGACCCGAAGCGCATCGGGATAACGGGTGGCAGCGGGGGCGGGACACAAACCATCATCCTGGGAGCGCTCGACCCTCGCCCGATCGTTTCTTTCCCCAACGGGATGGTTTCCAGCTCGATGCAAGGGGGATGCACTTGTGAGAATGCAAGCTTGCTCAGGATCGGCACAGGGAACGTCGAGCTCGCCGCCCTCTTCGCCCCCAAGCCCCTCGGCATGACCGCGGCAGACGACTGGACGAGGGATATGCTTGTATCTGGCAAGGGCTTCCCCGAGATCAAGAAGCTCTATACCCTGCTCGGGAAACCCCAAAACACGACCTGCTCCGACCTTACCCACTTCAAGCACAACTTCAATTACGTCAGCCGAGCGGTGATGTACTCCTGGTTCAACCGGCACATGAAACTCGACCACAAGGACCCGATCGTGGAGGAGGATTTCAAGCTGCTGAGCACCGAGGAACACGCCGTATGGAATGACGAGCACCGGGTTCCCCCTGGTGGAGAAGAGCTCGAAAGGACATTGACCAAGTGGCTAACCGAAAGAGACAACGCCCTGCTGAAAAAGCTCCCCGGGGACGAACAAAAGATTGTCTTCAAGAATGCTTGGGAAACGATCATCGGTCGCAAGTACGATGGAAGCACGACTTTTGCCTACGAAAAGAATCGGTTGATCAACTTGGAAACGGATGAGCAAATTCTCCTCAAGCAAATCAATTCGGCGAGAGAATCCGATTCGATAACCATTTGGCTAGGGTTTGCGGACGGGAACAAGAAAATCACGGGGTTGGCAAAAGGCAAAGGACTTCATTATTTGGCACGGGTCTTCATGGAAGGAAAAGACGGACTCGCCCGTACGGTTGCCAACAAGCGCGAATTCGCCGGATACACCCACGGGTTCAACCATTCCAGGTTCGCCCGCCAAGTGCATGACCTGCTCTCCGTAATTTCCTACCTCAACCAGACTCACGGAAAAAAACTTGTCATTCGCAGCACCGGAGGGATGCAGGTGCAGGCAATCGTCGCAGCCTATCTTGCGGGGGCTTCGGTTACGGAGGTAAAGGCAGAGAAAAGCGACTTCACCTTTGCATCGATCACCGATTGCCGGGATCCGAAATTTCTTCCGGGGGCAGTCAAGTACGGCGACCTGACTTGGTTGAAACAATCCTTGGGAAAAAAACTGACCATCAAATAAACGGAGTCGCACCCATGATCGGCTTCGGCATTCAGTAGAAAAACCGGTCATAGGTATAGGCGTTGCCCATGACCACGGTGAAGTTATAGAGTTCGTGAACGACAATCGTGAAAAGCAATATGCGTACAGGAACGATTTCCCGACCAAGGTCATGGAGACCATCGTGGGGTATAGCATAAGGTGTCCGAGGAAATGCCGTTGGGTATGCAAAAGTTCGAAAAAAGCGCAAAACAAAGAACTACCCATAACGGTTTGGCTTTGAAAAACCTGCAAATCTCAAGGATCGGGACAAAGATAAAGACCGTCTCGAGGATCGGGGCAAAAAGAATGGCATCGGGCCCCATGCTGTAATCAACCACTCCATCCCTGTGGATTGGTTCTCCACTGACTGAGACTCAAGAGGGTAAGATCAACACCCGTGACTCGGAAAGAACGGACCAGCGAAGGATCAACCTTTCCAAAGGAGAAGATCTCCCCGGTCTCTCTGCTTGAATCGTCACGATGACAACAACCGAAGGGAAAGGAAGACTGCCTTGGTTTACCCGGCGGACTCCGCTTGAATCCGTTCCATTTGATAACCGAAACCCGGGCCAATCAGGGTAGAAAGATCAAGCTCACCCCCACGGCGCCTGTAGATTCCCGGATGCACCCGCGCTTCAAGGGAAGATGCTTCGGGGTAAAATTGCATCCCGTTGCTCTCGACTCCCATGATTGTTCCGGCATGGGCTGCGAGGAGGACATGGGGAACTTGAGCAAGCATTGGGTTGGTCAAGTCCTGAACCATCAGATCCATCCCGTGTGCCTTGGCCCAGCAGAGGGAAAGCAAGGCTCCGGTCTGGGTCTTGCAGGTCTTGAGCGCGACTCCGGTCCATCCGAGAGAGCGACCGAGGCGAACGTGCTCCCAGTCATGAGCGCTTTCATCCATAAAGAGGGGCTTCCTTTCCGCAACCGAGTGAACATCTATGCGATGCGCTTCCAAGTCGTAAGGAAAAGGTTGCTCGACATAGAGTATTTTCCGATGAGTTTCGGGGGCCTCTTTTTCAAGGCGATCAAGGATCTCGTTGACATAAGCGGGGTCGGTCACGGTGCAATTGAAATCCGTCGTCAAGTACTCGACCGACTTCGATTCCGCAATCCGGCCGATTGAGCTGAGTCGCTCGTAATCCCAGTTCGAGTCATTCCCTCGAAGCTTGATCTTCAGGCAATTGAGCCCATCGGATTCGATCCATTCCTCCAAATGCACGGGATAACAGTCCCGCGGTTCGTCTCCCTTCAGTTCGCTCTCGTCAAGCGGGTCGAGACCTCCCACCAGATGCCAAACCGGAATTTTCTCGGGACGGGGCAAAACAAGAAAGTCGGCCGCATGCTTCCCCGAGAAGTCAACATCGGCATCCTCAGAAGGCTCAAGAAAGGCGGACAGATCGACGTTGCAATGTTCTTCACCATAGCACTGGTAAGTCGGGAGATTGTTGGCAATCCCGTAAGCGTCGTGCAAAGCCAAGTCGTAGGGCGATGCGCAAACCAAGGCGGCAAGCCAGGGGATGGGTTCCAGTCCCGCCCGCTCTTCACGATTGTACGATTCGAGAACCTGGGGCAACCGTTCGAACAAAAGAGAGTGACCGAGCTCAAGGGCATGCCCACTGGATCCATTGTCGGACCACTCGGCGGAAAGCTTTGCACAAAAATCCAGCAAGGCGTCGAGACGCTCCCCATAGGGAACTTCCGAAGGCCAAACCCACTGAACGCTCAGCGGTGTCTCGCCCCAACCAACCGATTCCTTTCCATCCCCGTTGCGCACATGCAGGCTAACCCTGGCGCAACTTACCGAGGTAAGCACTTCGTTTCCGAATTTCAAAGGCATTCTTGTTTCGACCGGAACGAAATTCAAGTCAGAGGAAAGAATGCGGACGTCGAAATCTGATGATGGCATGGCGAACAAGTGAAATAAAAAACATGATGGGTCAAACTCCATTCGGGTCGCTTTTTCCTTTTCAATCGCTCCAAGGTATCAATGATGGACTAATGGAAGCAGATCTCATCGGTTTATTCGCCTTGTTGGTCGGACTCGAACTAATACTCGGAGTCGATAACATCCTCGTCATCGCAATCCTGGTTTCTCGCTTACCCGAGGAGAAGAGAAACGTGACCAGAAACTTCGGGCTGATCCTTGCCATGGTCGCCCGCATCCTCATGGTCTTCGCCGGACTCAAACTTCTGGAACTGACCGAACCCGCGTGGCCCGATGGCCCCGAATGGTTCAAATACTCGTGGAAAGCAATCGCCTTGATGGCTGGTGGGTTGTTCTTGATCTGGAAGGCGGTCAAGGAAATCCATGCGACCGTCGAACTCGAGGACCATGAGAGTAACAAGAAGGCAAAGGACAGCTTTTTCGGGGTCGTTTCGCAGATCCTGATTCTGGACATCGTTTTTTCCCTTGATTCGGTCATTACCGCGGTCGGACTCACGGACAACAAGTGGATCATCATCACCGCCGTCCTTTGCTCCTTCGTGGTGATCCTGTTTTTCGCCAAACCGATCGGCGATTTCATCCTCAAGAACGTGGCCTTGAAAATTCTGGCTCTCGCCTTTCTCATCGTCATCGGGGTAACGATTTTCATGGAAGGAATGGGGTGGAATGTGGACAAGAAACTGATCTATGTCCCCATGGGATTTGCCATGACAATTCAGTTCCTGCAAATGCGCCACAAGCGCAACATGGAAAGAATCAAAAGTGATAATCCCTGATCAACTCGGTCAATATCCCGTTCTGCCCATCCTAAACGAGGCTGACCAAGAAACTGCTCTCCGGGTCGCCGAGGCTCTGATGAAGGGAGGCATAGGTGCCTTTGAAATCACCCTGCGAAGCGCTAGTGCTCTGGGCTCTTTGCAAGCGGTCCGCAAAGAATTCCCCGAACTTACCCTAGGAGCCGGAACGATTTTGGAAAAAGAACAAATAACTCAAGCAATGGATCTAGGGGTCGACTTCGGCGTTTGCCCCGGTTGGGACGACGAGTTATGGTCTCATTCCCAAGAGCATGATTTCCCTCTGTTCCCGGGCATTCTCACGCCATCCGAACTGACCCATGCCTGCAAATCCGGTTGCCGAACCCTCAAAGTCTTTCCGGTCGAACCTGCGGGTGGAATCGCTTACCTGAAATCGCTCATCGCGCCCTTTCGTTCCTTGAACCTCAAATATCTCCCCACTGGCGGAATCGGGAGGGACAAGGTAGCATCGTACCTCGAAGACGAGGCAGTTCTGACCGTCGGAGGTTCCTGGCTAACTCCACGGGGCTTGATTGAAAAGAAAAAGTTCGAGGGAATTACTGAGCTTGCCATTGCATCCCTTTCCCTAGGTAATCGAGGAACATGAAAGTCAAAAACCTCCTCGCTCTGTCCGCATCCGTCTTGCTCACGCATGGGCTCCTTGGCTTCGAAACCGAGAACATAACCCCCCAGGGGTCTTTCTCTAACGCCCGCTTGGCTTTCGAGAAAAAAAACGTCGGAAGGGTCGCCTTCATGGGAGGTTCCATCACCGAAATGAACGGATACCGGCCGATGGTTGCAAAATGGCTGGAAGAAAGATTCCCCAAGACCAAGTTCGAGTTCATCAATGCGGGCATATCTTCCACCTGCTCGACCACCGGAGCGTTCCGTCTGCACAGGGATGTCCTCGATCATGGACCGATCGATTTGTTCTTCATCGAGTTCGCGGTCAATGACGATCAGGATGCCGGACATTCCAAGGAATCGTGCATTCGCGGCATGGAGGGAATCATCCGGCAAATGCACTTGAAGAGCCCGAAAACGGATTTGGCCGTCACCTACTTCGTAAACCCAGGCATGTTGAAGCAGCTTCAGGAAGAAAAGACTCCCCTGCCCATGGCTGCCCATGAGCGGGTATTGGAAAAATACGGGGTTTCCCGGGTTCACTTGGCACGCGAACTCGCTCATCAAATCAAGGAAGGCTCCTTTTCCTGGCAAAAATTCGGGGGCACTCATCCCAAGGAACCCGGGAACCGACTTTGCGCCGATATGCATATCGAAATGCTCGAGAAGGCATGGAGCGGAAAGAATAACGAGGATCTCAAAAAGAAAAAGTTTCCCGCCAAACCAATTGACGGGAACAGTTACTTCAACGGCCGGTTCCTTTCCCCCGCAAAAGCCTCCCTCGCCGACGGGTGGAAATTTTCCGAACCCGATTGGAAAAGCCTCCCGGGCGGAAAACGGAAAAGATACCTGAGCCGACCTTTGCTCCACAGCGAAACCCCGGGTAAACCCATCCGAATCAAGTTCGAAGGCCAAGCGATCGGTGCCTTCGTCAGCGCCGGACCCGACGCCGGAATCCTGAAATTCGTCATCGACGGAAAACACAAAGGAAGCGTCGATCTTTACCACCATTACAGCAGGGGGCTCCATTATCCCCGTTCCGTCATGTTTGCCCACGACTTGGAGCCGGGATCTCACGAGATCGAACTTTCCATCAAGGCAGGCAAACGTTCAGCCGTTCGCATACTCGAATTCTGCATCAATTGATCACTCTTTGAATCAAACCCAAGCGCCCATGAATCCATTACTTGACGAATCCTTTCATATCCCCTGGTCCGAACTGAAACCCGAAAATGTCGTCCCCGACCTGACTCTGGTTTTGGAAAGAGCGGAATCCGAACTGGAGGTGATCCGCAATATTCCCTCAGAGGAAATTGACTTCAGGAATGTTCCCCTCCGATTTTGCAAGGCCCAGGAGGATTTGGGTGAAGCATGGAACATCGTTTCCCATCTCGACCAAGTCCGCAATTCGGAGGAACTGCGCGAAGCCTACAACCAGATGCTCCCCAAAGTGACCGCCTTTGGTACCAAGGCGTTGCTCGACCAAAAGCTTTGGAACCAAGTCAAGGAATTTGACGGAACACCCGAAGCCCAATCCCTCGATGGTCAGGAAAAGAGGTTGCTCGACGAACTGGTGGCCGATTTCGTGGAGGCGGGAGCCGATCTCCCGCAAGACAGTCGGACCCGACTCGAGGAGCTTTCCACCGAGCTTGCCCAAGCAACCCAGAAATTTTCCGAGAACGTCCTCGATTCGACCAATGCCTGGAGCAAAAACATTCTGGACGAGTCCCTCCTCGGGGGCTTGCCCGAAAGCACCAAGATTGCGGCCCGGGAAACGGCCAAGGAAAAGGAAATGGACGGATGGGTCTTCACCCTCCACGCGCCATCCATCATGCCCATCATGAAATACCTTGATGACGATTCCATCCGCAAGGAATTCTGGGAAGCGTCCAGCAAGATCGGCTGGGAAGGAGAACGGGACAATACCGATTTGATTCGTAGAATCCTCAAGCTAAGGCAGGAAAAAGCCGAGATTCTGGGGAAAAAGGATTATGCGGATGTCGTTCTCGAACGCAGAATGGCTGGCTCAGGGGCCCGGGCAGACGAGTTTGTTTCCGACCTCAGGGACAAGACCGCCAATGCTTTTGCTCGTGAGAACGACCAATTG
>Ga0315321_10000578_pt1 | contig 27444 bp, 21 predicted proteins | sample M180m21515metaG_FD_203464 | JGI IMG/M metagenome (GOLD analysis project Ga0315321, IMG submission 203464) | Ammonia-oxidizing marine archaeal communities from Monterey Bay, California, United States - M1 80m 21515 | ecosystem: Environmental > Aquatic > Marine > Intertidal zone | place: USA...
AGCTGGCTGCGGAGCAGATGGAGGCGCATCACATCGACGTGGGCGCCGATCTCACCATCGCGGCCTTTGCGGTTCCTCGGAGCGAGGCCCACCAGTTCGGTGTCATTCAGGTCGACGAAAATGGACGTGTGCTGGGCTTTCAGGAGAAGCCTGCCAACCCAGCCCCCATTCCGGGTGACCCAGACCACTGCCTGGTGAGCATGGGCAACTACTTCTTCCGGGCGGAGGTCCTCCAGGACGCGCTCATTGAAGACGCCCACGACCAGAGCTCGAGCCACGACTTCGGCAAGAATGTCATCCCGGGCCTGTTGAGCAGCGGAAAGCGTGTGTTCATCTACGACTTCGGGAAGAACCGGGTGCCGGGTGAGCCTGCCGGGGCGGTCCCCTATTGGCGCGACGTGGGCACCATCGACAGCTACTTCGACGCCAACATGGAGCTGCGCAGTCCGCTGCCGTCCATCAACCTCTACAACCGTCGCTGGCGCATCCGCACCGCCCAGCGCGACTACCCGCCGGCTCGCTTTGTGCGCCACACCGGGCGCCCGGCAAGTGACATCGTCGACAGCCTGGTGTGCGAGGGGTCGATCATCCAGAGTGCGGCGCTGGTGGAGTCTGTGGTGGGCTACGACTGCTTCGTCCACGCCGGTGCATCGGTCGAGCGCAGCGTGATTATGAGCGGCTGCAGTGTGCACACCGACGCCCGACTTCGCAGGGTACTTGCCGACAAGAACTGCCGGGTGGAAGCCGGCGCGCGCATCGGAATGGACCGCGAAGAAGACCGCCAGCGCTTCCCCTTCGTCACAGAATCCGGCATCGTCGTGCTGCCCAAGGGCACCCGAGTGCCTGCATCGGGACCCATCGAGCTGGCCAGCGACATCGCTGACGTGCTGTGCCACGACCCCGCCACCAAAGACCGGATGGCCGAGTGCGACCACATGTGGGTCACCGGCAAGCGCATCCGCCACAGCTACGAGTCGAGCGGCCACCGCTACCGGTAGGCGCTAGCGCTTCGCTTCGAGCCAGTCGTTCACGCGGGCTTGGAGCACCGGGAGCGGCACGGGGCCGGTCTCCAGCACCACTTGATGAAAGTCCGCGAGCAGAAAGTCATCGCCAAGGGTGGTCTCGGCGTCTTTGCGCATGTCGAGCAGCGCGAGCTGGCCCATCTTGTAGCCGAGCGCTTGACCGGGCCAGCCGATGTAGCGGTCCACCTCGTTGGTGATGTTGTTTTCGGCCAGCGGGGTGTTCTCCTTCATCCATGTCTCGGCTTGGGCGCGGGTCCAGCCGTGGTGGTGCAGGCCGGTGTCGACCACGAGGCGGGCCGAGCGCCAGGCGTCGTAGGACAGCATCCCGAGTCGGTCGATGTCGGTCGGGTAGAGGCCCAGCTCGTCGGCCAGCCGCTCGGCGTAGAGCGCCCAGCCTTCCCGATAGGCGGTAACGCCGGTGTGGCGACGAAAGGCCGGTACCTCGTCGAGCTCCTTGGTGAGGGCAATCTGGAGGTGGTGACCGGGCACAGACTCGTGGAAGGCCAGCGCGCGGGCTTCGTGTCGCAGGCGGGTCTCGGGTGCGTAGGTGTTGACCCGGTAGATGCCGGGGCGGTCGAGAACCGGCGGCTCATACCAAGCGACGTAGGTGAAGGGCGCGGCGTGGATGGGCACGGGCTCCACCACGCACGGTGTCTCGGGCAGGCTGTGAAAGACCTTGGGGACCGCTGCTTCGGCCTCGCGGAGGCTGGCCTCGGCGGTGGCGACGATGCTCTCGGGGGTGTCGAATCGAAGGGCGGGGTCGGTGCGGAGCAAGGCGAAGAGTGCAGCGCGGTCCCCAAGAACTTCGGGGTGGGACTCGCCGTAGACCCGGCCGGCGAGGGCGTCGAATTCGGCGTGGACCCGCGCAATCTCGCGCAGTCCCACCTGGTGCACCTCGTCGGCAGAGACCGGCAGCGTGGTGTGGCGGCGGATGAGGCTGGCGTAGCACTGGGCGCCGTCGGGCAGTCCTGTGAGGGTGGCGGCCTCGGGGGGACGGGCTTTGGGCAGGATGCGGGTCTCGACAAAGCCGCGGTAGCGCTTGATGGCGGGAAGCAGCAGGCCCTTGACCCGGGTGGCGTGCTCCATGCGCTGCACATCCGTCATGTGGTCGGAGTCTGCGCGAAGGGGGGCATAGAGAGGGGAGTCGGCTTCGGGCAGTGCGAGTGTGCGGTCGATGAAGTCGAGGGTGCGGCGGACGGACTCGGAGCCGGCGACCCTGCCGTTGATGAGGCCGTACTTGAGGCGCTCCAGCTCGTCGTCGATGCGGGCGGGCATGGCCTCGATGCGGGCAGCGAGGGCGTCGACCGCCTCTGGGCTGTCGAGGGGATGGTCCTCGATGGTGCGCGCAAGGTCCGACAAGGCGTTGCGGGACGCCGTGAGGCTCCACTCCCCGAATTGGCAGGTCTCGTCGGCCAGGGTGCTCTGGAGATCCACGATGAAGGTGCCCAGGGTGAGCTTGTCTTCGGTGGACAGCGTGGCGGTGTCGATGGACCGCGCGCGAAGCAGGAAGTCTCGCGCAGCAGCGAATCGATCGGTCTCGGCGAGTGTGCTGGCGTCCCCGAGGAGGTGGTCGTAGCGGCGGTCTCCCAGCATGGTGGCCCACTCGGGGGACCGGACCAAGGTGTCCTCCCAGTGGTCATGAAGCAGCCGCGCCAGGGTGGGATTGGCGACGCCGGCGGTGGCCTCGGGGTGGAGCGTGAGGGGCTCGGGCACCGGGGGCGGGCTGGGCTTGGCGCAGGCGAGGAGGAGGAGGGGGACCAAGCGGGCGGTGGTCGGCAATGCAAGCATGGGGCGGACTGGCCTCCGAACTGTGCACACCTGCACGAACGGTGGCGTCTCTACCGATACGGGAGATGTGTGGCGGCGGGCGATCGGAATCGAACCGACCGGGCCACGCCTCTCAGCGGACCCCACCGGTTTTGAAGACCGGGGCTGGCACCAGCCTGGCAACGCCTGCCACGAGCCGTCTAACGGGGGCGGACCCCTTGGTCACGAGTGGCGAAGACTCTATGCGCATTCTGTCGCGCCAGCTCAGCCAACCGCCCTAGACATCACGCCAGCGACCGTCGCGCCAGCAGATGCTGCGGGAGTGGGGCACGTGGACCGGGTGGACCGGCTCGGGATGGGACTCGTGGCCGGGCAGCAGGATGTCCACGCCCTCGTCGGTGCGCCGCAGCACAGGCATCACGCAGGGGACGGGACGATGACGGGCGGCCTGCCAGATGGACGTCGCCGAGCCAAGGGTGCTCATCTCCTGGAGGGTGCGCCAGGTGGGGGGAGCCATGAACATCTCGCCGGAGACGGACTTTTGGAGGGCAACTTCGGCAGTCGCCCACTCCGAGTCCACGGTCTCTCGGGCGTCGTGTGTGGCGGCCTTGGACTCCTCTCGGGTCACGCGGGCGACAAAGAAGCGGGTGTCGTAGCGGCGCTTTTCGACCTCTGGAGTGGCCCACCAGCCCCACTGACGCAGGCGGCGGAGGTCGGGGCGGATGCCATCGGAGGCCACAATGCCCTGGCGCGTGTCGAGCAAGCGGTTGCGCAGGCCAGACGATGGAGTGCCTGTTCCCAGCCAGAGCCCGCACTCCTCGAAGCACTCTCGGGTGGCGGCCACTGCAAAGGCGCGATGCTCGGGGCGGAGGCCGGGGACCTCGCCGTCGGCGTCGAGCGTGTGGTCCTCGGGATCGAGACGGCCCCCCGGAAACACCCATGCACGCGGAAAGAAGCCAACCTTGCGGGACCGCTTCAGCAAGAGGATCTCCGCCGCCCCATCCTCGGGGCCTGGTCGCAGCACCACCACCGTGGCCGCCGGACGAAGCGGTGCCAACTCAGAGGTAGGCACTGACAATCTCCAGCTCGGGAAGCAGGCGCTCCAGTCCGGCCACCGCTTCGGGGTGGTACCGGCCTTCTTCCTCTCGAAGCTCGGCGATGGCCTTGTCGGGCTTGCGCTGTCGGCCGGTGTCTCCGCCCGCGAGCAGGCGCTCGAACTCCGCAGCGGCGCAGACGACTTGGGTGTAGACGTGGAGCGACGGCCATCGAAGCACGGCGGGGGGGCCCTGATGGTCCATGCCGAGGTCGTGTTCGAACACTGTGCGCATGAGGCGTCGGGCCAAGGGGGACAGGTCGTTGTCGGCCAGCAGGCGCCGGATGCCCTGGACGTGCTGCAGGCCGCCGTTGACGTCGATGGGAGGCGCCGTGCTCGCAAGGTCCGCGACCCGCGGGGGGCGCCCGCGGAGGTCTTCTTCTTCGTCGCGGATCGGCTCCATTGCGGCGGCCATTGCCAGAGCACACTGCGCCAGTTCCTCGAGCGACGCGATGTCGAAGCCGAGCGCGTGACCCGCAGCCACTGCGTAGATGGCGGTGTGGACGGGGTGGGAGAGGTGGCGGGCGGCGAGCTCCTTGGGGCGGGCGACAGCGAGTGCCCGCCGGGGGGCCTCGAGGTACAGCTCGGTGAGGGCGTGGGCGCAGTGGTTGAGCTCGACCCGGAGGGCGGGCCGGATGTTGTGCTCGGCCAGCTCGGCGGCGAGTCGAAGGGCCCGCAGGTAGACGCGGATGGAGATCAAGGCGGGGTCGTGCTGGCTCTCCACCTTCTCGGCTTGCTCCACTGCACGCGGCGCTTCGACCTGCAGACGGTCGACCTTGCGCACTTGGAGCTCGCGGTTGATGGGGCCGGGGCCAGGTCCGCCGTCGCCAGGAAATTCGAGCAGCACGCGCACAAAGGTCTGCACCATCTCGTCGCGGACGCCCGGGTACACGCGAACTCCGCCCAGGCCGCGCGCGGCGAAGAAGGCGGCCAGCTCACGGATGGAGCTTCTTGCGCCAGTGGGACATCGAAGCAGGCGGCTGCCCACCAAGATGCGGTCTCCCACGATGTGTACGGGCATCTCGCCGTGGCCGCCGGTGAGCGCTTCGAGCTGTTCACCGATGGCGTGGATGGCGTTCTGGAGGGCGCGGTGGCCGTCTGGGTAGGTGCGGCTTGACCGAATGAGGTGCTCAAGGCGCGACAGCATCATGGGGGCCGCGGACTCGGCGGCGCGGAGGGGCTCGGTCATGCGGAAGCCTCGGGCTTGGAGGTGCCGGTGCGCGCACGGAGGAGGGGACGAAGGTGTTCGTGGCCGCGGCCAAGGCGGTCGAGCGCTGCCTTGCCATGCGATCCGGCGGCAGCGAGAGCGGCGATTCCTGCGGTGGGGACACCGGGATGGGCGTGGGCCCGTGGGTCGCCGACGATGGCCTCTAGCGCGGGAATGGCAGCGCCCCGGGAGGTATGGACCAGCGCAATGGCCAGTGCCCGCAGCTCGTCTGCATCCACCTCCGACTCGCGCACGCCTCGCAGGCGGGTCTCGATGGTGGGGGCCGCGTCGACGATGCGGTACACGCTCAGGTATCGAAGGGCTTCGAGCCGGACCTTGCGGGAGACGTCGGCCATCGCCTCGCTGGCCACAACACCGATGCGCGGAGTGTGATGGCTTCGCAGTGCCCGGAGGGCCGCCTCGCGCACGGTGGGCTGAGCATGCTGCACCCGTGCCAGCAGGGGCTCTACCAAAGTGGCATCGTCGAAGCGTCCGAGGGCCTGGAGGACCACCGGGAGCGCGTCGTCGCTGGCATCGTTCATCAGATCGCGTGGCGGGCGCTTCGCGCTCTCGATGGCCATGGCGAGGCCGTCACCCAGCGCAGCCCGCAGCGGGCCGGAGGGAAGGTCTGCGCCGATCTCGGCAACCATGGCGAGATCATCGGCTGCGGCACTGCTGGCCAGTGTGAACAGAAAGCCGGACCAGTCGTCGGTCTGAGGGTGCCGGGTGAGGCCCCTTCGGAGCGCGGTACGGGTGTCTTTGGTGACCAGCGCTCGCAGTGCCTCTGTCACCACTTCGGACTTCATGCGGTGGGGTCGGTAGTCGGCATCCACGCAGATGAGCAGGCGTTGGTGGAGGGCGCCGGCCAGCAGCGGTGCACCATCGGAGATGCAGCGGAGCACTTGCGCCACCCACAGGCGCGCGAGCTCGGTCTGGGTAGCTGTGTCGGTGGTCGCGCGCAGAGACTCCATGGCAAGGAGGCCCACACTGCTGTCGGGAACGTCGTCTCCGTAGCGAATCTCGCGGAGGCCCCGGGCCCATGTACTGCCGGCGGGTGGTGCGCTGACGCGGGCGGCAGGCGGGGAGTCGGCCAGGCCCCGCAGTCCGCCTAGCAGTCCCATCAGCTCTACTGAGATGCCTTCACCGAGCTGTTCTTCGGTGACGCCGAGCTGAGAGAAGAGGCGTCGGACCTGCTCCACCGGCCGCGCCTGGTCATCGACTTCGGTCACCATGGACAGTGGCGAACCCTCGATGTGTATGCGCTGGAAGCGGAGCCCCCATGCCTTGGCGTCGATGAAGCTGCGGTCCTCCTTCGAGCGAGGTCGTGCCAACATGTGGGATAGCTCCAGCAGCTCTTCTCGCTCGACTCCGGGCAGAAAGGTGAGCGCTGCGAGGCCCTCTTCTTGCAGGGCCAACAGCACGTTGCGGGTGACCATGTCGTTGCCGCCGACCTCGGACCCTGCGTAGACCAGCAGGCCGTCGCGCAGCGACAGGGTGGCAGGGCTCACATCGCCGCTCATCGCCTGCTGGAGGGCTTCGGCAAACGCCTCGGCGTAGTGCTCGGGCTCGCCTTCTGTCGCGCCAGCCAGGACCTGGGCGAGTATCGACAAGCGGGTGACCGCACCTCGAATGATCTCGATCTCGATGGGCTGCGGAGTCTGCGCGCCTGCGGGTGGCGATGGGTCAGTGTCCACGGCTTCTCCCTGCATGCCTCCCGACCGGTGTGCGCATCCACGGCTCAGCCTGTCGGGGGCGGGCAGCTTATCGCGCCGCTCGGATCTGGCTCAGGGTTCCGTGGGGCCGCGGGCGGGATTGGGGGCAGGGCGCACCCGTCGGTAGACCACGATGTCGACCTCGATTTCGTTGTGGGCGCGGTGCCGGCCGACTTCCTCAAATTGGTCGGCCGCCTTCGCGACGGCGTCGGCAACCGGGGGCAGCTCGGCGAGGTTGTAGTGGTCGGCCATCAGCTCGGCTTTGATGTCGTGGGCGGTGGGCCATCCGCCGCCAGGAGCGCCCACCCAGACCAGGGCATCCTGCTCGGCCATCAGCTCATAGGTGCCGTTGGGGTCGGTGGTCACGCCGCGCACGGCCACACCGGGCAGCCGCTCTCGGAGGGCCAGGGCGAGGTAGCCTTCGTAGAGTCGGTGGTCCTCGGACATGGCGATAATGCTGTCGGCCGGCCGGCTTTCGCTTGTGGCATCACGCGCGGCGAGGTCCAGCGGCCACGTCTCTCGTGAGGGTGGCTGGGCGAGCGAGTGACGTGGACTGACCCAACCACGCGGCAGGAATGGGGCGGTGGGCGCAGTCTGAGGCAGCCATCCCCAGCCCAGGCTCACGAAGCCGTGAAGGCCAGCGGCGACCCCGAGCCAGGCCCACCGCCCGCGGGCACCGGCCAGCACGGCCAGCGGTCCCAAGATGGGAAGCGTGTAGTAGACCTGCTTCTTGGCAATGAGCGAAAAGAGCACCATGGCGGGGAGTACCGCCGCGAGCAGAGGACCGTGCGGGTCGGTACGGGCGCGACTCCATCCGCCTTGGCGCAGCTCCTTGGTCCACGCCACTGCGGCCACCACGAGGCCCCCGACCATGAGAAGACCGATGATGGCGCCGGCTTGGCTGTCGATGAGCGTGAGGGGGTAATAGAGAGCCGGCCAGATTCCACCGGTAGCGGTCACTTGGCCGGCTGCGTCGATCTCCCCCACTGGTGCCTGACCGAGCAGCTCCTCGGTGTGGCGCAGAAAGAACTCTCGGTAGTAGGCCGCGGTCAGCATCAAGGTGAGCACCCCGGCCTGCATGAGGTGGCGCAGAGCCCGTCGATCGGCGCCGAGTGCGATCGGAACCACTGCTGGAATGAGGAAGAAGCCTACGGTCAGGCGGTCGAACATCAGCCCGAGGCCGAGGCAGGCTCCCCAGCCGAGCACCCACTTTCGTTCCCGCAGGCCCCGCGATGACACCAGGCAGGCCACACCGGCGATGGTCCATCCGATGGTCGCCAGGTTGGGTTCGTAGCGCACCAAGGTGCCAAACACCCCGGGGCACAGAGCCAGCAGAAGCGGTGCCAGTGGGGCATCGAAGACGCGGCCGAGGCGCCAGGAGCCCCAGCACATCGCCCCGAGGTGGAGCAGGTTGCTGGACACGAGCGCGAGCTGGGTGGTGCCGAGCAGGCCAAGGGCTGGCCAAGGTGCCGCGTAGAATCCCCAGGGCCAGTAGCCGGTGTACATGTACCAGCGCATGTGCCAGGTGTCGGCGGCCACCAGCGCATGCCACAGGTCGTAGGCGTTGCCGATGTGAAGGTACTCGTTCTGAAACCCGTCTGGCAGGGGGTTGTGGGTCACCCAACCGATCAGATGGACCGCGCCGGCCAGCCACACGGCGACAGCGAGCAGGGCGGGACCGTGGCGGCGGATGGTTGGAGGCACGACGTGCATGGGCGACCGGCTCAAGCGGAGCGCGCGGTCACTGGAATGGCCGCAGCAAAGCGGGCGGTCGTCGACTCCGCAGCGCCCACGACCTGGTACTCCACCATGATGACGATGCGGTGGTCACCGGTGACGGCCGCCGGTCGGTTGGCATCGGGCGTGTCGCTGTGAAAGCCGGTGCTCACGCCCAGCTGGACGATGACGGGCCGAGTGCGGCTGATTGCGCTGCCCTTGTAGAGCGTGAGGGGGCCGCGGCGACGACCGTTGATGGCGACGCCCTCATCTTCGAGGTCGTAGCGGAGGTAGATGTGGAGGTCTTCGACGGCAGCTTCGCGCGGCGAGTTGAGCTTGATGCGTGCGGTGAGCTCGAAGGGGATGCTGCGCGTGTTGGGAGTGACCGGAACCCCAGACAAGGGACCGAAGAGGACCTCGACGGGGCCTCGGCTCTTGGGCGTGGAGCGCTTCTTCTTGGCGGCGGCGGGCTGAACGGACACCTGGTCCAAACCTTCGGAAGACCCCGTCACAGTGCGCTTGGGGACGGAAGGGGAGTGCTGGAGGGATGAGGCCGAAGGAGCAGGCACAGGCGGAGAGGCCTGCACTCGCGGCCCTTGGAGATTCATCGGGGGGTCCGGGGCGGCTTCGGGCTCCAGCTGGGCACTGGGAAGCTCGATGGAGGCGTCTTCGAGACGGTTGATGGTGCGTCGGGCAGCCTCGACCTCGGCTCGGAGATGGTCGCGGTCCCCACGCGCTTGCTCCAGGCGGGCGGCCAGAGTCTCCTGGCGACTGCGGGCGTCGGACTCGCGGGCGAGTGCAGCCCGACGCTGCTGGTCGAGCCGTGATGCGAGTCCCTCTGCTCCTTTTCGGGCCTCGCGGGCTTGCTCGAGCTGCTGGCGTAGGCTGATGAGGGCCTCGGAGGGGATGGGCTGCATCACGCCCGCCGAGCTCTCGGCCGGCAGCGCAGCGGGCTGGGGCACAGGGGCAGGCTCAGGGTCGGGACGCGCTCTCTCACGGGCGGTCTCCGCACTGGACACGGTGTGACGCACCACCATGCGGCCGGCGAACAGCCACCAGCCGAGCCCGAGGCCAAGGAAGAAGGACAGAAAAAGATAGATCCAGATGTCGGCAACGGTCACCGGGGGACCTCCGCGTGCATCGTGAGGTCAGCGTGGTCGCCGGCAGGGGCGCGGTCGCCCCGGTAGGTCGCGACCAAGCGGCTGACCGGCACTCCTTGCATGTCGAGATGGTTGGACACCGCTTGGGACCGCAGGCGGGACAGCTGTAAGTTGTCCGCTGGGCTGGCGGCCTGCGTGGCGCGGCCGTTGATGCGCAGCACCGTCTGGGGACAGCGCAGCATGTGGCGGGCGACAGAGTGCAGCGTGGTCTTGCCCGCGGTCTCGACCGTGGCGGTGCCGTCCGCGAAGGACACCCGGGCACCCTTGAGCACTGCGGGAGCGACCTCACACGAAGCATCTGCGGGGATCTGGACGGCCGGCACGGAGCGGCTGGAGCGGCTGGAGCGGCTGGCGGGGGTGGAGCGGCTGGCGGCGGTGGACTTGGAGGCGCTCGGCGCTGGTGTCTTCTTCGTGGGAGACGCAGGGGCGGTACCGGCGGCCAGGCGTGGTCCGTCCTCGAGCTTGGGGGCCATGTTGGGGTCGCCTCGCGTGCGCTTCGGGGCCGATGTGGGGCGTGCCTCGACAGTGAGTCGGTCGATGACGTCGCGAACACCGTCTACCCGGCGCACGGCCTGCAGGGCTTGCTCGCGCTCGGTCTCACTGTCGGCCAGACCGTAGACGGTGGCGCCGAGTCCTGTGATGTCCGCGCGCGGCGTGTCGATGCCGGAGCGTCGAAGTGCCGCCATCGTGGCTTCGGTGCGGGAGGTGGAATCATCCGCTTGCCGTGTGGCCGCCCACCCCAGTGCAAGTAGGATGAGAATGGCCACGCCAAGGCCAATGGCGCGGTCTCGTGGGGTTCGTGCTGGCATTGGCAGGTGCCGCCGGGGATTCGTGGGGGCGCGATGGTAGCGCGAGCGACCCGTCCGGGTCCTGTTGGCGTCGCTTCATGCCGCTTGGACCCCGCTCGCAATCGGGACTACCTTGCGACCATGTCCCTTCCCAATCGTTCCACTGCTTCCCACCACCTGCTCTGTGGCGACTCTCCGCTCCTGGTGAGCGTTCCCCACGCAGGCACCGACGTGCCCGACCGCATCCGGTCCATGTTGGCGCCGGGCGCAGGAAAGGGGACTCCAGGCGACACCGACCACTTCGTCGACCGTCTCTACGACTTCGTGCCCGACCTCGGGGCCAGCCTGTTGGTGGCGCGTATGAGCCGATGGGTGGTCGATCTGAACCGTCCGGCCGACGACCGGCCTCTGTACCCGGGGCAGGCGGGCACCGGTCTCGTGCCCCGCACCCGCTTCGATGGCTCCCCCATCTGGTCGATGGCGCCCGACTCGGTCGCCGTCCAGGCTCGGGTCGCTCGATATTGGCGCCCCTACCACGACGCCCTTCGTGCCGAGCTGGATCGAAAGGTCGCGCTCCACGGCTTTGCCATCCTCTGGGACGCGCACTCCATCCGCTCTCAAGTGCCGCGGCTCTTCGACGGCACCCTGCCTGACCTCAACCTGGGCACCCACTCTGGCGCGAGCTGTGCCCCCGGGCTCCGCGCCTTGGTGGGAGCGCGTCTGTCGGCGCTCGAGCGGTGGTCGCATGTGGTCGATGGCCGGTTCCGAGGTGGTCACATCACCCGCCACTACGGTCGTCCCGCCGATGCGGTCCATGCGTTGCAGCTGGAGCTGGCCCAGTCCACCTACATGGACGAGGCGGCGGGTCTCCCCACCTGGAGTCCGTCCCGTGCGGCTCCCCTTGCCCTCGCGCTCCGAGACTTGCTGGAGGAGGTCGGCCAATGGCAGCCCGCCTGACGGAAATCCACTGCCCGAGTGCGCTGCTCGCCGACCGCTGGGCGACCGATGTGCTCTTTGAGATCGACGCCCACGGAGCCATCTCCGCGATTGCCACTGAAGTGGATGCCCAGCTTCATCCCCGTGCCCACCGACTGCGTGGACCGGTGGTGCCGGGCATGTCCAACCTCCACTCTCACGCCTTTCAGCGGGCCATCGCCGGCTGCACCCAGGTGAAGGGGCCGGGCCGCGACTCCTTCTGGACCTGGCGGCGTGCGATGTACGCCTCGCTCGACCGGCTGGGGCCCGACACGCTCCAGGCGGTGGCTGCGGGGCTCTACATGGAGCTGCTCGAAGCCGGCTTCACCTCGATTGGCGAGTTCCACTACGTCCACCATCCCGGTGCCGGTGAGCGCTACAGCCGGCCGGCAGAGCTGTCCCATCGCATCGTGCAAGCCGCGCGCGACACCGGCATCGGGCTCACCCATCTGCCCGTCCTCTACATGACTGCGGGCTTCGATGAGGGCCCACTTGGGCTCGCCCAGGGTCGCTTTGGCTGGGACCCCCAGGGCGTGCTGTCTGTGGTGGAGGCGGTCCACCAAGACATACGGCACGACGCCGATCACGCCGTCGGACTCGCCCCCCACAGCCTGCGCGCTGTCCCCCCGGCGCCACTGTCTGAGGCTGTGGCTGGCCTTCACGCGCAGTGGCCCGATGCCCCGGTCCACATCCACATTGCCGAGCAGACTGCCGAGGTGGAGGGCTGTCTGGAGGTGAGGGGGGCCCGACCGGTGCAGTGGCTGCTCGACCATCTGCCCGTCGATGACCGGTGGTGTCTGGTGCATGCCACCCATGTCGACTCTGCCGAGGTTGCGGGCATCGTGAAGGCCGAAGCGGTCGCCGGACTCTGTCCCACCACTGAGGCCGACCTGGGCGATGGGCTGTTTCCAGCGGGGGAATTCCTGGCGAGCGGGGGACGAGTCGGGGTGGGCACCGACAGCCACGTGGGCCGGGCTGCGGCGGGGGAGCTGCGGCTGCTGGAATACGGCCAGAGGCTGCAGCATCGGGCCCGAAACCTGGTGCTGCCGCCGGGCGAGGTCCACAATGGTGCGGGACTCTGGCGAGCGGCGGTACGGGGGGGAGCGCAGGCTCTTGGGCGGGCCTCGGCGTCCTTGTCCGTGGGACAGCGGGCTGACCTCGTGTCGTTCGATGCACTCGCCCCTGGACTCGTGGCGCTCGATGGCGACCATCTCCTCGATGCGGTCATCTTTGGGGGCACCACCTCAGCGGTCGACACCGTGATTGTGGGCGGACGCCTCTGCGTCAAGCACGGTCGCCACGTGGACCGGGACCGCCTTGTCCCCGCCTTCCGCACTGCGCTCCGGTCGCTTCGAAGCTGAGCTCTTCAGCGCTCAGAGGACGGCACTCAGAACGCTCCGGCGCACTGCTGCGGGTCGTCGTGAACGTCGATGCACGACCCAATCCAGGTCATCCGAGCCGCATACCAGGCCGCGATGTGGTCCATCTCACCGGACCAAGTCGGCGCACCCCACCGGCTGTTGTTCCGGGGCCCCGCCTCGGACAGCTCGGTGCGCATCGTCGCGATGTGAGCCGCCACGGCCTCGGGTGCGAGGGGGCCCGCCAACAGTGTCTGCCAGCGCGCCCAGTAGCGGGTGCGGAAGTCTGGGTCGTCGAAGAGGGCGCCGTACCAGCCGTACTCGAACAATGCGGTGGTATCGGTGGTGATGTTGGAGGCGTCCCAGTGGTAGGGATCGGTGGCCCGCGAGTCGATAGAGCCGGCGGTCCGGTCGAGGTCCCAGATGGGGCCGGCGTGCACTGGTCCCTCGCGGTCCTTGTGGAAGTAGCCGCTCAGCCGAAAAGCATCGGGGTTCTTGACCACCACCGCGAGGATGTGGTGGTCGATGAAAGAGTCGATGTCGAGGATGTCTTGCCATGGTCGTCCGGACGCGGGGTCGAGTCCGTCTGCGGCCGCCAGCGCATTGCCCAGCGCATCGAGCTCGTCGCTCAGATAGTCGAGCTGTTCGGGCTCCATGTCGTACTGCTCAGGGTCCACGGGCACGATGGGCACCGTGAAGTAGAAGTGGTTGTCGGCGTCGCCCACATAGATGCCCTCGCCATCGCCACCTTCGCGGTCGCGCTTGAACACGTAGCCGCCGGTGACTTCGGGCTCCGCGATGTCTTCCGGTCCGAGCTTTGCGATGTCCACCCGGTCCGGGCCACGCTCCAGCTCTTCGGTGACCACGTAGACCCCGCGGTAGTCGTCGAGTCGGAGGGTGCGGTCGTTGGTGAGCAGAAACAGCTCGGTGAAGACGGTGCGCGGGGAATAGCGTCCGATGTCGCGGCTGAGCTGGTAGCCGAGGGCGTTCCGAATCAAGGCATCGTCGTAGTACGAGGGCGCGTGGAGCACCCAGTCGGCGTCTTCGGGCAGGCCCACCAACGGCAGCCGGCGGTCGTCGTCGGAGTCGTCCTCCCACAGCTCCAAGTCGAAGTTCTTCTTGTCGAGGCTGGAGCTGCTGGAGCCTCGGATGCGAAAGCGGCACCGAGAATAAAGGTCGGCGGGTCCGGTGAGCTGGGTGCGGTCGGTCTCGTGGTCGAAGGTGAGGAGCGCCAGCGGTGTGTTGGTCCACAGGTCGTCGTTGGCCTCCTCCCCCCAAGCCACCAGCACCGGCAGGTTGGAGGTGAAGTCCGCGACCTCCTGCGTCACGCGCACGTAGGGGGTGGCCGTCAGCACACCCTCAGCGTCGTCGAAGTCGACTCGCGCATAGACCACGCCGGGCTCGTCGAGGGTGAGCGAGTCGGTGGGGGACAGCGAGCAGGGGCGGTCTGGGGCGCCCACACAAGCCATCACCTGTCCCACGCCTTCATCGGAGGCAATGGTGACGGTGAGGGGGTCGACAAACAGCCTCGCCGGCGGGTCGACCACGGCATTGGCCCGGCTGGGTGGCAGAACCTCCACGTTGTCGTCGCCGGTGTCTTCAGGGGCGTCGGTGTCGTCGAGCGACTCGGGAGGGGCCACTTCACCATCGTCGGACGTCGAAGGGGTGGACGTGCCTTCGATGGCCGGCGTGCAGCCCATGAGGGCGAGAAAGGACAGTGCGATGCGATGGCTTGGCACGCAGCCTCCAAGGACGTGTGGTGAAGCTACCGGATGGGGGCGGCGCTCGTGTCTGGGGTCGGCCAACTTATCCTCGTGGCGTGTGCCCAAGCTTGGGTGCCGCCTTCTGGGACCTTCGCGCCACACTCGAATTTGAAGGTGCCTTTTTGCTGAGTGTGGTGAGGGTCGGTGGGGTCGTTCTTGGCGGCATCGGCGAGTCGGTCGCCCTCGTCGATGAACAGCCACGCGGACTGCGTGTCGATGGGCAGCAGGCCTTCCGGGCTGCCGTTGAAGCCGGGAAGCAGGGCCAGCAGCTTGGCGGGGCCTTCTCCAGTCCAGGAGTACAGCGCGAAGCCGACCTTGAGGGGGTCCTTGTCGGTGTGGGGGCCCGCGACGATCCACACGCCCTTGTGGTCCGGCGCCGGTGCCAGCTCGCGGACACCCCGCTTGCCCAGCTCGAGGGTGTACGCGGCCTTGATCGCGCCGTCTTCCTTTGCCTCCACCGAGACCAGCCAGGCTTTTCCGTCGTTCACGAGGGGAGCGCGGGCACCCAGCAGGAGGTGGTCGGTGGACCGCTCCAGGGTGAGCCCTTCAAGGTTCAGCGCGTTCCAGCTCCCATCGGGGGTGCAGGTGGGACACAGCTCGGTCAGTCGCGTGACCAGAGGCTCGGGTCGGTCGCCTTCCTGGGGCCAGAGCGACAGCGTGATGACGGGGGCGCTGCCGGGGGCGTTGGAGTCCATCGACAGCAGCCGGGTGCGCTTGTCGTCGAACTCGCCGTTGCCCTTTCGGCTGTGGGACCCCAGGATCCAGAGCTGGTTGTGGGCGTCGAAGGTGAGGCCTTCGATGTCCTTGACCGCGGCCTTCTTCTTCTTCTTTCGGACGCCGTCGATGGCGCGGGGGGGCGGTCGCTGGACGTACTTCGGAGCGGCGTCCCAAAGAAATAGGGTCTTGTTCTGGTCGTCGTCGGCGAGCCAGATGTTGTCCAGCGGACCCCTCACCGCAGCAGATGGTTCGCAGATGCCGGGGAGAAGCACGGACTGCTGCTCCACCGCGACCGGTGGCGGCGGTGGCGGTGGAGGTGGAGGTGGCTTGGCGGTCTGGGCGTTGCAGGCGACGGGGAGGCCCGCCAGCACGATGAGACCGCGCGCAATCTTGCGGAACAGTGTCCGCGAGACGTCAGGATGGGGGCAGACGCTGTCCATGTGGCTCCTGCTGGGTCTACACTACACCGCCGCTCGGGCTGCTCCGGGCCACCGGTACTTACTCGGAGACGCCATGAACCGCCTGATGATGCTTGCCTTCGGAGTCGCCCTGACGGCGTGTGCCCCCTCGGGAGAAGTGGAGGACGACGAAAAGACCGGCACTACCGAGGACGACGGCGGGGGCGATGACGGCCCTGGAGACGATGGCAGTGGCAGTGGCAGTGGAGATGACGGCGGCAGCGGTGATGACGGCGGTGGCGATGGCACGGGTAGCGCCGACGGCGAGCTGTACATCAACGAGTTCATGGCCAGCAACAGCGCGACCTACGAAGATGAGGCGGGCGCCTTCCCCGACTGGATCGAAATCTACAACGGCGGCAGCGAGTCGGTGGACCTCGGCGGCTGGACCATCACGGACGACCTCGACGAGCCGGACAAGCACCCCCTGTCGAGCGACCTGTCCATCGGGGCCGGCGAGTACCTGGTGCTGTTTGCGGACGACGACGAGGAAGAAGGCCCGCGGCATGTCGGCTTCAACCTCGCTGCGGAGGGCGAGTCCATCGGCTTGTACCGCCCGGATGGTGGGGCGGTCGACGAGATCGACTTCGGTGCGATGGGCCAGGACATCTCCATGGCCCGCACTCCCGATGGCTCGGACAACTGGGAAGTCACCGACACGGCGTCTCCGGGCGAGTCAAATGGGGGCTGACCTGCGCTGGGTTCTGGCTCTGGGACTGCTGGGCACGGGGTGCTCGGCCACGGTTCCCGCCGACGAAGCCGCCAAGACCGCCGAAGACACGGGCACCGGCGATGTGGTCGGCCCCGGTGAGCAGGACGACGATACGGGCCCCATCGTGCCCCTCGGCACCTGTGGCTTGGCCGTCACGCTCGACACCCCATGGTTTGTCGAAGGCGACCTCGTCACGTTCTCGGTGGACTGTACCGAGCGCGACATTGCCGATGGCGGCGTCAGCGTCGCAGGTGCAGGGGAAGCCGCGAGCTTCGATGGCGAGTCCGGTCGGTTCTCGTGGCAGACGGACGGCCGAGACGGCGGGCGCTACGACCTCACAGTGGGCGCGGGTGGCGATGGCAGTGTGCTGGAGTCCCACGTTGTCACTTTCTGGATTGCGGACGACGAAGATGCCATCAATGCGCGGTCTCCCGACCCGGAGACCTACACCGAAGAGTGGGGCCTGCCGGTCGTACACATCGAGGTGGGTCGCAGTCTCACCGAAGAAGAGCAGCCCGCGACCATCACGGTTCGGGGAGAGACGGTCGAGGGTGCCGCGAAGATTCGGGGGGCATCCAGCACTTCCTACCCGAAGGTCAGCTACACCCTCGACTTCGAGAGCGCGGAGCTAGGGGTGGCCGAGTGGGGGGACCGAACCCGCGAGCACATGGTGCTCATCACGCCCTTCGACGACAACAGCTACGTGCGCCAGAAGCTCGGCTACGACCTGTGGGCTGCGATGGCCGAGCACCAGGGTGTGCAGCGACTCGCGCCACGCACCTTCTTCACCGTGGTCTACATCGACGGCGACTACCGCGGCATCTACACCGGCTGTGACCGCATCGACGACGAGTTCCTCCGTCACATGGGCACTTCGGGCGAGGGCAACCTCTACAAGTCCGTCTCCCACGATGGCAATTTCTACCTGACCGACGCCTCGGGCCGCACCAAGTCCTGGCTGGGCGCGGGCTACAGCAAAAAGGAGGGCGACCCCGACAACTGGGATGACCTCCTCGCGCTGGTGGCCCACACCGGGGGCTCCGACGACGCGACTTTGTGGGCCGATGGCGGTGGGCTCGACCTCGATGAGCTTGCGGACTGGCTCATCTGGGTGCAGTTCACGCTGGCCGAGGACTCCGCAGGCAAGAACGCCTACCTCTACGCCGACCCCGACACCGGTGGCTGGCGGTACGCGCCCTGGGACCTCAACGCCTCGCTCGGGCAGAATTGGTACACGCTGCGCACCTCGGCCACCTACCGAAACGACTTCTACTGGAACAACCGGGTGTTCAAGATGTTCCAGGAGCACAGCCCAGCGCGGGAGCGCGTGGTGGAGCGGTACAACGACCTCCGCGACGACGGGCCACTTCAGTCGGCGGCCCTTCATGCGATGATCGACGATTATGTCGACACGCTGGGACCCAACATCGCGCGCGACTGGGACCGCTGGGGCGATGCCTATCGGGACTTCGACCGCTGGGAGCGCGAGCGAGACTCCGCCGGCGACTGGACCGATCCCGATGGCGAGCTCGACTACTTGCGCAGCTGGATCGACACCCGCCTGGCGATGTACGACGCTGAAGGCCCGCTCTAGGAGAGGGGCCCGCTCCGGGGACCTCGGCAGAGCTGGCCTCAAGCACTCTCGACGTGAGCGCGGCGCGCTGAATCAGCTGGAAGCGTCGTCGAGATCGGCGTCCTGGCTGGTGAGCGCGCGCTCGACTCCTTCGATCTGCGACAGCTTGCTGACGAGCTTGCCGCTGGTGGTGTCGGGTCGCAGGTGGGCTCGCCATGACAGGCTCAGCAGCTCGCCGAAGCGCAGGGAGCGGGTGGACTTGAGCACGGAGTCGGTGCAGTGCTCGGCGAGAATCACTTCAAGCACGCTCTGATCGGCGTCCAGCGCGGAGATGTCGACCTGCACCCGAACGGCCGCACTCGATGGATGGGCGGTGCCCGGCAGGGCGGAGAGCACACCCACAGCAAGCGCGGAGACCAGCACGCCGATGGCGGCAATCACAGGCTTTCCGGTGCCGCAGCCGATGCCCGCAGCGAGTGCGAGGAACACAAAGGTGATGTCCCAGGTGGTGCGCAGTCGGGTGCGAAAGCGGACGATGGCCAGAGCGCCCACCAGCGAAAACGCGCGCGCCAGGCTGTCGCCGATGACCAACAACACCATCGCGGACACGACGGGGAGCAGCGCCAGCGAGGCCTGTAGTGATGGGGACACGAGGCGTCCGGGCACCGAGCGACGGTGGATTACCGTGACCACCATGCCCAGTACGAATGCCAGAGCCAGGGTGAGAAGGACGTGCTCGGGGGCCTCGGACGGCACTCCGTCGAGCAACAGCTGACGTTCGAAGGGGGTCACTTTGCGGCCCCTTGCTTGCGCTGCATGCGCTTGATGCTGGGGGGGGTGGTGGCGCGCTGGTCGGCGATGTGTTGGGTGCGCTGGGTGCGTGCAACGCCCAGAGCGAATTTGCTGACGGGCTCGGCCATGAGGCCGTGCTTGGACACCAAGCGCCGCATCCAGATGGGCGGCTGGTTGTCGTATTTGAGCTCGAGAATCATCCAGTCCCGCGGAATTAGGGCCACGGAACAGTCTCCGCGCAGTGCGTAGGGGTCGGTCGTGGGCTCCGCCCCGACACGGTAGTCGAGCGTGAGCCGAAGACGGTCGCGAGCGAAGGTCTCGCGCCAGTACTCGACGCGGCAGACGGGATGCAGGCGGGTGTCCTCAACGACGTCGACCCAGCGCTCGAGGCGCAGCTGGTTGAGGGCGTCTTCGATCGGCCTGAGGTTGCACCAAGGGCGGGCGCCGCCGACCTCCGCCCACACGTCGGTGGTGGTCGCGAGCACCCGGTGCTTGACCACGCGTCTGTGGAGCTTGCGCTTGGCCTCCAAGAAGACCGGGCGCTTCTGGCCTGGGTTGCCGTAGGTGCGGATGCGGACCCGGTTGCGGATCCGGCGGCCGTCGATGCGGCTGGTGTAGCCGCTGAGTGCGTCGTCATCGAAGTAGAGGCTGGACACCCGGTAGCCACGGGGCGGGCAGACCCCGGTGGCTGCGACCTCGGGCAGGTCGTCGGCCATGGAGCCCGCGTTGCTGTCGGGACCGATGTGCTCCAGCACCTCGTGAAGAAGTTCCGTGCGCTGGGACAGCGGCAGGGCGTACTTCATCTCGTACCGACCGGTCGTAATCACCACAGCCCCCCGGCTTGGGTGGCATGGACGACGCCGGTGGCACCGGTGGGGGCGGACTCGGCGAGCTGCACGGTGGCCCAAACGCTGGGGACCTCGCCGGCTTGCGCGTGGGAGTCGACGCGCACGACCGTACCGGTGCCCGAGTACGATCCAGATGTGGTGGAAAAGGCGACTTCTGCGCCAGAGGCCCACGCCTCGATGTCGCGCTCGGGCAGGCGTACCTGCACCCACCGGGTGTCGTCGGACTCGACGCACACGAGCACATCGCCACCGGGATGGCGCAGGGTGCCAGAGAAGGGGGCAGCGATGGATGGGCCATGGGCGCGGGTGTCGGCGGCCTCGGCCCAGGCCAATGCGGCGGCCGCTCGGGCGTCGGCGGCCGCTTGCTCCGCCTCCCAAGGCAGCATCTGGGCGCTGTTGACTCCCATGCGAGCTGCGCGGAGGGCGGCTTGGCGCACCTGCACTTCCAGAGTGGCCAGCTCGGCCTCGAATGCAGGCAGGGCACCACTGGAAGCGGCCGCACGCATCCGGCCCTCGGCGGCTTCGGCGCGTCTCAGCTCGGCCTGAGCGACGGCGACCTCGGCTTGTGCGGCGGCGACGATGCCGGGACGGCCGCCCCCGGCAATGGCGGTGGCTTCTGCGTCTGCTGCAGCACTCTCGGCACCGCGCGCATCGGCGATGGCCTCTTGGTCTGGGCGGGTGGCCACGACGAGGAGGGTGCCTTCAGACACTGGACCGGGGACAGCTCCGTCGGCGAGCTGTACGTTGAGAATGCCGCCACGTTCAGTCAACACGACGCCATCGGAAACGATCACCGGGCCGCCTGGGATGGTGCCATCGAGCACGCGCCAGCGGAGTGCGCCGTCGCCCAGGTGGACCACCTCAAACGACTGCGCGGGGACCACGATGGCCGGTGCTTTCACGGTGGTCGGGCCGGCTGCCCACGCCGTGAGGCCGACCAGCATCACGGCGCTGAGGATCCCGTAGATGGGTCGGGTGTTCATGGGTCGCTCCGCTGCACGGCCCACAAGGTGGGTTCCGCGCCTTCCCCGAGGAAGTAGAGTGTGTCACCGACCACCGCCACGCCTTCTCCTTGGGGTTCGACTGGGTTGGGCACCTCACAGGCGGTGCCCTTCAGTGTGTCCACCGCACTGCCGTCTGCGGGCAGCCAGACTACACCGTCGCTCAAGCGCAGCACCACCGAGCCGTCGGCAGCGACGTCGGCCGCCCGCACAGCGCCGAGTCCTTCGAATACGCCGTCGTTGAGATTGAGCGTGTGTGCGATGGTGCCGGGCTCGCCATCCGTGGCGCTGTCCATATCCGGGAGCCGCATGACCTCGGCCTGGGCGCCATCGCGAGACAGCACAAGCAGGCGGCCGTCCGAGGGGTCTACCAGCATGGCCTCGGCATCGCGCGGTCCGTCTGGCCATGTAAAGCGGGTGCGGTCCACGACACCTGCGGTCCCGTCGCTGGTCAGCGTGTCAGGCTCGGAGGTGCGCAAGATGGTGATGTGGTCGCGGACTGCGTCGTTGTCGCCGATGTCACCCACAAAAACTGCGCCGCTGCCGGCCGCTACGCTCTCCCAGTCCTCTGGAGCCGCGCCTCCGAGTGTGAGCGACCCCACGACCGCGCCGCTGGAACGGATTGCGTAGAGCACGCCGTCGTCGTCGCCGTCGTCGTTGTGGGTCCAGAGCACGTCGGCATGGACGCTGCTCGCCGCCAGTCCGGAGGCTTCGTCAAGCGTTGCGAGGTCCACCGTGGACACGGCCCGTGGCTCGGACCAGGACGGGCAGCTCACTGCAGCGCCGGAGTCAGCCTTGTCGCCACTGCACGCGAAAGCAAGAACAGCCGTGGCAATCCCAGCGATTCGTGGGATTGCTGCGGGGACGACTCCGACCTTGCCGGCTTCAGGGGCGTGGTCCAATCCAATTCTCGATGTTTGCCCGGCGGTTCCGGAGCTTTTCAATCATGTCGTCCTGATAGTACCAAACGTAGTCCAGCGGGTAGTTCCGCTCTGGGTCGTCTCGTACCCACGGCTCGATCTGCTCGGCAACCATCTCGGCGTAGGCCGTGAAGTCCTCTTCCTCAATCATCTCAAGGGTGTCGTACACCACGTTGGCCCAGGCATTGCGGCACGCGTCCACCTCCCGACACTTCGCGGAGATGTGGCCATTGGCACGGCCCTCAAAGTCGTCGTCTGAGTAGAAGCTCTCGTCGACCCCGTGCGGGATGTAGATGAGCCGCTCGCTGGTGGGGTCGAAGTAGATGTGGCAGTCGTCGCCCGCAAACCGGAAGGGGTAGGCGTCGAAGTTCATGGCCACAGAGCTTGCCGCCCAGTACCGGTGGAAGGCGTCCCAGTCGAGGTACTCACCGGCCTCGTCGAGGGCTTCCTGGCCGGAGCCTTCGAGTGCGTCGGCCACGCCTTGCAGCGAGGTGCGGTCGTCTTCACCCTCCTCGTGCTGGAAGTAGCGGTCGTTTTGCACATAGTCGTCGGTGAGGTCGCCGTCGTGCTGCTCCCACATCGAGCCGGAGTTGTCGTCGAACCACCGTCCGAGGAACACGTCGTCGATGGTATCAATCATCACGAAGAGGCCGTAGAGCTCATCGTTGACGTAGATGACGGCGTGGTGGGCGCGCGCTCCTGGGACTCCTGCTTGACGGTAGAGTCGGTAGCCCACCCGCTCGTGCATCATTGAGTAGTCTTCGTTCATCGCATTGAACGTGAGGCCCTTCAGCTCGCCGAAGCGACCCGGGCTGTCTTCAAAGCGATTGAAGTCCAGCTTGAACGACGACTTCTGGGCGAACGGACGCCAGGAATTCTCGCCCTTGGTGCGGATGCCGATGGGACCGTACCGCCGGCCTTCCCACACCAAGGTGGCCTCGGTGTATTCGTAGGGTTCCCGGCGGAGGTCGTCGAGGGCGTCGTCGGACAGCTCGAGGTAGAACTTCTGCAGCTCAGACTCGTCAAAGAGCACATCGCTGGTGAAGTCCGCGAAGCCGGACACATTCTCGGTGTCGTTGTCGGCTTCGGCTTCCCACACGGTCGGACCATCGCCGCCACTACCACCGGGGCCCGTCACTTCGGATCCGGAGCCGGGCTTGTCGCTCACAGCAGGTGGGCTGCATGCGACCATCCCCAGCAGGGGGAGGAGCATTGGAAGGGCATGTCGCATCAAGGCTCCAAGACGCTGGCGGTGTCGTTGCTCTCGCCTGGGGTCGGCCCGGACAGCAGCACGAGTGGGCCATCGTCGGGATGTCTTCCGGCGACCTGGTTGTCGCCGAGGTCTGAGAATTGGACTTGGTCGAGGGGCACGCCATCGGGGTCGTACAGACCAAATGCGTCGCTGTCCCCACTGAGCTTGAACGGCATGTGGACGCCATCCGTGCCGTCATCGGCGAACAGCACGATGAAGCCGCTTGCGGGCAGTACCAGCTCGCCCAGGGTGTGCATCTTGGGCTCGCTCAGGTCGTCGGTGACGGTGAAGCCGACCAGCTCGATGTCGAAGTCGTTGGGATTGTGGAGCTCCACCCAGTCGGGTGTGGCGGAGTCGTCGTCGGGGTCGAGGGCCAGGATCGAGTTGCTGGCCATGACCTCGTTGATGAACAAGCGGTAGGTCTCCACCACGGGCTCCCCACCACCAGAGTCGGTGTCGGTGCCGCCGCTCGAGCCGCTGTCCTTGATGCCATCTGAGGAGCCTGGAATGGTGGGCGCGCAGCCCATGGTCAAGGTGACCGCAAGCAAGGCTGTGGCAGCGACCCCGAGCTGGGTTCGTAGTTCAAGGCGCACCCGGTCCTCCGTAGGCACCCATGTCGGACCGCGAGCCATCCGGGTCGGACAGCGCGGGGTCGCCGGCGTCGATACACGGGCTGGAAGTGTCCAGGGTGTAGTCGCCAGCACTGCTGTCGTAGTCGGGATCCTCATCGATGTTGCCGTCACTGCCGCGGGGGTCGTCGAGGCCGCTTGCGACCGACGAGTTGCCGTGGAGGTTGGAGTAGCTGACCGCGATGCTGCCCACACCGTCGTCGGTGTCTTCAACGTAGAGCGCAGCGCCGCCGCTGTTGTCCGAGAGGATGGTGTTGCGGACCGTGACCGCGCTTCCCTTGACCGCGATGGCCGCAACTCCGGCGCCCTCGTTGTCGTCAAGCGTGACGTTGGTGATGTCGACCGCGCCTGCCTTCACGTAGATGACGCCGTCATCGCTCGCATCGTTGTTCGTGAACACCAAGTTCTGGAGATGGAGGAGCGTGTCCTGGTAGTAGTCCTCGACGCCACCGACATCCTCGGGGTCGCGGTAGACTTGGTCGACGCACAGTCCCGCGCCGTCGTTGGCTGTGTTGCCTTCGAGCCACAGGTTGGAGACTGTGATGAGGTAGGGACTGTTGTCGAACTGCAGTCCGCCCCCGCAGTCTCCTGCGCGATTGTCGATGAATTCGCTGGTCTCAATGGTGAAGCGTCGCTCGGTGCGCCAGTTGTGCAGTCCAGCGCCTCGGTAGGCCTCGTTATCGATGAAGATGCTATCGGCGACATGAGTGCTGTCGTTGTCGAGCTCGAGTCCTCCGCCGGCGTCGCCAGTGCGGTTGCCCTCCATGTAGTTGCCAAAGAACACATGCTCGGAGTGGGAGAACTTCGCTCCACCGCCATCATCGCCGGCTGCGTTGCCGTAGAACTCGTTGTTCTCGACGCGGCAGTCCCCGTAGTACAACCGCAGGCCGCCGGCGTCGTCCGCGGCCTCGTTGTTCTCGAAGACGTTGTCCTCGATGGTGGCCGTAGAGATGTTGAAGTAGATGCCTGCGCCATCTTCGAGGCAGGTGTTGCCGTCGACGGTGTTGCCCGTGAAGGTGGGACGACCGCGGTAGAAGTAGGCGCCGCCAGCATGGTAGTCGCTGGTGTTGCCCACAAATGTCGAGTCGGTGACCTCACCACCCGCCGACCAGAGGCCGCCTCCTCCTCCGCCCGGTCCCCAGTCGTCTTCGGCCACGGTGGTCGCGGCGTTGGCGGAGAAAGTGGACGACGTGATGTCGATGTCGCCGTCGTAGGTGAACGCTCCGCCACCTTCGTAGCCGGTGTTGCCGTCGATGATGGCGCCGTCGAGCTCGCCGGAGCTGCCGGTGGTGAAGATGCCGCCACCGAATTGGGTTGCAGTGTTGTCGGTGACGGTGGTGTCGACGATTGCAAGCGAGCAGTTGGTGGCGGCGATGCCACCGCCATCTTCAGCCTGCCCGCCCTTGACGACGGATGCGTAGAGGCTGAGGTCCGAGCCGTCGCAGGACACGACACCGCCGAAGTCGGACACGCCGTCCTGCAGGGTCAGGCCCTGGATGCTGAGCTCGCTACGGCCGGCGACAGTGAGTACGCGGCCGGCGCCACTCGCTGTGACGTGGGTCTCTTCGGCACCTTCGAGGCCCACGATGAGCAGCTCGCGGCCGTCTACAGTGAGCTGTTCGTCCCAGGTGCCCGCGCAGAGCAGGAGGGTGGCGCCGTCGGGCGCGTCGTCGATGGCGTCCTGCAGCACCCCTACGCCATCCTCGCACACCTCAATCTCGTCGACGTAGTCGTCGCAGTCGTTGTCAACGCCGTCGTGTTCTTCCTCGGCGTCGGGGTTGATCTCGGGATCGCTGTCGTCGCAGTCGTCCTCCTCGTCAAAGCCGTCCCCATCGGCATCGACGGGACCACCCGGGTCGTCGGGTCCATCGCCGGGTCCGTCGCCGGGGCCGCCACCATCGTCCCCTGGTCCATCGACCGAATCACCCTTGCCGACGTCGCCGGCAATCGAGGGGGCACAGCCGCTGGAAAGGAAGAGGGCCATCAGGCCGACTGGAAGGGCGCGTGTGGAGTGCATCATTGGGTCTTGCCTCGCCAGAGTGTCACGGGCCGTCACGAAGTGTTCGCGTGTGTCCCGGAACTGTAGCGGACGGGTCCCGGATTCGCGCTCTGGGGATTGTCAGATCTCGGGTTCTTGACGGAACCAAGACCGAGACGTTGCCGTGACGGTTGTGGTTTGGAGAGGTAGCATTGCCCTTGTCCGTCGTCGGACGCGCCTCAGGAGAATCGGATGTCGACCCACGAAAGTGTGCAAGCTGTCGCTGTCTTGCTGGGGCTGGTCCTCGCGGGCTGCGGTGGCGAGGGACAGGACGGGAATCGGAGCAAGACGGATGGCGAGGTCACGGATGTCTCTGAGGTGACCGGCCCCGCGGCCGACTCGGAAGTTGAGACGGTGGCGGGTTTGGCGGCGGACCTCGATGCGCTCTTCGGCGTAGACCATGTCCAGGAAGTCGTTCTTGAGCTCGATGCGAGCGACTGGGCCACTCTGCGTCGAGAGACCCGGTCGATGTTCGATGTGCTGGCCGGTGACTGCATGGCGGGTCCTGCGGTCTCCCCGTTCAACTGGTACGAGGCGAACCTCTGGATCGACGGAAACCGCTACCCGACGGTGTCGGTTCGCAAGAAGGGCTTCATTGGGTCGCTGTCGACCGCCAAGCCGGGCATGAAGATGGAGTTCGACGATCTTCCGGGCACAGAGAACCGGCGCATTCACGGCATGGAGCGGCTGTTGCTCAACAACACGCCCCAAGACGCCACGATGCTGCGCACTTGCTTGGCCTACGACTACTTCACCCGCGCAGGGATACCGGCGCCGCGCTGCGGCTTTTCCCATGTGACCGTCAACGATGAGGACCTCGGCATCTATGCCACGGTGCAGGCGGTCGACGAGCACTTCCTCGACGAGCACTTCGGCACCTCGGAGGTGGCACTGTTCGAGGGGACTCTCAGTGACTTGCGCGATGGCTGGACCGCCACCTACGACCCCGACTCGGAGGTGGCGGATCACGCGCTGATCGAGCCCTTGGTGGATGCCGTGGAGACCGGTGACTTTGACACCATCGCGGCGGTCATCGACGTCGACGCCTTTGTGCGCTTCTGGGTGGCTGAGGCCATGGTGGGCCACTGGGATGGCTATGGCTGGAACAACAACAATTACTTCCTGGCCTTTCGTCCCGACGACGGGCGGGCGGTCTTCTTGCCCTGGGGACCTGACGCGGCGCTGGCCTCCTGGTCTCCTGGCGGTGGCCTGGATTGGATCCCTCTCAACAGCACGCTCACGCGGGCACTGGCGGAGACCAGCGAGGGTCAGGCGCTGTACCAGGCGGAGCTGGAGCGCCAGCTCACCGAGGTGTGGGATGCCGGGGACATGCCCGGTCGAATCGACGATATGGCAGCCACCATCTGGGCCTGGCACAACGCAAGCTCGGCGGTCGCTGACCTCCATGCCATCGCGGACTACCACAATGGCTCGATGTGGGGCGGGCTTGGCAGCAGCTTTCCATCCATCACCTGGCCCATGCGAGAGCCCCTGTGCATGGATGCTGTGGGCACCATCTCGTACAGCTTTGAAGGCGAGTGGGGCAGCCTCGGCGGCTCCGGCAGTCCGGGCGCCTGCTCCGGTGAGTTCACGTGGGCCGGTGCGGTCTACCCGATGCCAGAGGGACCGCTCTACACCGGCATCCAGGATGGCATCGGCTACGTGGCTTGCTTCAGCATGCACGGCCCCTCCACCGGCGCTCAGGTAGCCCCCTACATTTATCTGCCTCCCGATGAGCTGACCGCCGGTGAGCTCTACACCGACTTCATGGTGCGCCGCGCCCTGCTCTACTACAACGATTGGTCGATGGGAGACAGCTGGTCTACGGCGTCTTGGGTGGAGGGCACGCTGGTGCTCGATGAGGCGGAGCCCGACGGCATGGTGCGAGGGAGCTACGAAGGCACGCTCTGGCTGCCGGCCTGGTAGGTCGTTCGGTCCAGAGT
>Ga0315321_10000582_pt1 | contig 27407 bp, 16 predicted proteins | sample M180m21515metaG_FD_203464 | JGI IMG/M metagenome (GOLD analysis project Ga0315321, IMG submission 203464) | Ammonia-oxidizing marine archaeal communities from Monterey Bay, California, United States - M1 80m 21515 | ecosystem: Environmental > Aquatic > Marine > Intertidal zone | place: USA...
AAACCGGCTCCGCCAAAGCCCCACCGGCCAACCCAGCCCACAACAACACACCCAAAAGCTTGGAGTACATGCACCCAGTGTGCCCGATCCCATCCGCGAATCAAGCCCGCAGGCGGTTTTCCCCATTGACCTCGCCTCGCGCTCTCCCCGACACTGGCGCCCTGATAATGAACCTGCGTCCTGCCATCCTGATTCTGCTAGCCCTTACGGTCACTCTCCCCGCCCAAAAGGCGCCGTACGATAATCCGCCGGAGGTGAAGCCGCCGTACTATCGCGTGCGGTTTGAGGCTTCCGCCAAACCGGGCGAATTGATTTTTCCCGTGCAATACACGGTCTGGATTCCTGCCGGCGTGAAGCAACTACGCGGCGTGGTGGTGCATCAGCACGGCTGTGGCGAAGGCTCGTGTAAATCCGGCCAGACCGGCGCGTTCGATCTGCACTGGCAGGCGCTCGCCAAGAAACAGGCCTGCGCCCTGCTGGCCCCTTCATACGAGCAACCGCAAAAGGCCGATTGCCAAATGTGGTGCGATCCCCGCAACGGCTCCAGCAAGGCTTTTCAGGAGGCGCTCGTTGAGCTGGGCAAACTCAGCGGACACGCCGAACTGGCCACCGTGCCGTGGGCGCTCTGGGGCCACAGCGGCGGCGGGCATTGGGCCGGTGGCATGGTAATGCTACATCCCAATCGCGTGGCCGCCGCTTGGCTACGCTCCGGCGTACCCTTCCTTGCGGCCAATCCCGACCGGCCCACCATCAAGCCGCATACCCTGCCCAAGGCGGCGCTCGGTGTGCCGATGATGTGCAACCCCGGCACCAAGGAAGGCGTCACCATCAAGACCGGTCGCTTCACCCGCGTGTGGCCCATGAATGAAACTTTTTTCAACACCGTCCGCGGTCAAGGCGGTTTGCTCGGCATGGCGATTGATCCGCTTTCCGCCCACGAATGCGGCAACCAACGCTACCTCGCCATCCCGTGGCTCGACACCTGCCTCACCGCCCGCCTACCCGCCCAGCCCGGTCAACCGCTCAAGCCCATGCCCACGCAGGGCGCTTGCCTCGCTCCGTTACTCGATGTCACGGCTGTGCCCGCTGCGGCGTTTATCGGCGACAACCACAAGGGCACCTGGCTGCCCAACAAGGCCATTGCCCAAAAATGGATGCAGTACGTGACGAACACCAAGGTGATCGACACCACGCCGCCGCCAGCGCCCAAGAACGTGAAATGGACCGGCCGCACGCTGACCTGGACCGCTGAAGCTGATTTGGAAAGCGGCATTTCCCATTTCATCATTGTCCAAGGCGGCCGCACCATTGCCACCGTGCCCGAACAGCCGAGCAACCGCTTCGGCCGCCCGCTCTTTCAAGGCATGCAATACAGCGACACCCCGACCGTGCCGTTGGCCAAAATGGAATACACCCTGAAAGACACCGTCACTCTCAGTAAAAGAGGCTTCAAAGTGATGACCGTAAACACGGCTGGGTTGCGATCGAAATAACGACAATGGCGGTCTTGATCAATTACAGGATTGATCGGGCGATCGCTTCAAGGCTAAGACCCATCCGCAAGATAATGATGGTAAACCAAACAAGGAGCACGCGCCAACTTCACTCACCATGGAGTGGGTCATGAAAATCGAAAAATTAAGACCATGAACTTTAATAAAAAAGCCCTGCTTACCATGATTTTCAGCATGGTGATTACAATTAATGTTTGGGCAACCAAACCAAACATCATCTTCATTTTTGCCGACGACTGGGGCTGGGGCGACCTCAGTTGCCATGGTCATCCTTATGTGAAGACCCCTCACATCGATAGGCTTGCCAAAGAAGGTACGGACTTCACTCGATTCACTGTGGCAAGTGGGGTTTGTTCCCCAAGTCGTGCTGCAGTAATGACCGGTCATTTCCCCGCTCGCTATAACATCAACGGCCACTTTGCCTGGGTACCCAGCAATGCAAAGCGCGGTATGCCCGATTGGCTAAACCCCAAAGCACCACTGCTTCCACGCATGCTGCAAAAAGCTGGATACCGCACCGCTCATTTTGGGAAATGGCACCTTGCAAATAACATGATCACCGATTCACCGCTACCAAGTGAATACGGTTATGATGCGTATGGGGCATTCAATTGTGCCGGAGAACAAATGCCCGTGCACGAGGACGCCAAGCACACGATCGCTTTCATTGAAAAGTGCAATGACGAGAAAAAACCCTTCTTCATAAACCTATGGATACATGAACCCCACACACCTTTCCACACCGTCCCAAAATATCGTTGGCGTTTCCGTGAACTTCCCGAGCCGGATAATATCTACGCCTCAGTCCTTTCCCACGCAGACGATCGAATTGGCGAAGTCCTTAACTCTCTAGACAGGTTGAAACTCACAAAAAACACCCTCGTAATTTTCAGTTCAGACAATGGACCCGCTCGAGCAGCTTCCCCTACCGAGCTGACACTAATGCACGATACTGCCACAGGAGCAGGATACGGTATTGGTGCTGCAAAGGGTATAACCGGAGGTCGCAAGGGCTACAAAGCAGCCTTATTTGAAGGCGGCATTGGTGTTCCATTTATTGCCCGATGGCCAGGAAAAATTAGCGCAGGAAAAGTGGACAATCAGTCTCTTATCTCTGCAATCGATCTCCTCCCCACCTTCTGCGAGCTTGCCGGGGCTAAGTTTCCAGCAGGCTACCGCCCCGACGGAGTCAGCCAACTCGAAACACTCAAAGGTCGGAAATCACCCACCCGCGAAAAACCACTTTTCTGGAAAGCGCAATCCCGATGGCCTGCACCCAAAGGCCGACCTCACCATTGGGTGTCTTACGCCGTCGTATACAAAAACTGGAAACTCCTATCCAACAATGAATTAACCCACACAGAACTCTACGACATAACTGCAAACCCCTTTGAAAAAAACGACCTTACCTCAAAAAACCCAGAAATAACCCAACAACTCGTTAGACAAATTAAAAACTGGGAAGCCACTCTTCCGACGCAACCTGCTGGAAAAGTTTTCTCTGCGGAACGCGGAAACCTGAATCCTGAAAAGTAATTCATAATAACTTAGAGAAAACATCTGGTTTGTCGTCACGATCGAATAAGATTGCCTTCACGGTAATATGCCAATCCCATCGACAAGCCCAAACCACGGCCTTATAATCAGTCATCAATTTACTCACGCAATGAACAAATTATCCCGCAGAGATTTCGTTAAAACATCCGCCGCCGTCAGCAGTTTTTTTGTACTGCCTTCAGGGTTGAGGGCTAACTCACCCAACAGCCGGGTTTGTACCGCCCACATCGGCACCGGCGGCAAAGGCAGAGTAGATACCGGCGAGTTAGTTAAACATGAACGTGTGCAGGCAGTTGGATTCTGCGATGTAGATCGTGATCGCGGTATGATCGATTCGTGGCTTTCAAAGCACAAGAGCGCCAAGTTTTTCCAAGACTACCGAGATATGCTGGCTACCCTCGGGGACAAGATCGATGTGGTTTCTATCTCTACACCGGACCATACCCATTATCCGGCCACAATGGCCGCAATGAAACTTGGCAAACACGTCTTCACACAGAAGCCCTTAACGCACAAGCTTGGTGAGGCACGGGAGCTTGCTGAATTTGCCGCGGAGAAAAAACTCACCACCCAGATGGGTATCCAAAACCAGTCCCGCGCTGCTTACCGCTTCACTCGACACCATATCAAGGCGGGTATCATCGGTAAAACCAAGAAGGTCTACGTATGGAGCTTCAAGAACTGGGGATATGATGGCAAGCCATTCGCCGAAAAATCTGTCGTGCCTGAGTCGCTCGACTGGAATCTCTGGCTCGGCACGGCGCCGGTTCGACACTTCACCGAGAAAGTTTATCACCCCGGTCAGTGGCGGAAAATTCTTGATTTCGGTTGCGGCACATTGGGTGACATGGGGATTCATATCTTTGATACGCCTTTTAAATCGCTCGATCTAAAAGATCCTCTGTGGGTCGAGGCGGAATGCCGCGCGCCCAATGGCTTTGGCCATGCCGAGACAAATAAGGTACACTACGGTTTTGCCCCCACTAAATATACCACCGATAATTTCACCTTCACATGGTGGGACGGTGACGGAGCTCCTCGCCATAATGGGAACCCTGATCTTCAACTGCCTAACGGCGATAAACTACCCAGGCAGGGGGCCCTGTATGTCGGAGAAGCAGGTCGGATGGTGCTGCCCCACGGACCATGGAACGGGCCCACCTTCTATCCCGACACCGTTCTGAATGGCGTTAACAAAAAAGAATTCAAGGACGTCAACCACTATACGCAATTCCTCGATGCTATCGAAGGCAAAGACAAGACCCTAGCCGGGTTCGACTATGCCGGACCACTGGCCGAGTCATTATGTCTTGGCGTGGTAGCCTGTCAGTTCCCCGGCAAACGCCTGCAATGGGACGCAAAGAAAATGCACATCCCCAACCTTGCCGCCGCCAACCCAATGCTCGAAGGCAAGTACCGGAAGTTTTAGGCGCGGGCGTTCAACCGATAGGAATCGATGATTAAGCACACGACCACAAACCGGCGTTGGCCGCGTGGGACGTTTTATTCATTCGCCCTGCTTTGCCTGATCGCAAAATCAGCGCTAGGGGCGGATCTGAAGCTGGAGCAAACCAAGGACATAATCCGCGTCACGCTGGGCAACAAGCCCGTGCTGGAATACGTGAAGACCGAGAAGCCCGTTCCCGAAGGCGTGGCTCCGGTCTACCGGCGTAGTGGCTACATTCATCCGGTCTTTAGCCCTAGTGGTCAGGAGGTTACTGGCGATTTTCCAGCTGATCATGCCCATCAACATGCCCTGTTCTTCGCCTGGACCAAATCGAGGTTCGACGGCAAGAAAACGGACTTCTGGAATCAGGCCAAACAGATGGGCACGATTGAGCATCGGAAAGTTCTAGGCATGAAGCGGGGAACGGATCGGGTCTCTTTCAGCGTGGAGCATGCCTTCGTGGTCGGACGCACGGACGCCCTGCATGAAACCTGGACGGTCACCGTCCATCGCACACCCGAGGATCATTTTCTCTTCGATCTCAAAAGCGCGCAACAATGCGCAACAGACAAGCAGTTCGTGCTGGAGAAATTCCACTACGGCGGAATGGCCTTCCGCGGACGAGCGGAATGGCTGAAAGAGAAGGGTGATCCTAGTGCAGCGCCGGCCGATTTCCGTTTCCTGACTAGCGAAGGCAAAGACCGCCTTGAAGGCAATCACACTCGCCCCAACTGGGTGTCACTCGGCGGTAAACTTGATGACCAACATGCCTCGGTCGCCATCTTCGGCCACCCCGGCAATTTTCGCTCCCCGCAACCTGTGCGGTTGCATCCCGCCAAGCCTTACTTCTGCTTCACCCCGGCAGCGATCGATCGCTTCACGATCAAGCCGGGTGCCCCGTACGTATCGCAGTACCGCTTTCTCGTGAAAGCCGGCGCCATCGACGCTGAGGAAATTAATGCCCACTGGCTCCGCTATGCTGGCGGCGCCAAAAACGCCAAGTAACTTGCCGGCGATCGATCCCCTCGAGAAACGCCTAACCCGCCCGCCCGTACTTGCCCACGCAAACCTCGTCGCCCAAAGTAGTGCCCATTCGGTCGCCTGAAAAAATCATGCCCCAATCTCCCGTCACCATCACCGCAGCTGAGGTCATTGATCTGCGCGTGCCCACCTCGGACCAAATGCTGGGTTCCGATCCCTTTCATAAAGCACCGGATTATTCCTCGGCCGTGTTGCATCTGGAAACTGATTCTAACCTGCGCGGTGTGTCGGTCGTGTTCACCATCGGCGCGGGCACAGACTGGATGTGCCACGGCATCCGCGATCTCTGCCAACTGGTGGTTGGCACGCAGCTCAATGAATTCACCTCCTCCCCGATCCAACTCTACCGGCGCCTGATCGATCATCATCAACTACGTTGGCTGCACGACGGCGTGTTTCGTATGGCCGCCGGCGCCGTATTGAATGCCATGTGGGATCTCTGGGCCAAATCACTCAATCAACCGCTCTGGAAATTGCTCGTGGATTTGGAACCGGAATTTGTTGCCGACTGCATCGACTGGCGCAACCTTGGCGATGCCCTCACTCGCGAGGAAGCTATCGCCCTCCTGCAAGCACGCCGCGCCGAGGTGCCCCAACGCGAAGCCGCCATGGCCACGCGCGGCCCCAAGGCCTACTGTACCGCCGGCTGGCTAGGCCTGAGCGATGAAGAAATCCTCGCCACCATCCGCAAATTGCAAGCGGAAGGGTTCGATGCATTTAAGCTGAAGGTCGGTCAGGACTCCGCCCTGGACGTGGCGCGAATTCGGTTCATGCGCGACTCCATCGGGCAGGACTCGCAACTGATGGTTGATGCCAACCAATTCTGGGGATTGGCCGAGGCCAAGCAACACATCGAGCAATACCGGCCGTTTGGCCTGAAGTGGATAGAGGAACCCATCGCCCGCGACGATGTACTCGGTTATGTGGAATTGGCCGAGACCTTCGCCGATGCCTCCTTTGATTTTGCCTGCGGTGAACAGGCGGCGTCGCCCGTGATCTTCAAGCAACTGCTCAAGAGAGGCGCGATTCGATACTGCCAAATTGATGCCGTCCGCGTGGCAGGCGTAAATGACGTAATGGCAATCATTCTGCTGGCCGCCAAATACGGCGTGCCCGTCTGCCCGCACGGCGGCGGCATCGCCCTCTGCAATATGATCCAACATTACGGCATGTGGGATCAGATCGCCGTGGCAGGCCATTCCAACACACAACTGGTGGAGTACATCGATTTTCTGCAGGACACCGTCGAGCATCCCGTGGCTGTCCGCGACGGCTGCTACGTCACACCCACCGCTCCCGGCTGGGGTCTGGAATTCCGCCCGGACTTTATCTCCCAACACCGCTACCCCGAGGGAGCCCAATGGAAAGATCGGCCGACCCAAAAAAAAGGTGTTCAGTTCGAGGCGAACTAAACGAGCATCTTATGCTCGCGCCGGCGGAGGTTTTGGCCGATTCTCAGCCGATCCAATGAAACACTGCGCGCTCATTCTGTCTTCACTCCTCTGGGCCGGATCCATTTGGGCCGATACGACCGAAAAGCCAAATATACTCTTCATCATTTGCGATGATTTGAATGATTACGTGACGGGCTTTGGCGGACATCCGCAGGCGAAGACGCCCCACATCGCGCGCTTAGCCAAGACGGGCGTTTCCTTCACTCAAGCGCACTGCAACATACCCATCTGCAATCCCTCGCGGGCCAGCCTGATGAGCGGACTTTACCCACACACCTCCGGAGTGTTCGGGTTTGAACATTGGGATGCAAACGAGGTGTTGAAGAATTCCCGCACAATGATGGCGCATTTTCGGGCACAGGGTTACCACGCCCTGGGCACGGGCAAGGTGATGCACAATCGCGACGAAAAGGAATGGAATGAGATTGGGCATCCGTCGGATTACGGCCCCTTCGCCTACGCCGGCGGTAAGGAAAACCTTCCGCATCCCGACGTGCCTGCCCCATTTCGTGATGATTTCGGCGCCATTGACGGTTCCTTCGGTCCTTTGCGAAAACTTCTGCCCGAAGAAAAACTAACCTGGCGTACGGGTGGTTGGCGCAAACAACTGGAAATGCGCTACGAATCCGACGACGACCGTGATTCCACAGGGGATGAACTCAACGCCCAATGGGCCGTGAAACGCCTCAAGGAAATCGCCGCTGACCCACAGGCGAAACCGTTTTTCATGGGCGTTGGCTTTGTGCGCCCACACACGCCATTGATTGTACCGCAGAAGTATTTCGACCGGTTCCCTCTCCAATCCATCGAACTGCCAGACATCCTGCCCGATGATACGAAGGATACCTACAAGCACACCGTGGACCCCGCCGACGGCGACCGAGGCGATGAGATGTATCAAAGCCTCTTGGAGTCCTTTGACGGCCATGGCGAGCTGGCCTTGAAGAAGTTCATTCAAGCCTATCTCGCAAGTGTGGCATCGGTGGACGACCTTGTCGGCGAAGTCCTCGACGCGCTCGATAATTCCCGACTCAAGGACAACACCATTGTCATCTTCACTAGCGACCACGGCTGGGGCATGGGCGAGAAGAATCATCTCTACAAGAACTCACTCTGGCAGGAGAGCACACGTGTACCGCTAATCCTGCGCGCGCCCGGGATTTCGAAATCCGGTGGAGTTTCCGATCTGCCGGTCAGCCTGATCGATCTCTACCCCACTCTTATCGATCTGTGTGACCTACCGTCGAACACCATGAAGAATGAGAAAGGCAGACCCCTTGATGGTCACAGCCTGAAACCGTTGCTGACCCAACCGGCAAGCGGCCAGTGGACGGGACCGAACACCGCCCTGACCGCGCTCTACAAATGGGCTAACCATTACGACCCGGCTAAACAGAGCTACAGCCTGCGCGCAAAAGACTGGCGCTACATCCGCTACAGCAATGGTAAAGAGGAACTCTATCACACTGTCAAAGATCCCCACGAGTGGGAGAATATCGCCCACGATTCTACCCATCGTCCCCAACTGGAGTCCTACCGCAAAGAATTGCTCGCCATGATCCCTTCACGACCCAAGCCAAAGCCTACCGTAACCGACGCTGAATTGTGGAAGGCCAATTATTTCCGGAAATTCCCGCAGGCGGACGCCAACAGCGATGGCAAATTGACTTGGCCGGAATTACAGGAGCACCGGAAAAAATCTAGGCCTTCCTCTACTCCAGACGCCCCATCCGGCAAACGTTCCCAAGTCCAACCGGAAAATCGCAAGAGCTTAAACTAATCCCTCCGCAATGAGCCTTCGATTGACCGTCATCCTGACCGCGCTGTGGATCAGCCTGCCCGCGCAAGCAGAGCGCGCTGACCGCCCCAACGTCATCGTCATTATGGCGGACGATATCGGAGCCGAAGGGCTCGCGTGCTACGGAAGTACCATCTACACCACGCCGCACCTCGACCGCATGGCCGCGGAAGGTCTGCGATTCGAAAACGCCTACGCCACGCCCTTGTGCACGCCCACGCGGGTAATGATCATGAGCGGTCTCTACCCGCCGCGCACCGGTTTCCGCGCCCTCATCGGCAAGGGCGAAGGCGTCCGGATGCCCACAAGAATCCGGACCTTCGGGCATGATTTCCGCGCCGCTGGCTACGCCACCGCCGTCACCGGAAAATGGCAACTCGGAAAGTTCGACGAATTCCCAGACCAACCCATCGAGCACGGCTTCGACGAATACTGCATGTGGACCTGGGTGTACGGTGACCAAAAATCCAGCCGTTACTACAAACCGCAGATTTATCACAACAGCAAAGTCATCAACGGCGGCGAACGTGACTTCGGTCCAGATTACTTCCACGATTTCGCCCTGGACTTCATCGACCGCAAAAAAAACGAGCCCTTCTTTCTCTACTACCCCATGGCGCTCGTCCATTCCCCATTCGTGCATCCGCCCAAACTGGAGAAACTGGCCCGGACGAATTTCAGAGACGACCTCGACAAGCAGACCATCGCCTTCGGCCACATGATCACCTACATGGACCATGTCGTTGGCAGCCTTCTCAATCGCCTGAAAAAATACGGCCTCGACAAGAACACGCTCGTCCTGTTCACCGGCGACAACGGCACGCACAAAAACATTACCAGCCAACTTCCCGGCCTAAAGCTCAAGGGAGGCAAAGGCACGATGACCGAAGCCGGCAGCCGCGTTCCCCTGCTCGCCTGGTGGCCCGGCACTATTCGGCCCGGCGTGCGCGATGAATTCTTCTGCCTCGTCGACGTCCTGCCCACCGTCACCTCACTGGCCGGTATCCGGCTCAACCGCAAGGTCGACGGCCTCAATCTCGCCCACCACCTCACCGGTGGTCCCGGCAAGAACCGCGAGCACGTCCTCATCAACTACGGGCGCGGCTACTTCGTGCGAGACAAACGCTTTCGTCTCAATCAGGACGGTAAACTCTACGACATCCCCGTCACTTCCAACGCCGCCCGCTACAGCGAACAGTTAACCACCGACCTCGAGCACCAAGGCCACCGCCGACGCCTCCAAACCCTGCTCGACAATTTCATGGCCATCGAAAACGAGTACACCACCGACAAAGTTCAGTCCCTTAATAATAAGCAATGAAGCCCCTGTTCGCTGCCATCGTTTCAATGCTCCTGTTGACCGGTTTCTCTGCCCAATCGGCAGACCACCCCAATTTTGTGGTAATCTTCACGGACGACCAAGGCTATGGCGATCTCAGTTGCTTCGGCGGCAAACATGTCCACACCCCACGCATCGATCGGATGGCCAAGGAAGGAGCCAAGCTCACCAGCTTTTACGTGGCGGCTCCAGTCTGCACGCCCTCGCGCGCGGCCTTGATGACCGGCTGTTACCCGACCCGCATCGACATGGCCACCGGCTCCAAGTTCGGCGTCCTCTTGTCAGGCGATCCCAAGGGGCTCAACCCCAAAGAGGTCACAATCGCCGAGGCCCTCAAAAGCGTCGGTTACAAAACCGCCATCTACGGCAAGTGGCACTTGGGCGACCAACCCGAGTTCTTGCCAACGCGCCAAGGGTTCGACGAGTTCTTCGGCATCCCATATAGCCACGACATCCATCCGTTCCACCCGCGGCAAAGTCACTTCCAATTCCCACCTCTGGCCTTGCTCGAAAACGAAACGGTCACCGAAATGGATCCCAACGCAGATTACCTGACCAAACGCATCACCGAACATGCGGTGTCATTCATTGAGCGAAACAAGAACGAGCCATTCTTTCTCTACGTCCCCCACCCGATTCCACATAAGCCACTCCATGTGGCACCGCCGTTCATGAAAGGTGTGACGAAGGAAATCACTGAGAAACTAAAACTCGAGGATGGCTCGGTCGACTACAAGACCCGCGACCGTCTCTTTCGTCAGGCCATCAACGAGATCGACTGGTCCGTGGGACGCATCCTCGATACCCTCAAAAAGCACGGCCTTGACGACAACACGATGGTGATCTTCACCTCCGATAATGGTCCAGCCATTGGCAGCGCCGGCCCGCTAAAAGGCCGCAAAGGCAGCACCTTCGAGGGTGGTATGCGCGAAGCCACAGTGATCCGTTGGCCTGGAAAAATCCCGGCCGGCAAAACCAATCCCGAACTCATGACCACCATGGATCTACTCCCCACGTTCGCCAAACTCGCCGGCGCCAAGCTCCCGAATGACCGCGTCATCGACGGCAAAGACGTCTGGCCGGTACTCACCGGCAAGGCGAGCACTCCGCATAAAGCCTTTTTCTACCACAGCCGCACCAACCTCAACGCCGTGCGCTCGGGTAATTGGAAGCTCCATGTTAACAAGGGCAAACCTACCCAACTATACAATCTGGAAACCGATATCGGTGAAAAACAAAATGTGCTAAAGGCAAACCCTGATATTGTGCGTCGCCTCCAAAACCATCTTCAGACATTCACCAACGATATCTCAAAAAACAGTCGGCCGGCCGCTTTTGTGGAAAACGCCAAACCCCTTTCTAAATAACACATGAAATCATTCTCACTCCTGAAGCTTATTACTGTTCTAATATTGATGGGTGGCATGACACATGCCACCGACGAAAAGCCCCCGAACATCTTGTTCATCTTCACGGATGATCACGCGCTAAACGCCATTTCCGCGTATGGTGGGCCGTTGGCGAAAATTGCGCCCACACCGCATCTAGATCGCATCGCCAAAGAGGGCATGCTCTTCAGGCATTGTCTGGTGAGTAATTCCATCTGCGCCCCGTCGCGCGCGGTGGTATTGACCGGAAAATATTCGCACCTGAACGGGCAGCTCACCAACAAGGACATGTTTGATGGTTCGCAACAGACCGTATCTAAACTTCTAAAAAAAGCCGGCTACCAAACCGCCATCGTTGGCAAATGGCACCTTAAATCCACACCCACTGGATTTGATCATTTCGAGGTGCTTAAAGGTCAGGGTCAGTACTACAACCCGTTACTGTTCACCAACGGAAAAAACGTGAAGCACACCGGTTACACGACTGATATTATCACGGATCAATCATTGAAATGGCTCGAAACACGCAACGCGGATAAACCATTTTTTCTCATGACCCAACACAAGGCACCGCACGGGCGCTGGGAACCAGCGTTGCGTCATCTGGAGGTGTTTGAGGACATGGAAATTCCGGAGCCGCCGACGCTCTTCGACAATTACGCTGGCCGAACCACAGCACCGGCCCAGCATAAGATGGGCATTGCTGATCACATGGGCCCTCATCGTTTAATGTTCCAGTACTCCAGTAAATTCACCCCGGAACAATTCAAGATTTTCGACGGCCATTTCCGTCCGCGCAATGAGGCATTCGAGAAACTCAACTTGCAGGGTAAGGCTCGCACGCGCTGGAATTACCAACGCTACATCAAAAATTACCTCCGTTGCGTAAAGGCAGTGGATGAAAATGTCGGCCGACTGCTGGAGTATCTTGACGACAACGGGCTCGCCAATAACACCGTGGTTATCTACAGCTCCGACCAGGGCTTCTGGCTCGGCGAACATGGCTGGTTTGACAAGCGCTGGATGTACGAAGAAAGCCTGCACACACCGCTCATCGTCCGCTGGCCCGGCCAAATCCAACCCGACACCACCAATACCGATCTCGTTTCCAATCTCGACTTCGCCCAAACCTTCCTCGATATCGCTGGTGCCAGACAACCCGGTGATATGCAGGGCCTTGCCCTCACGCCGTTGCTTCGCGGAAAAACGCCGGCCAACTGGCGCAAAACTCATTACTATCACTACTACGAAGCCGGCGGACACGGTGTGCCCGTGCACTACGGTGTCACCGATGGTCGGCACAAACTCATACGTTTCCCCGATGACACTCTTGATGCTTGGGAATTTTTCGATCTAAAAAAAGATCCCAACGAAATGCAAAGCCGCTACGGCGACCCGCAATACACCCGCACCATTGCCGCCCTGAAAGAAGAACTCAACCGCCTGCGCAAACAGTATCAGGTGGAGAATTTCGAAAACCCTTAACCCACTCTCACATCTCAAACATAATGAAAAACTCCCTCACGAATCCGAAATTAAAAAATTGGCTCTGCCTCGGCGCAATGGCGATCGGCTTCAATGCCGCGCCACTTCTAGCTCAGGAAGGGCAGGCGAACCCGCCGCGGGTGAACAATGAAAAGCCCGGCAATCGCGGACAGGTGAAACGAGTGCATCCGCATGCGCTCAAGCTGATCCTGCAAGGGAAGGAAAAGGAGGCTATCGCTTATCTGAAGGAGACCTCTGCCTTTGAGGTGAATCCCAAACATACCCAGCTGTTACTGGACATCGCCAACGAAAAGCCCAACGCCTGGAAGTACGATGCCACAACTTGGCCATGGGAACGCGCGCTGCCCAACACGGCGTTGAAGAAGGACGAGCCGGCGGATAAATTCACCATCGCCTTTGGCGGCGGCTCAGGCTACGTGCCCGCCAACGAACGCGTGTGGAACACCATCGGCGCCCTCGACCCACGCGCGGTCCTGTTGCTCGGCGACAATGTTTATATCGACGATCCTGAAACACCAGAAATGCAACTGTTCCACTACTACCGCCGCCAAAGCCAACCCGAGTGGATGAAGCTGGCAAAGACCGTGCCGATCTACGGCATCTGGGATGACCACGACTTTACCACTAACGACGGCTGGGGTGGACCCGATATCGAAAAGCCCAAATGGAAGCGCAAGGTCTGGGAAATATTTAAGGAGAATTACGACAACCCATACTACGGTGGTGGCGAGAAACAACCCGGCTGCTGGTTTGATTTTCGGATCGGTGACGTCCACTTCGTGATGATCGATGGCCGCTACTATCGCGAATCGCCGCGCAGTAAGGAGAATCCCTCAATGCTTGGCCCAGCTCAGTTGAAATGGCTCAAGCAAACGCTCAAGCAGCCGGCCACCTTCAAAGTGCTCTGCACCAACGTGCCTATGACGCCGAAGGTGAAACCTGGCTCCAAGGATACCTGGGACGGCTTTGCCGGTGAGCGCTCGCAGATATTTAAGTTTATCGCCGAGCAAAAAATCCCCGGGCTCGTCATCCTTTCCGCCGACCGCCATCGTTCCGACGCATACAAAATCGATACTGGCATCAAGGGCATGTATCACTTGTACGAATGCCAATCCTCGCGCCTGACAAACCAGCACGTGCACGGCCTGATCAAGCACTCCCTCTTCGGCTACAACGAAAAGCAATCTTTCGGGCGTGTTGATTTTGATCTCAAAGCAGACGACCCAACCTTCAAGTACACCGTCATCAACATCGACGGCAAACCCATCCACTCACTCACCGTCAAACGTAGCGAACTGCAGCTTAAATAAACGCACATCCAATCATGAAACTCACATCCGCACTTACCACCCTCACCGCGCTTCTTTTTGGGGCGTTCACCACGCAAGCCGCTCCCGATGGCACCCGGCCCAATGTGATTCTAATCATGGCCGATGACATGGGCTACGAGGCCCTGTCCTCCAACGGTAGCGAATCTTGCAAGTCGCCCAACCTCGACAAGCTGGCAGCCAAAGGCGTGCGCTTCACCAATTGTTTCTCAAACCCCATCTGCACGCCGTCACGCGCAAAGATCATGACCGGCCATTACAACGTCCGGAACTACGTGAAGTTCGGCTGGCTGGATCGGGGGCAAACCACCTTCGCTCACCAACTCAAGGCCGCCGGTTATGCGACCGCCATCGCCGGCAAATGGCAACTGGGCAAGGACAAGGATTCACCGCAGCATTTCGGATTCGAACAATCCTGCCTCTGGCAACACACTCGCAGTGGTCGGTCTAACGATGGGGATAAACGCATCGACCGCCGTTTCGTCAACCCGCTGTTGGAGATCAACGGCAAAGAGAAGGATTACACCAACGGCGAATACGGTCCGCAGATCTGCACCGACTTCATCTGCGACTTTATCGACACAAACAAGAAGAAGCCGTTCCTCGTGTACTACCCGATGATTCTCACCCATTGCCCCTTCGACCCTACACCAGACTCCACCGACTGGGATCCCAAGCGGCTCGGGTCCACCACCTACAAGGGCGACCGCGAAGACCCTCAGCGACACTTCGTCGACATGGTTGCTTACGCCGACAAGGCAGTCGGGCAGATTGTGGCACAGCTCGAGAAATCCGGTGTGCGCGACAACACGCTGATCATCTTTACGGGTGATAATGGTACGGACACACCCATTGTTACCCCATGGAACGGAACTAAGGTTGTGGGAGGCAAAGGCACCATGAGCGACACGGGCACACGCGTGCCGCTCATCGCCAGTTGGCCGGGTGGTATCCACAAGCCTGGGCGCGTCGTGAACGATCTTGTCGAATTCACCGATATGTTTCCGACCCTCTGCGAAGTCACCGGCGCCAAACTGCCAAAGGACCATCCAAATGACGGTGCAAGCATCGCACCCATCCTCAAAAACAAAGCCGAGACCCGCACGAAGGACTGGATTTACATCTGGTATCGAAAACAAGTCATGGTGAGAAACAAACAATACTCACTAGTCGCCAATCAGGATGGCACCGGAGCCGCCCTCACTCGCTACAAGGGTTCCTTTGATGGCAAACAACTAAAGGATAATAAGCTCACCAAGACCGAACGCGCATTGAAAGCGCAGTTCGAAACCAAGATCGCCGAACTGGCCAGGACACGCCTCACCACCGCCAGCGAGGAAGGCCGCAAACAAGGGCTAAAGAATAAAACCAACCGGTGAAAATACAGAACCTTATGAACAACCCCATCGAATTACCAAAGAGCGAAACGATTTAAGCAAAGGCAAAAACTGCCTCATTGTGCACTTCCCATTCCAACTAATAGTGAGATTGAAGCGGTACTGAAACCGATCCAGTTGGAGAAATAATATGAAAATAAAATTTAGCATCCTCAGCCTATTCTCACTGATACTGCTGGTGTCGACATCCTTTGCCGGCGCTCAGAAAAAGCCGAACATCGTTTTCATCCTAGCCGATGATCTGGGTTTCGGGGACCCCGGTTGCTACGGCCATCCCTATGCGAAAACGCCCAACATCGATGGCCTCGCCAAAAGCGGCACACGCTTCACTCGGCACTACGCCACTGGAGTGACTTGTCAGCCCAGCCGAGTTGGCTTCATGACCAGCCGACATCCGCGTAGCTTTGAGCGACGCGTAGGTGACTTTGGCTTTGACGGCCGTGCAACCATCACAGAGCTGCTTAAAAATAACGGGTATACCACCGGCCATTTTGGGAAGTGGCACATCGGCCCTGGAGCCGGAGGGAAAAAAGTGTCGGAAAGGGTTCCTCCCGCATCTGACTACGGCATTGATGAGATCAAGGTTCTCGAGTCTTTGAAGGACCGTACTAAAGGGCGCGACGACAACACCTTCGAGGCCGCCATGGACTTCATCGAACGCCACAAAGACGGACCATTTTATGTCAACGTGTGGGCCCACATCACCCATTTCAGAGTCCCGTCGGATACCGTGTTTACCGAGAAGTTCAGTAGTCTGAAAGTCGATGAGTCTCTCTTTGGTCCCTACATGAAGACCAACAAGTTCGAAGTCTGTCGGGGGGAATGGGGACTGACCGTTGATCCCTGCATGAGAAACTACCTAGCTGACGTCTGGAGCCTCGACGCTGCGATCGGCCGCTTGCTATCGAAACTGGATCAACATGGACTCTCCGAGAACACCATAGTCGTTTTCACCAGCGATCAGGGACCCGCTAGAAACACACTCAATACTCTGAAATCCAATCAGGTCGGTGACACGACCCGCGCGAACATGATGGGGTGGACCAAAGGGCTTCGTGGCGGTAAGCACGAGATGTACGAAGGCGGTGTGCGTATCCCCTTCATTGTCCGTTGGCCGGGCAAGGTGCCCGTCGATACCGTCAATGACAGTAGTATCCTCTCCGGCCTAGACTTCCTGCCGACGCTCTGCCACCTAACCGGCACGCCTTACGATAAGAAGAAATTCGAGGGATTGAACGTCGCCGACGTTTGGCTGGGAGAAAAACGGAACCCGGAACGCTTTCTTTACTGGAAGAAGCAGTTCCCTGTAGGCCTGAGCAAGAACTGGAAGTACCACGTAAACAAACAGACCGGCGATGAACTGTATAACTTGGATAGTGATCCGTATGAAGCAACGAACGTCATCGCCAAGCGCCCTGAGCAAGCGGCCAGCATGCTAAAGTCCATCACGGCCTGGGACCAGTCCCTGCCTCCTTTGCCTCGGCCCGTTGCTCCTTCGAAACGAAAAGCCGGGACGGAAAGCCCTGAGTCAAAGAAAAAGACAGAGAAGGATGTGCCTTCACAATCGAAAGCAAAGAAGAACGAACCCGTTTCCTACCCATGGCAAAACTACAAAGGACCACTCAAGCAGAACTGGTTCGACATGCGGAATGGCTTGAAGAATTCGCAGTATGTCTTTGAGAAGACCAAAAAAGGTACGGTTGCTTTCGTCGGTGGCTCGATAACCGGAATGCCCTGGCGAAAGACAGTGATGGCAAATTTGAAGAAACGTTTCCCGGATACGGAGTTCAATTTCATTCTCGCCGGCGTGGGCTCGACCGGAACGATGTACGGCGCGTTTCGACTCGATCGCGACGTCATTCAAAAGGGAAAAGTCGACCTACTCTTCGAGGAAGCCGCAGTCAATGATCAGGCTATCGGGAGAACGGTCGATCAATCGATTCGTGGCATGGAAGGAATTGTACGACGCGCTCGACAGGCGAATCTTAATATGGATATCGTGATGATGCATTTTGTCTGCCCGGATAAGCTCGAAGATTTAGAGAAGGGCAAGACTCCTCATGTGATACAAAGTTTCGATAAGGTCGCCGAGCACTACGGTGTCCCTACTCTTGACCTTACGCGAGAGGTTTACGAACGGATCAAACGTGGAGAATTCACTTGGAAAGATGACTTCAAAGGAGTGCACCCATCGCCCTTCGGGCAGCAACTCTATGCCGACAGTATCGAACGCTTACTCGATGAGGCATGGTCTGATGAACCAACACGCCTTAAACCACATTTCTGGCCAGTTAGATTAGACAAGGCTTCCTATTATGAAGGCAAACTATTTGCTCCGCGAATTGCCAAAAAACTGAACGGGTTTGCGCTTCAGACCGACTATAATGCGACTGCAGAAGGCGGCAAGGTGCGGACGGGCTGGAACGAGCGACCGCAGTTGATCGGGCATAAACCGGGCGACAGTTTCGAACTCAAGTTCAGAGGTTCGGCGGTTGCCATCCAGGTGATTGCCGGCCCCAAAGCAGGTATCATCGAACACAGCGTCAATGGTTCTGATTGGGTGAAGCAGGATTTGTTTGTCGAAAAGAACAGTTTCAAACTGCACCTGAACCGCATCTATATCCTGAGAGATGGACTCGACTCGAAAAAGGAACATACCCTGTCCGTTCGAATCGCTGACAAACGACACGTGCTGAGCAAAGGCAATAACTGCCGCATCGTCTATTTTGGACTGAACGGCGACCCGCGCACCCCCAAAGGCGTCAGCGTCGACGGTGTCTATTTCGATGGTTCGAAAGGCTATGGGCCTGAGAAGTAGAATGAAGACCGTGTCCAGAGGCTGAAGAACAAAATCGACAGTTAACCTTTTTCAAATCTACCGGAACATGAAACCCCTTCACCTTTTCGCCGCCGTGTTGGCGACCGTAATTTCCCTGCCCGCGCAAGGTGCCAAGCGGCAGCCGCCGCCCGTTCGCAAATTTGATGGACCGGGCGCGCCCAAGTTCATTCGACTCGATGCCAAGCCCGGCCTCAACCCGCCCGTGGCCGCCAATGGCAATTACCTGATTGGCCCGGAATACCAGCCGGCGCCGGAGAACAAGGCCAACCCCAACGTGCCGCAGGGCAAGATTCACCAGTTCAAAATTGATTCCCGCACCACCAAGCTGCTGAGCCCCGGTATCGCGCGCAAGGTCTTTGGCACGGTCGATCCCAACAACCCCAAGACCTTGATCGTCGACACGCACAAGATTGATTACGTCCGCCAGGTCACCGTTTACGTGCCCGCCCAGTACCGCCCCGGCAAGCCCGCCCCCTTCATCGTGTGCCACGACGGGCCTAAGGGAAAACCCAACCTCACACTGCCCCGCATTCTCGATAACCTGATCGCCCAGAAACGCGTTCCCGCCCAGATCGCTATCATGGTGGCTAACGGCGGCGGCGATGCTCAAGGCCATCAACGAGGCAAGGAATACGACACCATGTCCGGCCTGTTCGCCGAATACATCGAGACCGAGGTGTTGCCGTTGGTGGAGAAAAACTGCGGCGTGAAACTCACCAAGAATCCGGATGGCCGGGCCGTGATGGGCAGCAGCTCCGGCGGTTCCGCCGCCCTGATCATGGCGTGGTACCGCACTGATCTTTACCACCGCGTGCTGACCACCTCCGGCACCTTCGTCAACCAGCAATGGCCGTTCAATCCCAAGACCCCCGGCGGCGCCTGGGATTTTCACGACCAGCTCATCCCGCAGAGTCCTGAGAAACCGCTTCGCATCTTTCTGGCCGTGGGCGACCGCGACAACTTCAACCCGAATGTCATGCGCGACGACATGCATGATTGGGTGGAAGCCAACCATCGCATGGCCAAGGTGCTCGAGGCCAAGGGTTACGATTACCAATATCTGTTTTGCCAAAACTCCGGCCACGGCATACGCAACGCCAAGACCCAGTTCCTGCCCCACGCACTGGAATGGGTCTGGCACGGCTACAAACCGAAGGAGTAATCCACCGTATGAAACCGCTGTTCTACCTCCTGATCGCGACAACCGCCGGCGTCACCGCGGCCGCCGCCAAGCCCAATGTGCTGTTCGTCATTTCGGACGACCTGAACTATGCCCTCGGCGGACTAGGCCATCCGGAATCTAAGACACCTAACCTCGACCGGTTTGCCAAGACGGGCGTTAGCTTTACGCGGGCGTATTGTCAGTTTCCGTTCTGTGGCCCCTCGCGAGCCTCCATCATGACGGGCCAGTATCCGTTGGTGAACGGCGTGATACGAAACGGAGGCAAGGTTGATCCCAATCGAGTGACCCTTCCCCGACACTTTGCCAACCACGGCTATTGGACTGCACGCGTGAGCAAGATTTATCACATGGGTATTCCCATCGACATTGCACAAGGAACGTCCGGCCCAGATCATGCCGCTTCTTGGCACGAGGCCCATAATATCACCGCCCTCGAAACGATGACGCCCGGCAAACTGGCCGATTACACGCATCCGGACGCCGCCGAGCATTACCCCGCCGAACGCATCAAGTGGGCCGACGCCCATCGCGCAGGAATCCCCTACAAGATGCATCCCTCCATACGCGGCGATTACGCTGTGCTCGAAGTAGCGGACAAGGACACCGGATTACTCGCCGACACCATGGCCGTCGACAAGGCCCTCGCGCTGCTCAAAGGCCGCCAAGAGAAAGCCAAGCCCTTCTTTCTCGCTGTCGGCCTGGTGCGTCCGCACTTCCCGTTTGTAGCGACCGAGGGCAGCCTTGAACCTTATGATGCCCGTCGACTGGCTTATCCGGATTTTCCGAAGGACGACCACGCCGACATGCCTTCCGGCTCCAAGGGGCGCATGATGGAGTTAGGGAAAACCGCCGTCCGTGAAGTCCGCCGCGGTTACTACGGCGCGGTGACTTATATGGATGAGCAATTTGGCCGGCTCATGAGCGGGCTCGATCATCTCAAGCTTCGCGGCAACACCATCGTCGTCTTCGTCTCCGACCACGGCTACTTACTCGGCGAACATCAGATGTGGAAAAAAGGAGTCCTCTGGAACGAGGCCATTCACGTACCCCTCATCATTTCGGCGCCAGGCAAAAAGCAAGGCGCGCGCACCCATCACATCGTCGAACTCGTCGACCTATACCCTACCCTTGCCGAACTCGCGAGCTTGCCGCCCGAACCCAAGGCGCAAGGGCAAAGCCTGGTTCCTTTGCTCAACAACCCGATCGCCAAACTCGATCGGCAAGATGCGATGACCACCGTTTCCCGCGGCCATGGCCTGCGCTCAGACAAATGGGCCTTCATGTGGTACCCCGCCTCCAAGCGCGCCCAAACGGAGGGCTTCATGCTCTACGACATGGAGAAAGATCCGAAACAATTCACCAACCTCGCCGAGGACCCCGCCCACGCCGCCACCAAGGCCAAACTCTTCAAGCATTTGAAGCAGCGGCTGGAATTGGCCCAATAACACACTGCTAAAAGCTGGTTTCGACCGCGGGTTTGACTCATGTTTCGCACTCTCATCATGACACGTATCAGCATCCTTTTCTTTGCCCTAGCTCTGTGTCTCAAGGCTGAATCGCGCCCACCCAACATCGTGTTCATTTTCATTGATGACTGGGCCTGGAACGGCACGCCGATTGCCTTTGATGAAGCGATGGCCAACTCCAAGATGCCCGTGCTGCAGATGCCTCATCTCAAGCGGTTTGCGCGCGATGGCATGAAGTTTCGCAATGCCTACGCCTCGCCGCAGTGTTCGCCTTCGCGTGTATGTGTGCAGACCGGTCAATCCTCCCCGCGCAACGGCTACACCGTGTTCTCGAATGCGCTCGGGCAGGATTATTTTAACATTAAGAAATCGCGGGGCCTGCCGGTGATCTCCTGCATCTCGAACATGACGCTTGATCCCGAGGCGGTCACCATTCCCGAAGCGCTCAAACCGTTGGGCTATGTGAGCGCGCATTTTGGTAAATGGCATATGCGCGGTGATCCCGGCGATGAGGGTTACATCGCGCATGACGGCGATACCACCAACGACCCCGGCAACACCGTTGGCAAAGTCGCCCGACTGCCCGAGAACCTCACCGACCCCAAACTGATGTTCAGCGTCACCAAACGCTCGATGGATTTCATCGACGTACAGGCCAAGGCGAAGCGGCCCTTTTACCTGCAGATTTCCCACTACGCCATGCACGAGGGCCGCGAATGTCTGCCCGCCACACGCACCAAGTACGTGAAACATCCGTCCATCCAGGCCTACTACAAGCGCGCCCGCAAGACGGCAGACAACATCAACCGCAAACAGGATCCTGCCATCTGGCTGGGCATGGCCGAGGATCTCGACCGCTGCATCGGCAACGTGCTCACCAAGCTCGAGCAGACTGGCCTTGCGGATAACACCTACGTCGTGGTGATGTCCGACAACGGATATCGCCACAAGGAACTCAAGCTGCATCCTAAACTCACCCAGCCCATGCACGCGCACAAATGGTGGGTATGGCAGGGCGGCATTCGTGTGCCGATGATCGTGCGCGGCCCCGGTATCCCCGCCGATAGTACCTTTGATGGCAACGTAGTGAACTACGATCTGCTCCCTACCTTCGTCGACTGGGCCGGCGGTCAGCCCAAAAAATTAAAAAACATCGATGGCGTTTCCCTAGCCAGCTATTTGCGCGGTCGGAAACCGGACGAGGCCTTCCTCAAGCGGCATCTCTATTTTCATTACCCACACAACCGCACCTCCATGCCACACTCGGCCATTGTATCCGGCACGGACAAAGTCATCCACTTTTACGGCCATGACGACATCCCGATGCTCTTCGACCTCGCCAAGGACGAAGCCGAGACCACCAACCTCGCCGGCAAAAATCCCGAGCAGCACCAGGCGCTCTTCGGTGAGATGATGCGCTACCTCAGGGCCGTCGACGCCCGGATCCCCAAGGTGAACTCGGACTTCGACCCCAAGGCATACAAACAAATGGAAGCCTACGAAAAACGCCTGCCCTACGGCCCGTTCAAGGGACGCCGGCCTGCCGGTGATGACGAATAATCCTATAACACTCCATGAATCAAACGATGAAACGAATGACACTATTGATCACGGCACTGCTCATTGCAGTCCCGTTACACGGCGAGAACGAAGACCGACCAAACATCCTCTGGATTACCAGCGAGGACAATAGCATCTCTTGGCTGAGTTGTTACGGTAGTAAAAATGCCAAGACCCCCAACCTGGATCAGTTTGCCAAGGAAGGCTTCCGTTACCTGCACTGCTTCGATAACGCTGCCGTCTGCGCTCCCACGCGATCTACTTGGATCACCGGCCATTACGCCATCTCCATTGGCACCCAGCCAATGCGAAGCCGCTACAAGATTCCGCACGACAAGATTCCCTACTATCCAGACCTATTGAAAGCCGCGGGCTACCACGTTTCTAATGGCGGTAAGACTGATTACAATATCGGCGGCAGAGACGATAAGGATACTTGGCAGGTCGATGGAAAACTAGCCAAGCGCCAGCCCGGACAAAAGTTCTTCCAAATCCGCAACATAGGGGACAGCCACGAAAGCCGAGCCTTCCCGAAGAATGCCGGCCAAGTGAAGACTGACCCTTCCAAAATGGTCCTACACGCCTACCATCCTGATCTTCCAGAGATGCGGATGACTTACGCGACTTACACCGATGCGGTCCAGCGCATGGACGCCAAAGTTGGTGAAATTCTCGCTCAACTTAAGGCAGACGGACTCGCGGATGACACCATCGTCGTCTACTGTTCGGATCATGGCGGCGTCTTGCCTCGCAGCAAACGCTTCCTCTATTCGAGTGGAACCCATTGCCCTCTCATCGTTCGTATTCCAGAAAAATGGAAGCATTGGTGGCCCGCCGAAAAACCGGGGATGACCGTGGATCGCATCGTTAGCTTTGTCGATATGCCTAAAACATTCCTTAGCCTTACGGGTGCCGTAGTTCCGCAAAGCTACCAGGGGCGCATTTTTCTCGGTGGCGACATCGAGCCGGCCCCAAAATACCACCTCAGCTTTCGGGAACGAGCTGACGAGTGCTCTGACATGGTTCGCGGTATGCGAGACGAACAGTATGCTTACATTAAAAACTATATGCCTTGGGCCCCTAACGGACAAAAGCTCCGATACATGTGGACGATGATCGGCACCCAAGCCTGGGAAAAACACTACCAAGACGGAAAGTGCGATGCGGTGACCGGACGTTTTTTCCGCCCCCGGCCCTCCGAGGAGTTCTATGATACCGTGAATGACTTCGACAATATTCACAACCTAGCGAACTCCCCCCAACACCGTGCTAAGCTTACGGAGTTGAAACAGGCTTTACGTAAGAAACAATTGGAACTGTTCGACTCGGGTCTACTGCCTGAAAACATGCGGGTGCGCCGGGCCGAAGCCCATGGGCTGACGATCTATGAAATGGTCCGGGACCCAAAACTTTACCCTCTCGAAAAGTACCTAGACTTTTCCGATTTAGCCCTATCCCGAAATCCCACCAACCTGAATCAGCTGATAAAGGGCATGAAAGACACGGATGAAGGGATTCGTTACTGGGCCATCTGTGGCCTGTTCCTCCTCGAAGAAAAAGCCAAGCCTGCGCTCAAAACTATAGAAAAAGCGCTGACCGACGATAGCACTGAAGTCCAAATGATGGCCGCATGGACCCTGCACAAATTCGGAGACCAGGAGAAAGCCGCAATCACTTTATCCGCGGTCCACAGGGTCCCGAATAAGGACAAACCGCTTTATGAATCCATAAAGCGCTGGATGAACGCGGTCCACCCAAAACACTAAACTCCTAATCCGATGACCATTCACGCGTCGCTCCGTTCATACGTGTTTTGGATTCTGTGGAGTTTCATTCTGCTCCCATTCATCACCCTGCCCGCGGCGACCAAAGAGCAACCGAATGTCCTCTTCCTCGCAGTAGATGACATGAACGACTGGATCGGCTGTCTGGATTCGCCCTCCGCCGCGCTCACGCCGAATATCGACAAACTTGCCGCGCGCGGCGTGAACTTCTCCAACGCCCACACCGCCGGCGTGTATTGCGCGCCCAGTCGTGCAGCAATTTTCTCCGGCCAATTCGCATCCACCACCGGCTGTTACCAGAGCTCCACATATTTTGTAGAGCACCCCCAAATCGAATCGCTGCAAACCAGCTTTGCCAAGGCCGGCTATACCACGTACGGCGGTGGCAAACTCTTCCATCATTCGGCCGGCAATATTGATACCCGCAACTGGACCGAATTTTTCCTACGCAATCCCGGCCAATGCCACGCCGGTTGGCCGATGGATTCTTGGAGCCGGGAAACACCCTTCCCGCATCCCTTCCCCGCCAGCTCCTACAACGCCGGACAGGAAATCAGTGGCGGCCTCTTTCTCGAGTGGGCTCCGATTCCGAATGATCAGGAGGAGAACCTCGCCGACACCCAGCGCGCCAATTGGGCGGTGAAGCAACTTGAGAAAAACCACAACCAACCCTTCTTTCTTGGCGTAGGTTTTTATGCCCCGCATTACCCGAATTATTGTCCTCAAAAATATTTTGATCTCTACGAAACCGATAAAATCAAACTGCCCCCGTTCAAGAAGGATGACCTCGCCGATTTACCATCTAATATTCAAAAGGTTCGGACCAACCGCGCCCGAGTCTATGAAAAGCTGGAGGCGCTGGAGGCCGTGGATGACGCGATCCATGGCTACCTCGCCTGTATAAGTTATGCGGATGCCATGATCGGCCGTATACTGGATGCGCTGGAAGCCAGCCCGTATGCCGACAATACCCTCGTCGTGCTCTGGAGTGACCACGGCTACCATCACGGCGAGAAAGGCCAATGGGGCAAACACACACTTTGGGAGCGCACCTCCAATGTACCCTTTATCTGGGCCGGACCCGGCATCGCCAAAGGAAAGCGTACCAATGCTACCGTAAGCCTGATCGATATGTATCCAACCCTTGCCGAGATGTGCCAACTGCCCAAACCAAATCAATTACTAGAAGGCACCTCGCTAGCCTCCACATTAGCCAAACCCTCAGAAGCCCGAGATCGCACCGTGTTTCTGCCTTATCTGCAACCCGGAGAATACGCTGCTATCAACTGTGACTGGCGTTATATTCGTTATGCCGACGGCGAGGAACTCTACGATCTGAAGGCCGACCCGCATGAGTGGCACAACCTTGCTGATCAACCCCGGCACGCCAACGTGAAAGCCCAGCTCGCGACAATTGCCCCTAAACAATTTGCCCCGCAAGCGCAGAAGTTTAACGTCAAACGCGATCTAGTGGTGAAAGACGGCCGGTTCGAATGGGAATACCGCAAAGGCAATACCACGCCAACTCCGACCTATAAACCGCCAGTAACTTCCAAACCCGTCGCCCCAAAATCAACACAGCCTAAAGAGAAATCCCACAATACACTCCACCTCAACCGACAATGAGCAGAACGACATAAATGAGCACTATATCACGTGTTATAATCGGCCTACTGTTTCTACTGGCGGCCAACTTAACTGAAGCTGCGGACCGGCCAAACGTGTTGTTTATCGTCTGCGATGATTTGAACACACACGTAGCCCCTGCCGGTTACGAGCCGATTCACACGCCGGTGATGAAACAGTTCGCCACCGAAGCCCAAACGTTTCAGCGGGCGTTTTGCCAATATCCCGTTTGCGGCCCCTCACGCGCTTCGTTCATGAGCGGACTCTATCCGGAATCAACTGGGGCACTCGATAACACAGCCGATATCCGACAAACCCGACCGAACACTGTAAGTTTGCCGCAATATTTCAAACAACACGGCTACTGGACAGGCGGCGTGGGCAAACTGTTCCACACCCCGAAGCACGACCCCGGGGACGCTGCCTGGAATATCAATCTACGATTCGACAATGATGAGTTACCCAATGTCCGTGCAGCTCGTCAGAAGTTTGAGGCAGAACACGGTTCAGTGGAAACGGGCCCTAACCGTCGTCGATGGCGCACACTAAAGAAGCAGGTTTCAGCCAAACTCAGTGGCCAATCCCCACCGGGCCACGGCCCCAGCGGCCTCATTGATGCCCAGCATAAGGATGGTAAAAACGCCCGGAAAGTCGCCCAATGGTTAACCCAAAAGACGTATGGAGATCAGCCATTCTTGATCGCCTGCGGCATCCAGAAACCGCATGTGCCCTTCCTGGCACCTAACAAGTATTTCGATCTCTATCCGCTAAACAAAATCACCTATAAACCGGACCACCCAAAACTTTGGGATTCGCTCCCCTCATTGGCCAAGGTGAAACGCTACGAATCGTTCGGTTTCGAGCTCGGCAAGGAAAACGACGCCTTACGCCGCGAATATACACAGGCCTATCATGCGTGCATTTCATTTATCGACGCGCAGATCGGAATCATGCTTGAGGCTCTCAAGCAAAGTGGCCAATGGAACAATACCGTAGTGATCATCACGTCCGATCACGGCTATCATCTCGGCGACCATTTTCTTTGGGGCAAGGTCACTCTATTCGATATTGGAGCCAAGGTTCCATTAATCATCCGCGCCCCCGGCCTCACCCAAGCTGGCAGCACATCGCAGGCGATGGTGGAGTTAATCGATCTGTATCCCACCCTCGCCGATCTGGC
>Ga0315321_10000583_pt1 | contig 27402 bp, 24 predicted proteins | sample M180m21515metaG_FD_203464 | JGI IMG/M metagenome (GOLD analysis project Ga0315321, IMG submission 203464) | Ammonia-oxidizing marine archaeal communities from Monterey Bay, California, United States - M1 80m 21515 | ecosystem: Environmental > Aquatic > Marine > Intertidal zone | place: USA...
CCGAGCACGGCTCGCTCTCGAGCCAGGCGCAGACGATCCGGCCATTCGAGGCGCTCTTCGATCAAGCACTCGCCCGGGTCCGAGGCTGTGCCCCCATCCATTGCGCCCATCTCAAAGAAGCTAAATTGGCCCGCCTCGCGATCAGAGCAGGTGTTGCCGGCTCGCTGATACACCGTCTCTAAACTGCTCACCAAACGACGCCGCGACGCGCCGCAGAAATCCAAAGCACCAGCATCGACCAACAACTCAGTGGCTTTGCGCGGCAGCTCGCGCGGTCCACAGCGCTCAACGAGCTCAAGCAAACCGATGAAAGGTTTCGTTTTATCTTGCTCCGAAAACAACCGGTTCAAAACCGCGTCGCCGACGCCCTTGACTGCGCATAAGCCAAAGCGAATGGCTTGCTCACCTTCGGGCCTAAATCCGTAGGCAGAAGCGTTGACGCAAGGCGGGAGGATTTTGATGCCCTTATCGCTCGCTTCACGCAGGTACTTGGTCACGGTTTCGGTCGTGTTGTGATGAACGGTCACCTGAGCGCAATAAAATGCGACCGGGTGGAACTGCTTTAGATAGGCGGTTTGATACGCGATTTTGGCATATGCAGCCGCATGGCTCTTGTTGAACCCGTACCCAGCAAACTTCTCCATCACGTCAAAGATTTTGCCCGCTTTAGCGCCAGGTAGCTCATGGATTTCAAGAGCGCCTTTGGTAAAGATCAGGCGCTGCTTTTCCATCTCTTCGCGCTTCTTTTTACCCATGGCGCGGCGCAAGATATCAGCGCCGCCAAGCGTGTAACCGCCCATAATTTGCGCGGCTTGCATCACCTGCTCTTGATACACCATGTGACCGTACGTGGGCTTGAGCACTTCGGCGAGCGCAGTGTGAGGGTACTCAATGGCGAGCTGTCCGTGCTTGCGCTTAATGTAATCGGGGATCTGATCCATCGGCCCAGGTCGATACAAGGCTACAGCCGCCACAATGTCCTCAAAACAATCGGGCTTTAGCTCAACCAGCATCGATTTCATACCGTCGGACTCGAGCTGGAAGACGCCGTTCGTGTCCCCCGAAGAGATCAGCTGGTAGGGCTCGAGGTGATCCAAAGGAACCAGGTCGACATCCAGAAGATCAAGCGGCTTGCTCGGGTCCAGACCGCGTAGATGCGGAAACCGCTCAATCAAGGCTGCCCGGTCCTCTTGGGTTCCTTGGTTGGCTTGCTGGACCTCTTCATTCACTAAATCTTCGGCGTACGTGATGATGTCGAGATTTTTTAACCCGAGGAAATCAAACTTAACCAAGCCGACGTCCTCAACACCTTCCATGTTAAACTGCGCTGCTTGACCGCCGCTTGAGGTCGAAAATACTGGGGTATACTCGGTCAACACCTCACGACCGATCAGCACCCCGCCCGCATGCGTTCCCGCCTGACGATAAAGCCCCTCAAGGCGAGTCGCTATGTCAAATACCTTCTTGAGTTTGCCGCCAGCCTTGAGCTGCTCAAGCAGCTCGCTCGACACCTCGAACAAACCCCATGACTTGCGAGCGTCCGACACGGCTCCAGCCTCGCCGACGAGGCGACCATCAACAACACTGACGCCCTCTGCGCTGCGCATCTTCGGCGTCAGGGTCACCGGCAACCCCTCATGAAATGCAGGGATATTGCGCGTCATGTCGTTGATTTCAGCGAAGGGCATATCGAGGACTGACGCCACATCCTTGATCACCGACTTGCCACCTAAGCGAGCAAAGGTTGCGATCTGACCGACACGGTCCGAACCGTACTTCTCGGTCACATATTGGATCACTTCGCCTCGTCGTTCTTGGCAAAAGTCGACGTCAAAATCAGGCATCGAGACGCGCTCGGGATTGAGAAAGCGCTCAAACAGGAGATCATAAGGCAAGGGGTCTAAATCAGTAATTCTCAGCGCCCAAGCCACGAGCGAGCCGGCACCAGAGCCGCGCCCGGGTCCGACGCGAATTCCATGATCCTTAGCCCAGTTGATGAAGTCTTGGACGATCAGAAAATAACCAGGGAACCCCATCGACTGAATGATCCCAAGTTCATGATCGAGCCGCTCGTGATAGGTGGTTTCGTCGAAGGTGTAAGCGCCCGTCGCTTTGAGCTCTTCAAACCTTTTGCTGAGGCCTTGATGAGCGCTGTGCCTTAGCTCTTCTTCTTCGTTGCGACCGTCAGCACAGGGAAAGGGGGGCAGATAGTTGACGCCGAGTTCCATCGTCACAGAGCAGCGGTCGGCGATCTCAAGGGAGGCCTGAACCAGCTCGGGGTGCTCAGCGAACCACCCGGAAGCCATCGCTTGCTCATCTTTCAGGTACCGACCCGTAATCTCAGGTCCATCGAATTTATCGATCGTGGTTCGATACTGAATGCACATCAAATAGCGGTGCGCCTCAGCGTCATCTTGATCGAGATAATGGCAGTTATTAGTCGCTACCCCAGGGAGCTCTAGTTGCTCCTTGAGGCCCCATAAGAACTCGTTAAACTCGGGTTCTTCGGGCAATCCAGTATCCTGGAACTCTAGATAGAAATCGCCTGGGCTAAAGAGGCTCGACAGCTTCTTTACCGCTTGCCCCGCCTCATCAGGATATCGATTTTTCGACGCCCGGCGCTTCGAGCGCGGTCCGTGCCACCCGTGCCACGTTCGTGAGACCAGACCACCCAAGCCGCCCGATAAAGCGATCAATCCCTCAGAGTGTTCTTTGAGCGTGAGCCAGTCGATACGCGGCACGTAATAATAACCGAGCAAAGAAGCCTTGGAGACCAACTCTTTGAGGTTTCGCCAGCCGTTGTCGTTAGCGGCGAGTAACGTGATCGCATAGGTGTCGTGTCGGGTGCTGCGATCATCGATCGCAATCCCCTCGGGCAAGAGCTGCAGCTCACAACCAAGGACAGGGTTAATACCTGCCTTCTTCGCTGTTTTGTAAAATTCGTAGGCGCCGTGAAGGTTTCCTTTATCGGTCACCGCAACCGATTCCATGCCCAGATCTTTAACCCGTTCGCACAGCTGTTCCAACGGAACAGCGCCCTCTAAAAACGAAAATCCTGTTTTGACGTTGAGGTGAGCGAAACCCATTTATTCGGTGGTCGCAGTAAGCGCCGAGGCGACCTGATTGCGACCGCCCTCTTTCGCCACATACAGATAAGCATCCGCTTCGTTCACCAGCTCTTCAGGGCTGGTGAAATTCACGCCGTCTAGGCTCGCTACGCCCAGCGAAACCGTCACTTGGAGGTGGTGCTCTGCGCTGATCACCGTTTGCGACTCAATGGATCGACGCACCCGGTCTGCAAACAGCTCACCTTGGTCCAAGGTCAAGCCGCGCAAAATGCAGACAAACTCTTCCCCACCATAACGACACACAACGTCCTCATTGCGGACCAAATCCATGACCACTTTGCCAATGCGCTGCAGCACCGCGTCGCCGGCCGCATGACCGTAGGTGTCGTTCACTTGCTTGAAGTGATCCACATCGAACATGACCACAGCGAGCGGCTGGCCATGGCGCTGCGCAAAGCTAAACTCTTCACGCAGGCGATCAAAGCAGTACCGACGATTGAACATCCCCGTGAGCTGGTCGCGCGTCGCCTTTTGATACATCTCAGCTTTGAGCTTGATCTCCATCGCATCATGCAGCTCAAACTTGAGCAGGGTAGTGGTTCCTAGGGCGACTCGGTCATCATCCTCAAGCACCCGCTCGGAGACCCGCTCACCGTTGACGAAGGTGCCGTTGGTGCTCCCCAGATCTCGGATCTGGACCGCCCCATCATCGAGGCGCACCAGCTCGGCGTGGCGACGGCTTACGCCATCATCATCGAGTCGGACATCCGAGCGCTCACCGCGCCCAAGCACCGTCACGCTGCCACCGATCTGAAAAGTAGCGCCGCGTCGTCTGCCCCGAAGCACGGTCAACACCGCGCTGCGCTCGCCCGCTGCACCGACCAGTTCGTCCAAACGAAATTCGGACGTGGTCAGGATGCGTGTCTCATCGCTAAAGTCGTCGTCGCTCATGCAGGCCCATCAACAGATTGTTGGCGAATGGCTGCTAGGTTGCTGCGATGTCGCCAAACGATCAAGACACAGATCACAGCTAATGCGATCCGAACACCCGGACGATCTGAAAAATTAGGGACGACCCAAGCGATCGCAACACAACTCGCTGTGGCGACCAGGCTGCCGATAGCGCTGGTACGAAAAACAGCTAATACAACAGCATAAACCGCAACCCCAACCCCTCCGAGCCAAGGCTCAAAGGCGATAATAACACCCAGTCCAGTGGCGACACCCTTGCCCCCGCTGAATCGAAGAAAAGGAGTGTAACAATGGCCAATCACGGCCGCTAAACCCGCTGCTGCGATCCAAAAATCAGGCAAACCCATCGCCTGAACGACAAAGGGGCCGATAAAGCCCTTGAGGGCGTCGAGCAGTAAAATGGTTGCGCCAAAGCGAATACCACCGGCACGAGAAGCGTTGGTAGCTCCGATGTTACCAGAACCCATCGCTTTGAGATCAACACCTAGAAAGTACTTGGCCAGCACAAACCCAAAGGGCACCGAACCGAAGAGCGCAGAACCCAAGACCAAGCTAATTGGAAACAGTTCCAAAGCACCCCTCTTTCGCTTGATCGCTCAATTCGTGCCACTTTATCCCAAGGCAGAAGGGAGAGTTCACACCATGCGCATCGCTTGGCTACTGCTGGGATCGCTGGTCGTCCAGTCCTGCTCTTCTAAGGCTCCCGATCCGGACAAAGCGATCAGTCGTTATCGATTGTTCGTGTTGTCGGAGTTGCGCGGTGAGCTAGAGCCCTGCGGATGCACCCTCGAGCCCCTGGGCGGATTGGCCCGCCTGGCCTCCTACCTCAAGGCGCGCAAAGAGCCCGGAGTAGAGCCTGTCTTGGTCGCTCACGGCGACCTGGTTAGCCCCGGAAAAGTGAGCTCGGGATCAGCCCCTCAAATCCAGCAGGCCGGCGAATTTTTACAGCGCAAACTGATCGAAATGGGCTTGGTCATCTCGGGCAGTGGTCACGCCGATGCTCAGCTTGAATCCTCGTTCCAAGGACTGCGCACGGTCAACGCCATGCCCTGGCTTGAGATCAACGAGCTCAAACGGGTCAAAGGCATCCAATTTCTACGCGGCACCCCGACCGCATCAGTGGACCCACTTCGCCCTGCGGTTTTGCTCTTTGATGGCGACCTTGAGCAAGCCAAGGCGAAGACCTCTGACTGGCTTCGGCTGGGCATCGATTTGATCATCCTGTCCGAAACCGACGAGGGCCCGGCGATCGTTCAACTCGGTGAAGGGCTCTTTGCCTTGACCGGCGGCGAACGCGGGCAACAAATTCTTGAAGTCGATCTTCACTGGCAAGGTGGTGCCTTAGCTCGGCTCGAAGGCGCAGGTGAGCGCGCCGCGGCGCTCAAAGCGATGCAGAGCCGAATCGATGGGCTGATCAAACAACGAGACCGAGCCAAGGTGCGGCAAAAGCCCAAGGCACTTTTGGCGGCGCGCACCGCTCAGGTTCAGCGCGCGAAAGTCGATCGCAGCGAGCTTCTGGCGAGCCCTCTACCCAAACCGCCAGCTCAGGGGAGTACCCTGTCAGGGCAACGCATCCCTCTGGATTCAAACATCACCGAAGACGCGTCGATGAATTCAGCGATTCAAGCCCATCATCGAGCGATCAGTGAGTTGAATAAGAAACTAGAGAAAAACCGCGAATGTAAGGCTCCTGTGGGAGCGGACCAGCCGCAATACATTGGCAGCGCGGCTTGTCAGGGCTGCCACGCCCAAGCCTACGCGCTGTGGAAGACGACGCCCCACGCCAAAGCATGGGCGACGCTCGAACACAAAGGACGCACCTACGATTACACCTGCGTTGGCTGTCACAGCGCCGGCTTTGATGAGCCCGGCGGGTTCTGCCGAATTAGTGAAGCCGGCGATCGGGTTAATGTCGGATGTGAGAGCTGTCATGGGCCTGGATCTTTGCATGCAGCGAGTGGGAACAAGGCGCTGATCAAGAGGGAGGTCCCGGTCGAAGGGTGCACGAATTGCCACCACCCTCCTCACACCAACACCTTCATCTATGAAGACCGTCTAAAGCGCGTCCTAGGTCCCGGGCACGAGGCCAAGAAATGATCAGCGTCCTGATCAGTCTCGCTGCGACCCAAGGGTCCGGTGCCGATGAAATGCAGAAACTCAAGGCGATGGAGCAGGCCTTCTTCGCCCAAGAGGCGAAACGCCGACGAAGTCCCCAGAGCAAAAAACCGCTGCGAGGATGGAAACTTAAACGAGCCTTTGCGCAAGGCGCACCATGGCCTGATCAAAGCCTCTCGCGTCATGCAGACGGGACACCTCCAGCGCTCGATATCCCCTGGACAACCAACCCAAAGGTCCAAGCCTACATTCGGTTTTTCACGGGCAGGGGTCGACGAACCTTTCAGGCATGGCTTGATCGTTCAGCCCTTCTTATTCCGCAGCTACGTCCAATCCTGGAAGAGGTCGGAGCGCCAAAAGATCTGGTCTACTTAGCGATGATCGAGTCCGGTTTCAGAGCTCGAGCTCGCTCACGAGCGGGCGCTCAGGGTGTCTGGCAATTCATCCCAGCGACGGCGAGAGCTTTTGGTTTAAAGACAGGGCACTTCGTCGATGAACGCGCCGACTTAGGGCAAGCGACGAGAGCTGCTGCTCGCTATCTTTTGGCGCTGCATGACCGCTTTGATGACTGGTATCTCGCCTGGGCAGCTTATAACGCAGGTCCGGGAAGAGTTCGGCGTGCGCAAACGCGCACCGGCGAGCGAGACTTTTGGTCCATATCATCCGAGCTCCCCACCGAAACCCGGAACTATGTCCCCAAGCTTTTAGCCGCTGCGACGCTAGCGCAACGACCCCAACACTATGGGTTTCGAACCCCTCGCCCCGACGAGGTCATCGAGACTAAGCTGCTGCCGATCAGTCGACCGCTCTCGTTAGAAAAGATTGCAGAGGTCTGCGGTTTAGACAGCGCCATGCTTTGGCAGCTCAACCCAACGCTCAAGCAGGGTATCACCCCGCCTGCTCATCTCTACGGCAAAGCCTTTGAGCTGCGTCTTCCCAAGGTCACCCCAGAAGATTGCGGCGAAAAACTCGCCAAAGTCCCGGTTCAAGAGACCCGATTCATCCAAACCTACCGCGTCAAGCGAGGCGACACGCTCTCCGGCATTGCGCGCCGCTGGGGCGCAAAGGTTTTAGAGATCGCTCGAGCCAACAACATGACCACCCGCTCAACGCTGAGGCTCGGTCAAAAGCTGATCATCCCGATCCCTGCGAAAAAACGGCGCTAATGATGGCGCTCATGCCGATCGATGAAGCCCTCAGGCAGCTGCTGGCACAGGCAACCACAAGAGGCGTCGAGACGCTGCCCACCGAAGAGGCTTTGGGTCGGGTGCTCGCTCATGATGTCCTGGCGCCCAAAGCTTACCCCTTTGAGGATAATTCGGCGATGGATGGTTACGCCGTCTTAGCCGGCAATGGACCTTGGCATGTCGTCGGTGAATCGGCCGCGGGCGCTCCTTATGAGGGGTCGATCAACGCAGATCAGGCCGTACGAATTTTTACCGGTGGCGTGGTTCCTAAGGGTGCTAATACGATATTAATCCAAGAAAACTGCGAGCGAGACGGTGAGCTTCTCAAAACCGATCAACCGCTAAAGGCCGATCGGCACATCCGGCGCCTTGGCTCCGACTTCGAGGCTGGAGCTCACCTCATCGATCAAGGCGTCTCGCTCAGGGGCTCGGACCTCTCAGCGCTGGTTGGATTAGGTCTTAGCGAGGTGACCTGTCACCGACGCCCAAGGGTCGCGATCTTCTCAACCGGCGACGAGGTCGTTCCGCTCGGATCCAAGCGACAGATCGGTCAGGTCTACGACAGCAATGCGCTCTTTCTGCGGCACGCTGCCCTGCAAAGCGGCGCCGACATTATAAAGGTAGGTCATCTAGCCGATGATCGAGCGCAGGTGGATCAAGCGCTGCGCCACGTGATCGACCATGCCGACCTGGTGCTGCTTTCAGGAGGGGTCAGCGTCGGCGATCACGATCACATCGGGTCTGCGCTTTCAGACCTCTGCGGGGGGCTCACTTTTTATAAAGTCTGCATGAAACCAGGGAAACCGGTCGCCGCAGCAAAGGTTGGTGACTGCACCTTGCTCGGGCTGCCGGGTAACCCGGCCTCAACCATGGTGAGCTTCGAGTTGTTTGCTCGCCCGATGATCAAAGCGCTGTCGGGCGCAGCCAATCCGCATAGAACGCTTCGTTTGGCGCGTGGTTTAACACCGCTCAAAGCGGCGGGGACGCGCGTTGAGTTCTTGCGCGCCAGGCTCTGCGCCGAGGGGTTGATTGCTAAAGCTCGTCAAGGTTCAGGCGATTTGAGCTCGCTGCTCACGGTCGACGCCTTGATCTACCGTCCCGCAAACGCCGCCGAAACGTCAGCTGGCGAGCTGCAGCCCTACCTAGCGCTTGAAGGTCCGGATTGCGGCACCGCTCCGGAGGCTCAATGGGATCATCTCAAATCACAGGTCTAATCCTCTGCGGAGGCGAATCGAAGCGCTACGGTGCCGACAAAGCGCTCGATACGATCGACGAAACAGCGATGATCGATCATGCGATTGCGCAGCTCAAACCTCATTGCGGACGGATCGTTCTGCTCGCTGGCCGTAACCCGCACCGGTTTTGGTCGCGCTTAGATCAAGGCGTCGAAGTGAGCAGCGATCCTGGCGAAGGCCCCGCCGAAGCTTTGCGCTATTGGCTCTGTGAAAACGCAAAGCGCTCTTTAGTGATCGCCGTGGATATGCCGCTTTTGACCGCCGAAGACCTTGGCGGCTTTCTGGACTCTGCGCCGCCTGGGTGCTCAATTCTTGGCGATTCGAGGGCGACCCTGCCCTGCATCGTTGAGCGGTCTTTTTTAGAGACAAAAGATGCCTCTTTAAAAGCCTGCTTCAAAGCGCTCCGTGCGGCGCGGATCAACCCGGCTGATCTCGGAATCGACCCTGAACGCTTGAAGAACTTTAACCGACCGCCTTCGCAGCAGGAATAAAGCTCGCCTTTCAGGGATTGATGCATGGCACCGGCGCTGCTACCGCTGCGCCGCCAACTATTCGACTATGGAGTCCTCATGAACCGCTATCTCTTATTATGCGCCGTCGCCGTCGGCGGCTGTCAGCCTCAGCCGGCTGCTGCGCCCGCTTCGGGTGAATCGTGCGACTTGTTCGCAAGCGAGAACGCAGAGGGCAAAACCTTAGCCACCATCGGTGACCAACGTCTCACGGTCGAGGCGATGGAGAAGAAGATCAACGGTATGACGCCCTTCGTGCGCGCTCGCTACCAGAGCAAAGAGCGTCGCCAAGAGTATGTCGAGCACCTCATGGACAAAGCGTTGCTCGCTCAAGAGGCGATCCGACTCAATCTGCACAAAGATGAGAAGGTCCTTGATACGCTCCAGAGCGCTTTAGCGCAGGAGTTGAGCCGCCGAACCGTCGAGGAGCGCACGAACTTTGACGCCATCGATGAGGTCCAAGCCAAGAAGTATTATGATGACCACTATGACGATTATCATAAGCCAGGAGCTGTTCGGATCAGCCACATCTACAAGAAGTTCTTAGGCAAAAAAGAGGTGGCACAAAAAGAGCTTCAGAAAGTTCAAGCGGCGCTCAAAGCCGGCCTCAAAAAGGACCGCGGCCTGTTTCGCAAGCAAGCCGCCGAAGCGAGCGACGATGACAGCACCAAGGCGATCGGTGGCGACTTGCGCTACCTGACCGAACCACAGCTCCAAGAGCGCTTTGGCGATGCGCTAGCTAAAGCGGTTTGGAACCTACCTAAGATCAACACGATGACTGATATCGTTGAAGGCAAAGAGGGTTGGCACATCTTCCGACTGACCGGACGACGCCATGCTCACTCGCAGGACTTCAAGGACGTCAAAGAGCAGATCCGTCACCGGATCTATCGCAAGCAACGTCGCGACACGATGAAGAGCTTCCTCGAAGAGCTGCGCGCAAAAACCGACTACAAACTCGACGATGCAGCTTTGGAGTCGATCAAAATCGCCAAACCCAAGGCTGGCAAAGCTCCCCCTCCTGCTGGGATTCGTCCTCCGGGCGCTGGTCACTTCGGCCACTCGCACGGCAAAAAAGGTCCTTCGGGGCACGCACACGGTAAAAACGGTCACTCACACGGCAAGAAGTCGGTCACGATCACCCCCGGAAAGGGAGTGGTCAAACCCACTAAATAAACCGTGCGCCTCGTCCTGCTCAGCCTGATCGGCTTTGCTGGCTGCGAGCCGGCAGGCCCTGCAGCTGCGCCTAAGGTCATCGCTTATCTTGGGGACCAACCGATCGAGGGTCACGCCCTGATGCTGCGCGCTTTGCGGCAATATGGGGAGCTCACACCAACCGACTGGTTGCCCATTCTTGAGCGCTTGCTCGAAGATGAAATTGATTTGAGGTTGCTCGCTCGAGAGGCTCAGAAGCAAGGAATTAGCCCCTCTGAAGATGCGCTATCTCGTGCGCTTGCCGCCCTTCAGAGTCGCTATCCAAGCCACCGCTTCCGGCGCACTTTAGACCGCTTAGCGCTTCAGGATACGGATCTAAAGCAGCGCGTTCAATTGCGCATGCTCGCCGAGCTGCTGCTCGGCAAAGAAGCAGCTAGCCAGCCGATCTCTCGTGAAGCCATCGATGCGTGGGTCGCCAAACACCCTACCGAAGAAAAGGTGGTGGTACGGCATCTGCTCACTGCGAGCAAAAGCGAAGCGACTGAAGCGCTCGGCTTGTTCCGCAAAAAGCGGTTTTCATTTGCCGATCTGGTGCGCCGCTTCAGCAGCGCCCCCGAAGCCGACCAAGGCGGTATTTTGCCGGCATTTAGCCGAGGCGAGCTCCCCCCTGTTTTTGACCAAGCCTTTAGCCTAAAGCTGGGTGAGGTCAGCGAGCCGCTGCGCAGTGAGCACGGATGGCATGTCCTCAGGCTCGAGCGCCGAGAAGCCGAAGGCAAGCCAACCGATGACCGAGCACAGCGAGACATCCTCAGAACGCGCGAAGGCGCTTTACAGGGTCAGTTGATCGCACGCTTGCGCGGCGCCGCGAAGATTCGCAAGGTGCCCGGCGCGCTAGCAGCCCTTGAGCGGACGCTGAGTAGCGCCATGGAGACGCCGTGATCCTTCCGATTGTTCCACTGATCATCAGCCTAGCTTTGCCGGGCTCCGAGTTGCTGGTTGACCGAATTGTAGCCGTGGTCGATGGGCAGCCAATCCTAGCATCCGAGCTCGGAGCGAGCCGCGACACCCAAGCGGCGATCGAACAATTGATCGAAAAACGCCTCTTACTCGCCGAGGCGAAACGCCGCGGTATCGAGGTCGATGAGGCCGCTTTGGATCAAGCGGTTGAGCAGATCAGAAGCCGTAATAAAATTCCTGATCTTGCGACCTTGATGCAAGCCGTTCAGGCAAGCGGGCGAAGCTGGCAGCAATATCGAACCGAACTCAAAGAGCAATTGATTGAACGTCAAATCATGGGAGCGATCATGGCGCGCGGCACGCAGGTCACTGACCGCGAGCTCAAGCAAGCGATGGCGAGGCAACCTAAACTGGTCGAACAACGAAGACTAAGCCATCTCTTGCTGCGGTTAGAGCCCAACGCCAAGGACTGGGAAGTCGACGATGCGCGAGGTCGCGCGGAGGCGCTCAAGACCCGACTGGGGTCAGGTGAAACCTTTGCAGAGCTCGCCAAGACGAACAGCGAAGACCCAAGCGCGGGTAATGGCGGAGATCTGGGATGGATTGGCAGAGGCCTCACCGACCCAGCTTTTGAAAAGAGCGCTTTTGCTGGACAAGAAGGCGCCGTTGTCGGTCCCGTCCGTTCGGCTTTTGGGATCCATCTGATCCACATCGTGACCATTCGCCGAGAAGTTGAAAACGACGCGCAGCGCGAGCAACTCCGCAACAGCCTTCGTCAGCAAAACGCGCGCAAAGCGTTAGCGGAGACCCTGCGCCAAGCGCGCCAGCGAGCGCTGGTCAAACTGCTTCCCTAAATGACCACGCTCGTCGTCAGCTGCGGGGACCCCTCAGGCCTTGGACCCAGACTGGCTGCACAGGTGTTGAACTCAGCTCCAGCGCAAGCTTGGACTGCGCTGCTGACCGGGCCACCTCAGCTCTGGCGTGACCTGGGCATCACGGAGCGCCCTAATCGACGGTTAATTGGCACCCAAGACGGTCAGACAAAGGCCGGAGTCCCCTGCCAGATAGGCGCACGGATTCAAGCCGATGCCCTGCTTCAAGCTCTGGACCTCATGGACCAAAGTGCTGCGGACGCGCTGGTGACCCTACCGGTGAACAAGGCGCAACTTAGGTCCGCAGGGATGGACCACGCCGGGCATACCGAACTTTTTCGCGCCCGCTATCCGCAATCCGAATTAGTGATGAGCTTTCGCTCGGACGAGCGCTGGGTTGGTCTGGTGACCGATCATATCGCGCTGCATCAAGTTCCTCAGGCTATTACCCCCGAACGCTTGCGCTATGCTGCTCAAGCTCTGCATCAGGCGAGCGGTAAGCCCATCGCAGTGTGCGGCTTGAACCCCCACGCAGGTGAAGAGGGGATGCTCGGAGTTGAAGAGCTTGGTTGGGCTTGTGCTCTGAGCGCTCTTCAGGACGACGGTATCCCCTGCCGAGGCTTTGTACCCGCCGATGGGTTGTTCGCTCGCTGGGACGACGCAGAAGCCATCCTCGCGCTTTATCACGACCAAGGCCTTGCACCCTTCAAAGCTCTAACCGCCAACCGCGCCTGCCAAATATCGCTCGGTTTACCTTTTGTGCGCACCAGCCCAGACCATGGCACTGCGTACGATTTGGCTAAAAACAACGAAGGCGACCCGGGGAGCACCCGCATCGCCTTCGAAACTGCACTAAAATTAGCGACTAGCTAAGCGATTAGCGCTTCAGATTGACCACTTCGACCAACAATTCATCGGTCGTCGTCACGGTGCGTGAGTTCGCCTGGAACGCACGCTGGAATCGAATCATATCGATAAACTCCTCAGAGATATCGACGTTGCTTTGCTCAAGCGTCGCCTGGTGCACCACACCGCGACCACCGGTAGCGGCTTCGGCGAGCGCTGCAGGGCCCGACTCTTGGGTTTGGCGATAAAGATTGTCACCGACTCGGCTCAAGCCATCTTTTGAGTTGAACTTAGCTAAGATCACGCGGCCGCTCTGGAACGTTCGACCGTTCGAATAACGAGCGTTCATAACCCCCTCTTTGTCGATGTCGATACCGACCAACGAGCCCGCCGCAAAACCGTCCTGGTTCTGGCTCAACACCGTCGAAGGACTGGCGAACGACGTGATGCCTTCAAGGCCAGACGTCGCAGGTGGGTTACGCAGCGCGCCGGGATCAAAGCTGAGCGCCACGTTTTGCGCGGCGGGAGCGTCAGGGTTCCAGTTGCCGCCAGCACGATTAGACACCACGAGGGCGCCTGTGTTGTCGAAACCGAGTTGATGGGTCAGCACTTCGTTGTTCCCAACCATGACGTGCACATCCCAACTATCGGCGGCCGGCGCCACTGGGTTGACGTGCTCGAAGTACACTCGCGCATCGTACGCTTTACCGACTGAATCATAGACGGTCACGGTGGCGGTGTAGTCACTGGTGGTGTCAGCGTCGTTGGGGTCAAAGTTGGCGGTGATCGGGATCCGGTTATCGAGGTTCATCTTCAAGGCGAGCTCATTGGTCGCCTTGGGTTGAATGTTCTCGAGGGCGATCTTTAAGTCCGAGACCGTACGCGTGAGGTTCCCGTCCGCATCGGCGCCATGCCCCTGCAGGCGATAGTTCGATTCATTAACAATGAATCCATCCTTGTCGATGTGGAACTGCCCGGCGCGCGTGTAAGCCAGCGTCACGTCATCGATCCCGGCGTTGGCGTTGACCACAAAGAACCCCTCGCCCGAGATGGCGAGATCGAGATTGTTCCCTGTACCCACCATAGCACCCTGAGCGTACATTCTTGAGACGCCGAGCAAGACTGAACCTGAGCCGATCCCAGAAGATGATCCCGAGGACTCAAGAGACTCCTTGATGACGTCACCAAAGTTTGCGCGCGTTCGCTTAAACCCTACGGTGTTCACGTTGGCGATATTGTCACCAGCGATCTCAATGCCTGATCCGTTCGTGGCCATGCCCGAAACGCCGATATACAAAGTACTAAACAGGGACATAAACGCCCTCCTAAAATTCTCTCGCCACCAAGGCGAAAGCGTCAATTCCATCCACTACAGCGGTCCCTAGGTCCTGCGCGCTCACCACATCCACGAGCTCGCGCTCAGGGACCGAAAGCACGAACGCACGCTCATCGTGCATGACCAAACCGCGGCTGTTTCCACGCTGAACAAAGCGCCCCATCACCTCGCCAAGCTGTCCTTGGAGTTCAGGGGTCCATTCGACACCGTTTTGCTGCAAGCGATCGCGGACTTCGGCGCCCACATGAACAGGCTCACGGCGCGCCACTGCGCGCGCGAGCACCTCGGAGAATGCTGATCCTACGCCAGCGCGCCCATGAACCCTCGGTTCACCCGATCTAGGTTCGACGCGTTGAGGTGGCTGAATCAACCGAAGCGAGTCCAAACGATCAATGCTCCAAAATGGGACCGACTCAAACAACGGGCCGAGCGCTGTTCAAGTTTAGCTTTAAGCGCTTTATTTATTGGAAATATCGCTATTTTTACTGAAGGGCTGAGCAAAAAAAATACCGGGCTCGCTAACGAAACGAGCCCGCATGGTTAACGTGGTGCCGGTTCGAGCGGTTAGGCTATTCCCAAACCTCGCGCACCGAAGACAAGGGAACCAGCCGATCAGCCATGCGCAGCATCGGCACCCCCTCTTGCCAGACCACTGCGTCAACCCGCGCGGGCGCAAGCACACCCATCTGAATTTCGGATCCTGACGGGGTCACGCCGGTTGCGCGCACTGTGTATTCGCCTGGCGGCATGCGAAGGCCTTCCTCATCGCGACCATCCCACATAGCCGAGCCGCGACCCACGTTGGAAGGATTAAGCGGGATACGTCGGACCAAACGGCCCTCTTCGCTAAACACCGCGACCTCACCACCAGCGATGGTCGTCGGCACCTCAATCTTGAGTTCAACCTCACCCTCTTCGGGCAACGTCAAGCGATCACCAGGAACGACCACTGTACGACCGACCATATTGACCGCTTGGCTCGAAATCTCAGCGCCAGCAGCGATCGATAACTCATCGAGTTTCGTGTTGGTCTTCATCACCTGCTCAAGATTTGAGAACTGCGTGAGCTGAGAGATGAACTGGACATCTTCCATAGGCTCGAGCGGATCTTGATGTTTGAGCTGCGCCACCAGCAGCTTTAAGAACGCCTCACGGTCGAGGTCCTTTTTCGCCACATCTTGTGGGCGGTTACCAGGCTGCAAAAGAAAATCGGTCTGACTCGCTGAAATCGGCATATCAAGCCACCACGTGAAGGGTTTGACCTAGATCAAGCACAGGCTCTTCTAGGTGTTTGGTCCACTGATCGACGAGGTCACCTTCCTCGCCAGAATCAGCTTGGTCTGAATCGCCTTCTTGGTCGGCAAACTCACCGAGTTGAAGGCCAGCATCGTTTCCTAAGATCTCTTCTTGAACCAACTCGAACTCAACAGGCATCGCCACCGAGGCTGCGATCTGCGCCTCAAGGTGGGGCAGCACTCGCTCGATCAACCGAGCCGCATCACCCTGCTCAACCTTGAGCATGACCCGCATCTTATCGCCGTCGGTTTGCGCTAAAATCCGCAACCTACCGAGCCCCTCGGGGTTGAGCGTCAAGCTGAGCTGCTTGGCTCCGTTGGGGCTCTTGCTTGCTCGTATTTGGAATTCGACTAAATCCTGAAGCCGCTCCATCGCTTGAGGTTTTGCCAGGTCAAGCGGCGCCAAAAGCTCTGGCTGGATGGCCACCATGCCCTCAGGCAATCGAACGCTTCCCCCCGACAACTCTGCGGTCGCTATCAGCTGACTCGATTGCTCTTCAGCGCTGAGCAGCGCAGCATCGGGGTTGACCACGTCCGCCTCAACGGGCTGGGCGCTAAATGCCTGTGACCAGGCGTTAGCTAGCGGAGCCTCTGTTCGCTGCAGCGTGCCGGCTTCGGTGAGCGCTTCGAGAGGAATCGCAACGGCGAGCGGAGCCGCCAAGGCTTGCGCTTCGAGAAGGTCAGTGTCTTGAATAAGGAGGTCTTCGCCCGACGCGAACTCAAGCTCCTCAAGCGTCATTTCATCGATTATTTCTGCTGAAAAATTGGCGTCTTCTTGCTCAGACTGCTCGCCCGCCTCATCGCCTTGAGCTTGTTGGCTTTGTTGGTCATCAACCATATCCCCGAGCTCGTTATCTTGAGCGGGCTCTTCAGCCTCTACTTCGCTGCTTGCATCAAGGGCTGACGGTGCGCTCGCCGCTTCGTTGCGTTGCGGCGCTACTCGCTCCGTCAAAACAGTTTCAAACTTTGTGGATCGCGCCGGCTGCGCTGTCTTTGGTTTCGTCGGTTCAAATGCAAAGACTGGAGCTTCAACGCGCATTACGGTCCCCCGACTCGTTCGAGAAGCGCTTCGATCAAGCCCTTCTTCCGGTTGCTTACCTCTTCGAAGGTTCGAGAAGCTAAAGGACCTGGCACCAAGTTGAGAATAGCGGCTGCCTTTTTGGGTTTCATACGCAGCAACAGTTCCACCAAAAGTTCCATGGTAATACCTGTTGCTGTTTTTGCCCCGGCTGCTGGCTGCATCACCTCAAGGATCTTGACCAGTTTGCGGATCCGATCCGCACGCGCTTCAGCTTCTTTGACCTCCTTATCAGTCAGTTTTTCGTCAAGAAGCCGCTGGAGTTTTAGTAATTCTTCTCGGTTGGCGAGAATCTGCCTTTGCAAGTCGGTGAGTCGACGCTCTGCAGCTTCTTGCCGTGCGCGCCGCTGCTTGAGCTTGAGCATCTGGTCGTTGAATAGGTTGTAGGTCCTAAATTGGTTCTCCGTCGGGCGCTTGGGGCACCGAACTACCTCATTGATAATCGATCTTTTTCTTCGTTCAGAAGCGAGCTCAGCCTCTTCTTTTGCGGTCGCTGCTTCTTCGGGTGTTTCCGTACTTTTCTTGTCCGTCTTTTCGGCTTTTGCCCCCGCTTGGCCCGGGGCCGCTGCTTGATCCTGCGCTAGAATAGGCAAGGTAAAAGGAGCAGCAACTAAGACCGGCGCGGCGACGGCAACCAATAACCAGGCTTTCATGGGGCACCTTCCAGCAACGCGGTCAGAGCCGATATCGTGACCTCAAAGTCCGAAGACTCATCAGCCATCTGACAAAGAAGCGCCTGCGTTTGCGCCCGCCGCTCAACCATAAAATCGACCTCAGGGTCGCTTCCGGTGGTGTACGCGCCCAAACGAATGAGCTCTTCGGCGCTGCGATAGCGCGCCATCAGCGTTCGAAAACGCTGAGCTGCAGCTCGGTGCTCAGGGCTGGTGATCTGCGCCGCTAAGCGGCTGAGGCTCACCAAGGGATCAAGCGCCGGCCAAACCGCCTGCTCTGCGAGCTGCCGGCTCAGCACCAGGTGACCATCAAGGACGCCGCGCACGGTGTCCGAAATAGGCTCATCAAGATCATCACCTTCGACCAAGACCGTCACCAGCGCAGTGATTGAACCCGGGCCATCATGATTTCCTAGCCGCTCAAGTAAAGCCGGAATAGCGGCAAAGACTGAGGGCGGATACCCACGCGTCGCAGGCGGCTCATGCGACGCTAAACCGACCTCGCGCAGCGCGTGGGCATAACGAGTTACCGAATCCATCAAGAACAAAACCCGCTGGCCTTCATCCCGGAGCTGCTCGGCTAAAGCGACCGCATACTCAGCCGCGCGAATGCGCAGGACGGGGCTCTTATCGGAGGTCGCGACCACCATCGCCGAACGCTCACGACCGTCAGGTCCTAAATCGCGCTCAATGAACTCGCGCACCTCGCGACCACGCTCGCCGACTAAAGCGATCACGACGGCGTCGCATTCTGCATGGCGCGCCATCATACCGAGCAGCGTCGACTTGCCCACACCCGAGCCCGCAAAGATACCTACCCGCTGCCCCTCGCCGAGGGTACATAATGCATCCACCACGCGCACGCCGACCGGGATCACCCGATCAATGCTTCGGCGGCTCAAAGGGTTGGGTGCCTCCGCTCGAAGCGGACGCCGGGCTTGCGCGCTCGGCGCCGGCAAGCCGTCGAGCGGTCTGCCTAGGGAGTCAACAACCCGGCCAAGGAACGCGCTGCCCACAGCGACTCTGTCAACCCGAGGCTTTGCCTCGACAACCATCCCTGAGCTCACGCCAGAGACCGCTGAGTAAGGCATCACCAAGGCGCGACGCTGCTCGACCGCAACGACCTCACCAAGACGACCACCAGACGGATTTCCCAAGACCACCTGCTGTCCCACTTTGACGCCGGGTAAATCCACCGTGATCAGATGTGACGAGGCTCTGAGAACCTGGCCGCGCCGAGGTAAAGGCTCAGCGTCAGCGAGCAGCTCATCCACTCGATCAAAATCGAAAATACGAGCGCCTAATGCCATCGCCTAGCGCTCCGCAATCTCAGCCAGTTGAGCACCAACTCGCTGCAGGCGCTCACTGATCCGAGCGTCAAGTCGACCCGCCTGAGAAACGATGATGACGCCTCCCCGATCAACGGATTCATCCGCTGCGAGTTGGATCTGAACACCGGCAGGCAAACGCCCTAGTACCTTGGGTCCGCGACGGCTGAGGATCGCGTGGTCTTTGGGGTGAAGCTTCAGCGTAACTTGACCGGTTGGAGTCGCTGATTCTAACGCTGAGCGGATCAGGCCGACGAGCAACTGCGGACGCGCCTCAAGCTCTGCACCGACTACCTTTGACGCGATCTTGACCGCTAACTCCAACAGGTCCAGGCGGGCTTGATCCAACAAACCATGAGACACCGCCTCAAGCTGCGTCACGCTTGCGACGAGGCGTGCGCGGTCGTCTCCCAAGCGCTCCTCGCTCAATTGCTCAACGCGCTCTTCCACGGCGTTTAGGACCAACGACTCGAGCTCTGCCTGACGATCCGTAAGCTCTTGCTCACGCTCGGCAAGTTGCTGCTCACGCGCCTCAAACACCTTAACACGGTCGGCTAATTGCTGCGCTTGATCAGCGAGGTCAGCTTGTTGGCGAGCGACCCGCTCTTGGTAACGCTCGGGTCGAACCAAAAGCGCTAAGCTGCGGGGGTCTAAAGGCTCGGCTTGTGGCCCGCTGACAACCGACTGAGGCAGGTCCAATGGCTGAACCTCTCCAGCGCCAGGCAGCGACGACCCAAAGAGTGTCTCTTTGATCTGGTCATCGTCGACGTCGCGCAGGATCGAACCTGTCCTTTGGCGTTGCTGCTTTACCATGGTCACACCATCTCATCGCCGCCGAGATCGAGCTCGCCAGCTTCAGCCAAGGACAGCGCCGTTTGTACGATTTTTTGCTGCGCATCTTCCACCTCACGAAGTCGCGCAGGCCCCATCGCCTCGAGATCCTCTTGAAGCATTTGAGCCGCACGTGACGACATGGAGTTAAACCAATGAGATTTCATCTGCTCGCTTGCGGTCTTGAGCGCGAGCATCAAGTTCGCATTGTCCACGTCACGACCCAAGCGCTGCATTCCCCGAGGGTCCAAGTTGAGCAGATCATCGAAGGTGAACATCTGCTTACGGATCTCTTCGCCAAGCTCGACGTCGGTGTCGGAGATCGCATTGAGAATTTCATCGCGATCGTCCCGGCTCATCGCGATCAACATCTCAGCGACGTACTCACGACCATTGACCTTACCGGCGGCAAAGTTACCGAGCTCATCGGCGAGCGCCGTTTGGATCTCACGCAAAGTATCCGGTGACATGCGATCAAGGTGCGCTAAACGCAGGGCAATATCTTGGCGCAAGTCGCGATCCAAATGGACCAAAACCCGGCTGGCTCGCTCAGTACCTAGACTGCTCATCACCATGGCGATGGTCTGCGGTTGCTCTTTCTTTAGGATCCCCGCGAGCGCCACTGGGTCAATGCGCTCAATCCGCTCTCGAAAGAGCGCTTCGCCCTCGTTTTCTTTGAGCAGTTTTGTCGCTTTGTCCTCACCGAACGCACGAACGCTGAGGCGGTACACATACTCGTCTGAACCGGTCAGGTTAAAGCTCGAGCCGATAATCTCTGAGAACTCTTCCAAAACATGTTCTGCGGTCACCGCATCAAGACCAGCGAGCCCTGCAGCGGCTTCGCCGATCTGACTGACCTCATCATCGCGCATGTTGCGCATGACCTTGACCGCGGCTTCCTCGCCCATCGCCAACAACAAAATCGCTGACTTTTGGGCGCCGCTGAGCTTTTGCCCTTCTTCTTCAGCCACGCTTCGCTACCCTTCAGTCAACCAGCCGCGTAAAATCTCGGCCGTCTTTTCGGGTTCGTCAGTGGCATAATCAACCACTGCGCTTCGTTGTTCGAGCATCTTGCGGCTGGCGGCTTCGCGCTCAGCCTCCTCAAGCCGCTTGGCGACGTCCTCTACCGTTCCAGGCAAGGCGGCAGCCTCAACCAGTTCGGGTCGAATCTCCGCCAGCTGGCGCAGCAGAGGTCGAACCACCATAAAGACGACCATCAAGGCAATAATGACGGCGACAACGCCTTGCACAAGCGGCATCATGCCGGCGAAGTCGGTGCCTTGTTCGGGCAGCACAGTGCCCTTGGTTTGGAAGGGGCTCGCAGCGACTTTAATGGTGTCGCCGCGCTGCTCATCAAACCCAGCAGCGCTCGCCACTAAGTCTTGAATGAGTTTCCGGGTAGCCTGCGGCAGCGCTTGGGGTTCTTGACCCTCCGGTGCGCCAGGAGCGGCGGTGTTCTCATTGACTAACACCGCAATACTTAGGCGCTTTAAGACGCCGCTTTGGCGAACCACCACTTCGGTGGTTTTATCGATTTCGTAGTTGGCGCGCTCGGTGTTGCGCTTGGTGCTCGAAGCTCCACCCGCCGATGCCACCGTATCTTGGGCGCCCGGATCGTTCGCTTGAGCTCCAGCCTGGCCTCCTTGTGCCGCCTTGGCGCCCTCAATGGCGCGGTCCTCTTCCGTGCGCTCTTCACTGCGAACGACCTGAACCTCAGGGTCGTACTTATCGATGGTGCGCTGAACCGCATCAAAGTCATAATCCATGCTGACTTGGACCCGGACGTTGCCGATACCGAGCATCGGCTCAAGCAAGGTCACCACACGCCGCTCAAGATCACGCTCTCGCGTCCGAACCTGCTCTTCGTACTGGCTCATGGCCGCGAAGCCTTCATCCTCTTGGGCTTGCTGCAGCACGGCGCCGCGCTGGTCCATGATCGTGACATCACGCGCGTCCATCCCCTCAACCGCAGAGGCGATCAAGTGGGCTACACCTTTGGTCGATCGACTGGCTAAGCCGCCTCCACCAAGGTGCAAAACCACCGAGGCTGTGGCGCGCTCTTGCTCGTCAGCGAACACCCTGCGCTTCGGGATCACCAAATGGATCCGAGCGGACCGAACCTCATCCAAGCTGGACACTGTCCGCGCCAGCTCACCCTCAAGGGCGCGGCGATAATTGACGTTCTGAAGAAACTGACTCATCGCCAGCCCGCTCTTATCAAACAGCTCAAAGCCCACACCGCCACCGCGGGGCAATCCCTCTGCGGTCAGATCGATGCGCAAGGCGTGGACACGGCCCTGGTTCACTCGAATCGAGCGGCCTTGATCAGTCAACTCAAACGGCTCTTTACGAGAATCAAGCGCATCGCGAATGGCGGCTGCGTCTGATGGCTCGAGATCAGCAAAGAGAATTTGCATGGCCTGGGGTCGCTGACCCACCGTGATCCAAGCCATTCCCAAAAGGACAACAGAGACCAAGCCCACCAACGCGCTGCGCTGACGGCTGCTCATATTCTCCCAAATTTGCGCCAATTGTCTGGCGTAATCGCGTAACGCGTCCATGAATTACCTTAGATCTGCATGCGGGTGAGGTCTTGATAAGCGCTGACAACCTTGTCGCGCACCGTGCCGGCTATACGCAGTTGAATCCCTGCCTCTTCCAAGGCGATCATCGTCTCGTGAATAGACCCCGTACCAGCGAGAAGCTCGGCGCTTTGCTGGTCCGCAACCTTGATCGTTTGATCCACTTCAGCGACCTTTTCAGCGAGCAGGTCGGCGAACCCTTTTCCACCGGTCGGCCGACTTTGAGCCTGAAGTACTTTGGCCGGAGCCACCAAGTCAGGACGTATTTTCATATCGATCTCCCTAGCTGACGATGTTCAAAGCGCTTTGCGCCATGCTCTTGACACTCTTCGTTGCGTTCGTTGCCGCTTGATAGGCGCGCGTGGCGGCCATCATATTCACCATCTCAGTCACCACATCGATGTTCGGCTTGGCGACGTAACCGTCACCATCTGAGTCGGGGTGACTCGGGTCATAAACCATGCGCGCCGGCCCTTCATCACGGGTCACTTTTATTGCGGTCGGCTCGCGCAAGGTGAGCCCATGCTGCCTGCCGATAGGGTGCCCCTCAGCGTCCTTGAGCGGCTGAGCTTCTACGGTGACCATGCGGCGCTGGTAAGGTCCCCCTTCAGGGGTACGCGTCGTTTCAGCGTTCGCCATATTGGCTGCCGTCACATTAAGCCGGGTTCGGGCGACACCCATCGCCGCTGAATTGAGTCTTAAAACAGTTCTAAGATTCATGGTTCATTACCCTCTCGTGCTCAGGGCATAGTTGATAAACCCTTGTTTCTTCTTGATGATCTTGGATGCGGCTTGATAACCAATGGCGTTATCAACCTGCCGATTAACCTCACGATCAATATCGACAGAATTGCCATCTTCACCTGGGACTCTGCCTGGATCAAAGACCACCTCACCCAGGCTCAAACCAGGCTCGCCAGCGATACCGACGCCCCGGTCTGGAGCGCTCAGGCTCGGGGGCTGTGAGCGCCCGGTGAGGACGTCTTTCATGGCATCAGAAAACTTCAGCTCAAGGGGGGTGTATCCGGGCGTGTCCTTGTTGGCGATGTTCGCCACCAACACGGCGCTACGCTCCATCCGCAAGGTCATCGCTAATGCGGCTGCTTTCGATACTCGGTCCATGCTACCTCCGTTCGCTCAAGAGGCCATCATGACGTAAGCGCCACGTGAGGTCCTCGACTGCGCCGGCGGCCATCGTTTCCCAAAGACCTTTGCCTTCGGCTGCCAGCTTCTTCCAGTCTTGCAAGGCGCCTGCCAGGTCGCCCAAAATTGCGCGGATCTCGCCAATTCGAAACGATGCCATCAAGCGTCGGTCGTCTCTTTTTGAGGCCATCCTAGCACCTAGGTCGTAGGCTTTAGCCGCCTGTCGCCAGTTGCGCAGGCGGTAAAATGAGTCGCCCATTTCAAAAAGAGCGTCGAGATGGTCGGGGATCGTATTCTCTGCGTCGACCTTATCAAAGAGCTTAACCGCTCGCCCCAACGCCGAGGCGGCGCTCCCTGGCGCGCCACGAGCCGATTCTAAGCGACCGATGCGCAACAGCACTTTAGCGCGCTGTATGTCCTCTTTAAGGGTCTTGGTCGCTTCGGCATAGGCGCTGATGGCTCGGTCCGGCCGCTTGCTTAACTCTTCGACCTCGCCGCGCAACAACCACATCTCGCCGACGTGTTGACCTTTAGGAAACAATGCTGCCTGGTACTCGAGCGTCTGCTTCGCCCGAAACAAATCTAGATTTTGCATGTACGCCCGACTCAAGGCGACTAGAACCCGCTCTTCTTGGGAAGCGTCGCTTCGTACAACATTGGTCGCTAGCGCACGCTGAAAAGCCTTCACTGACTGCCGATAAAGCCCCATTTGATTGAGGGCTAAGCCCCCAAGATACAGTGTCCTTGCTCCAACTGGGCTTTCATCTATTTTGGGATCCGTTAGGACAAAAGCCTCGATGACTTGTGCGTACTCTTGCCGGTTGGAGAATTCCTCCATCAGGCTAAGCCGAGTTCGGTCCAGCAGACCCGTATCTTGGCTCAATAAGAACCCCCCGGGGAACTCATCTTGGATCTGTAGAAGTTTTTCGTGAGCCAAGGCGTAATCGCCACGCAAGAACCGAGACCGCGCTTCACGATACATGCTCTCTTCTGCGCTCGCATCACTCAGCCGGCTCACCTTGCTTTGCAGGCGCCGAAAGACCTCCAGCGGGAATTCTTCAGCCTGTACCTCACCGGTGACTTCCACCAATCGGATCCGCGACAAAAAACCGCCCTCGGTCTTTGGGAAGTCTCTAATCGCTAGAGAATACATCGCCTTGGCTTCGTTTCGATCGCCATCCTTCCAGACCAAATCACCCAAGCGGATCAGCGCAAAAGCATAGGCTTGAGCATCAGCAGGATCGATCGCTGACTTATCGGCCTTAGCCTCCGCTTTGTAGCGATCGACAATTTGGTCAATCAACCGGCGAGCCGTTTTATCTTGGCCTAAAACCCTAAGGCTCTCCGCCACGATCAACGACATGGCTGGCTGTTGGTCAGCAAGCTCGGGAGCGAGCTTATAAGCCTCGGCAAGTAAGGGCGCAGCCAGACCAAAGCGCCGAAGCGAATACAGCCGCGTCCCGAGGCGATACCGGGCGACGTCGGCTAATTCACCGCGCAAGGTCAGGAAATTTCGAATCAACCCTTCTTGCTTGGTCGTTCGATCGAGCTGAATCCGGGTTTCAAGCTCAGCGACCTCAGCGGCTGAAGCCAGCTCTTTAGCGGCTTCAAAAGCCGCAATGGCTCCCTCGATTTCGTCGCTGTCTGGCTCACCCTTTGAGGCGAGCGCAGAGCCGATTTTTTTTTCAAGTTGTTTGCGCCATGTTCGGCCTGCCTGATTAAACCGGCGCGCCGCCGAATCCAAATCGCCTGCCTTATTGCGCTCATACCGAGCCCTACCCAGCCGATAAACCGCTCGCTGAAAACGAAGCTGTCGGTCTGGGTCGACCCCTTCGGGCACGTCTTTAACGAGCTTGGTCAAGTGATTGATCACTTGATCCCATTCTCCCTCAACCGCTGCGAGCTCAAAGAGGATCTCGGCGACGAGGTGCTTTGCGTTGTATCCCGCCTCATGATTACCAAACAGCAAAGTGGCTCGCTGAGCGCGCTCGGCCATCGCCTTGAGTTGGACCTCTTGGAGCTCGGGTTGGTCTAAAAACTCAAGCGCTCCGTTGTACTCTTGAGCGGCTCGAAAAACCTGCCGAGCAAAAGTATCTTGCTGTTCTTTGGCGGCAGGATCTTTGAGGTTTTTACCGCGCTCGAAAACGCCGTCACGAATGGTGCGAGCGTCGATCGGGAAATAGGCAGGCTCTCCGACTAAAAGCTCGGGAACCTCGACCTCTGGATAGTAGGGCATCAAAGGAACTTCGATTCCACCACCGTAGGGTGCTCGGTCTCGGGCAACATACAGATGCACACGCCCAGATATCGACTTGGTCCAGACGTCAAAGTTGTAAATTCTAACGCTGTAACGGTACCGCCTTGGGGCGCGTTTAGGTTGGGGTATCTCATTGATACGGTCCGTTAAACTTAGGGTCTTTGCCTGCAGTCGAGCGAGCAATTTAAACCCTGCTCTGGGGACCACCAAATCAAAAGCAGCCTGAAGGGGAACTCGCTCAACTCGAGTTCCGCTGCTCATTCCGGCCGGAAGGACCAAGTGCTGAACCTCAGAATAACGACTCATATCCCGACGCTGCGCCGAAGCGGGCACGGCGAGGAAGATCAAGGTCATTAAAACAAGGGCACGCATGCACGCTCGAAGTGCAAATCGCGGACCAACTTTCGATCCCGAACCTAGGATTCGCCGCGTTTGCGCAACTTCTCAACTAAGGTGGTTCGGTTCAAACCCAGCAATCGAGCGGCCTGATTTCGATTCCCATCGGTGCGCTCAAGCGCTTGATCGATGTAATCCGACTCAATCTGAGACAGCAGCTGGCGTAGCTCGATACCGTCTTTTGGCAGCACGCGGGCGCTCGGCTTGGTCGCTAAAGATTCGGCGATAAGCGGAGCTTGAGGTGCCGGGTCAATGACTTGCGATGACGTCAAAGGCTCAGCCTTTAAATCAAGCCCTAGATCCGAAGGAACATGGCTCGACTCGACGAGTCCTTGAGCGGCGATAATCACTAATCGATACACCGTGTTTTCAAGCTGACGGACATTCCCTGGCCAATCATGAGCGCATAGAGCGGCCATAACCGAAGCTGAGAAGCCGGTGACCGAGCGTCGAAACTGACCGTTGGCAGCCTCAAGAAAGTGCAGCACCAACGCGGTGATGTCCTCTCGCCGCTCGCGCAGTGGCGGCAGCGAGATCGGAAAGACATACAAACGGTGGTAAAGATCTTCTCGAAAACAGCCGTCATGAACCATCTGTTGCAAGTGCACATTGGTCGCAGCGACCACGCGAAAGTCAGCGCTTTCCTCTTTATCTGACCCGACAGGTGTGAACTTCTTTTCTTGAAGAACACGTAGGAGTTTCGCCTGCAAATCCAGGGGCATCTCGCCAATTTCATCTAAGAAAATTGTCCCTCGATGAGCCTTCTTAAATCGACCGTCTCGATCTTTGACCGCGCTCGTAAAAGCGCCTTTGACGTGACCAAAAAGTTCGGACTCTAAAAGGTTTGCAGGGATCGCTGCGCAGTTGACCGCAACGAAAGCTTGGCCGCTACGAGGGCTGACCGCGTGCACCGCTTTGGCGACCAACTCTTTACCGGTCCCTGATTCACCGAGCAGCAACACCTCGGCGCGCGTATCAGCGACCTGATTGACCAGACGCAGCACCTCTTTCCAGGCAGCCGCTTCGCCGATGATCGCATCTTGTTCCCAAGGGCGGCTCTGCAGCGCTTGGATCTCTGGCTGAACAGGCTCTTCACGCATCGATGTCAGCAACTCAGCGCGCTCATCCGCCGCTTCCCCACGGCGCGGTACGCCAAGTAAACCCTCGGCCATTGAGGTCAGATCTGATAACTCAAAGGGTTTCTCAATAATCCGAGCACGCGGATACTCAAGGATCTTTAAGCTGGTCGGCTCATCAAAGAATCCCGAGGCGACAATGACCGCTGATTCGCTAGCCTTCGCTGCCTCAAACAACGTTAAGCCAGAGCCATCTCGGAGCTCGAGGCTCGTCACCACCAGATCATATGCTTGGTTCGAGATACAGCGCTGAGCACTCTTCAAGCTCGCGACTTGAGAGATATGCGCCTTGCGCAGAGGCCGCATCGCTCGATCCATCTTCGAGAGAGTGCGGCGGTCGCTATCGACAATCAGGATTTGCACCAACCCCTCCGGCGCTGGAATTGGTCTGTCAAAATTATGTCACCCCGACAAGCGCTCTCGAAACAAAGCA
>Ga0315321_10000584_pt1 | contig 27394 bp, 22 predicted proteins | sample M180m21515metaG_FD_203464 | JGI IMG/M metagenome (GOLD analysis project Ga0315321, IMG submission 203464) | Ammonia-oxidizing marine archaeal communities from Monterey Bay, California, United States - M1 80m 21515 | ecosystem: Environmental > Aquatic > Marine > Intertidal zone | place: USA...
AGCTGACGCAATCAATGCAGCCAGTTGGTTGGGGCTTTTTCTGGGTGGCATCGGCTGGCCATTCGCGCTCGTTTGGGCCTACACCAGATCCGGACATGCAGGACACGGCAACGCTGGAGATCTTAAGGACAACGGCCTCCATTCCTCCCCCAGTCATAGTACTGAATCAAAAACAGAGAGCGGCGCTAAAAAGACAGAGAGCAACGCTAAAAAAGCAGAAGACAATTCTGCCTCCAAAAACAGCTGACTCTGAAGCTGGAACCAGACATCATCAAACCGTTGGTTAAGACACGCCCATCGGCGTGCCCCCCCAACATCAGTACGACCCACGAAAAACAGAAACGCTACCGTGATTGCAATTTTCATTATTCTCTATTGCGCCGTCATCTGGTTCATTTTTCATCAATTGAAAATCAAACCACGCCCCTCCAATATTGCAGCGGCTGTTTTGACTGGTGTGCTTGCCATTGGCACGATTGTCATCCTGTGGAAATTCTCGTCACCCATTTCAGACAATCTTGTTTCCGGGCGTTATTCGGTTCAGTTGGTGCCACAAGTGAATGGCCCCGTATCGATCATTCACGCCGAGCCTAACACACCTCTCAAAAAGGGCGTGGACAAACTATTTGAGGTTGAGCGGGATAGTTACCAATTCAAATATGACCAGGCTGTATCCGCACTGAATGCTGCTGAAAAAGGAATAGAGCAAGCTGCTGCCGGCGTGGCTTCCGCTCAGGCAGCAATCACCAAGTCAAAAGCTTCACTTGCTGCAACCGACGCTGAACTGACAGTCGCAAAGGAAACCGCGAAACTAAGCCCTGGAGCGATTAGCAAAATCAAAGTGAAGCAACTGCAGGAACAGCTCAACGCAGCCGAAGCTGGCGTCCAACAGGCCGAAGCGGGCCACCGGCAGTCTGAGTTCGCACTCCTCGCTGCGAAAGACAATGCACTCAGTTTGAAGGCCAAATTGGCCGCCGCGGCTTTCGATCTGGAGCAGTGCGTTATCTATGCTCCTGCTGATGGGTATGTAACAGCTTGGACTGTCCGTGAAGGAACGATGGCTGTATCAGTGCCCTTTGCTCCGGTTGGTACCTTCATCGACACATCCCGCGTCGTCCTTGTTGCGAGTTTCAGCCAAAGCCTGCTGAGCAATGTAAAGCCGGGCGATCCTGTTGAGATCACATTCAAGACGCGACCTGGGGAATTTTTCACCGGCACAGTGGAAACCATTGTCCAGGCAACTGGCGAAGGACAATTCAGTCCAAGCGGCAAGTTAATGTCAGCGGCAGATATTGGATCGAAAGGTAAACTGGCGGTTCGTTTCACGCTTGATGATGAAGAGGTCGCAAACAGTCTTCCAATGGGCACTAGTGGCAGCGTTGCGATCTACACCGGATTTGGAAAGCCATTCCAAATCATTAGCAAAGTTGGCATGCGTATTAAAACTTGGATGTACTACATCGGCGCCATCTAAACTGTCCCCAACGGGACAAACGCCTTCGCCTATACGCCTTGTTACGAAATCTAGTTAACATGAAAATCACTGGCTTCGAAGTAATCGACCTGCGAGTTCCAACCTCCGATCAATTGCTGGGTTCAGACCCATTTCACAAGGAGCCTGACTACTCTTCTGCTGTCCTTCAGCTCAAAACTGACACCGAACTGCAAGGTGTATCAGTCGTGTTTACAGTGGGGGCGGGAACAGACTGGATCTGCTACGGCATACAAGATCTGTGCCAGTTGGTTGTTGACACAGAGCTGGAAGACTTTTCAGAAGCACCTTTCAAGCTCTATCAACGACTGATAGATCATCACCAACTTCGATGGTTACATGATGGCGTTTTCCGGATGGCCGCAGGCGCTGTTTTGAATGCGATGTGGGACCTATGGGCAAAGCAGCAACAAAAACCTCTGTGGAAATTACTTGTTGACCTGGATCCCGTCTTCGTCGCTGACTGCATCGATTGGCGAAACCTCGAGGATGCTTTAACACGTGACGAGGCAATTGATATTCTGACACAGCGGCGTGACTCGATCGAAACCCGGCAATCAGAGATGTCAGAGATTGGTCCCAAAGCTTATTGCACCGCTGGATGGCTTGGGCTGACGGATGATCAGATCCTCGCAACCATTCACCGACTTCAAGAACAAGGCTTTGACTCATTCAAACTGAAGGTAGGTCGGAATCAGGAGCAAGACGTTGCAAGGATACAGTTCATGCGTGCTGCGATTGGAATGAAATCCAACCTGATGGTTGATGCGAATCAATACTTGGGCGTTGAAGAAGCCAAGAGTTACCTTGAAGCGTTTCGACCTTTTAACCTGAAGTGGATTGAGGAGCCCATCGCTCGTGATGATGTACTGGGCTACGTTGAATTAGCTGAAACATTTTCGACTGCGAGCTTTGATTTTGCCTGTGGGGAACAGGCTGCATCACCCGTCATTTTCAAGCAACTGTTAAAAAGCGGAGCAATCAAATATTGCCAAATCGATGCAGTCCGAGTGGCCGGTGTAAATGATGTGATGGCGATCATCCTGATGGCAGCCAAATATGATGTGCCAGTTTGTCCGCACGGTGGCGGAATCGCTTTGTGCAACATGATTCAGCACTATGGAATGTGGGATCAAATCGCGGTTTCCGGACACTCAAAGACTCAGTTGGTTGAGTACATCGATTTTCTTCAAGACTCGGTTGTGCACCCGGTAGCAACCAAAGAGGGTCACTATGTGACGCCTAAGGCCTTGGGCTGGGGCCTTGATTTCCTTCCGGATTTTCTTGAACAACACCGCTATCCGGAAGGTGAAGTTTGGAAGAATCGTTCAACTGGGCGGAAGGGCGCGATGTTCGAGGCCTGATACCCGCGCGCTCTCCCACCTCGAAGACCATCCCCACCCGCCGAGTTGCTACTCGATTTTCAAGATCGAGCCTCATTGTCATGGCCGTTGTGATTCAGGTGAGTTCGCACGATCTGAACCCGGTTCCGCTGAACTGTACTCCGTCGCATCCAGTTGCACCTCAGACAGCGTGCTTTCTTGCAAGGTCGGTGCATGACCGACGATGCGACCCAGCAAGGCGTCACAACTGGGTGCGATCCGGCTAGCAAGCAACGTCGCATATCTGGCTGCTACTGCACCAGTAAACACGTCCATCGTGTAATGGGCTCGCAGAACCAGCACTGTCATCACTTCAAAAACGATGATGGCCCCGCCCAGAATCATCCAGCGGCGACCACCCATACGAGCGATCTCGACTGCTCCGAGTACAGCCAACCCAGTGTGGCCTGAAAAGAAGAAATCTGTCGTCACACCGTAGGTGACTAACAAACTTGGAAAGCCCGGATCACGCCACAACATTCCAGGCGGAGGCTCTAGCGCACATACCAACTGACACACTTGCCGCATCCCAAACAACAACAAAAGACCAATGAAAGGCCGCAAGCTTGGTCCAAAAATGGATCGCCAGAGCAGAAAAAAACCTAGCAGATCAATCACCGCTGAACTGGTGATCAAAAGCTGATTGGTGCGATTTGGATGCTGATGCAAATAGGCATTGGCTCCTGCTAACCAATCATGCACTCCATCGCCAATCGCACCAGGCATCAACTCTCGCTGTCCAATCCACGATTGCGTTAAATGCCATAGAAATAAGCCCACAATCACGAAGGCAAACCGCGTGCTCCATGTGGTTAGTTTCGTGGTTTGCATACTTGGTTCCTCCCGTCACAGGCTTGTCCGCCATCCTGCCATATGAATTCGCGTGCCTTCAAAAACCAGGCTGAACATCCGCGCAAAGATCCACACTCGAACCAGAAATCCGTTCTAAACTCTGCCTCCGACCCACGCGATTCCCAGCAACACATCTCAGAAACCTGCGTTAGCGGTAGCACTCACACATCAACTCGTCATACTACCCCAATTGGTGGAGGCGCACCTCCCCAATCATACCCCTCTTGCTTCATTGAAATCTCCGGAATTTCGACCAATGGCATCGATTCGCTGCGCATCATGCATTCTGCTGGTAACCGCATTTTTCCATGGCTACATGGCCAACGCATGGGAAACAGAAACCAACGAGGGTACAGTGCAAGCTGCAGTCGACGAATTCTACACTGCCTTGAACCGGGTCTTTGTGGGCGATTTAAAAGAGATGGACAGCATCTGGTCGCATTCGGATAACGTCACTTACCACGGCCCAACCGGTGGCATCAAGCATGGCTGGCAGGCAGTACGGCAGGATTGGGTCAAGCAGGCGAAGCTCAGACTGGGCGGCAAAGTCAAACCCGAAAAGCTGACGTACGTCATCGGCCGAGACATCGCAGTAGTCAGCAACTACGAGATTGGCGAGAACATCGGCCGTGACCAAAAACCAATTCGTGTCGCAATCCGAGCCACCAGCACGTTTCGAAAAGAGCAAGGCAAGTGGAAGATGATCGGACATCACGCCGACCCTCTTCCTTACCTTTCTGAAATAAATTGAACACTTCAGCGCGGGTTCCCGCAGTGACGCATCACTCACATGAGTGGTGTTACCGATTACCGGCTATTCAGCTCGTACCAGTTTCATGAGCCGGCCGGCGACGTTCCAGTCTTGTACATAAAGATTGCCATCCGCATCCCAAGCTGATCCGTGTGTGCCGCTGAACGCTCCTTCAACCCATTGGTCCTGGGGAATTCCGTAACTTCGACCTTTCTTGGGGTCAGGGTTCTCACCCACCACTGAAATGATTTCGTTTGCTTTGTCCAGAATGACGAGGCGACCGTGCAAATCTGGGACAGACACATAATCACCCTGAATAGAAACAGAGGTGGGCATTCCCAACCCGGTGATCACTTCTCCAATGAACTTGCCGTCTAGATCGTAGTGCAGAAGCCTTCCGTTGGGCTGGTGATTACGATCACAAATCAATAGCCGTGCCGGTTGATAACGTGTGTCAAGTGTCATTCCGTGTGCGGTATTGAACTCCTCCATGCCATTCCCTTTTTTACCGAAGTGCATCAGGTATTTTCCGTTCTTGTCATACTTAAAAATATGGTTGGTCGCATATCCATTGGAAAGAAAGATATCGCCATTGCCTGCCACGGTAATGGCGGTTGGACTGAATTTGATTTTCCCGAGGCCCGCTTCTTCAGGTACTCCCAGGTTCAACACAATTTCACCGCTGTGGGCATTGAACTTAATTCCTTCTGCGTTTGCATTCCTCGCACCATAGATGAACTCCTCTCCATCCTCCTCGCGAATCTCCATGTCGTGCAAATTGGAATACTTGTCTCCCAGATACGACTGAACCACCTTGCCCTCTGGCGAAAAGGCGAACACACCTCTCCCAGCACTGGTGTAAATATTGCCAGCTTTATCGATCACTACGGCTCCATGAGTCGGTCCGAGTGCCGAGCTTCCATCCGGGCGAAGTCCCCATCCTGGAACAGTATCAAACGCCATCTCCCCACTGCCGGTACGCACCGGAGCCTGCGTCTCCTCAGCTCGACTTGACGTGAAAACGGTGAAGGACAAAGCAACCGAAACAAAAAACGACCAAAATTTCATCAGTTGTACTCGCGGAAGTGACCAGGGCAGGGGAACCGCAGATGCACCGTGGAGTGGTACGTTGCGGCATGGAAGTGAGCGATAGTATCGACGCTCGCGACCACCATTTCAACTGCGTCGGAATCTGACAGCAGATTTCCGCACCCTAGGTGTGAAAAGCTAAACACATGAGACATGCCCACGAAGTGGCCTGAACAGGATCGGAGTGAAAGAAACGCAGGACATTTCCCCCCCGAAATCATATCACCAGTAAACTCGCTGCCATGACCTGTCGGTAAAAATCTTAAAGTTGGGCGGCTATCAGTCGCCGCCAAAATTCTCGGTCAAACCCTGCCGCGGCCACATTCTTCGGTTCGTCGCCAAGTCTGACCACGACCAACCCCAAAGAGGGCGACACAAAGACCCGGCGTCCAAGTGCTCCATTGGCTGAATAGGTATCGGCCGGAGCAGCAGGCAATCGAACAGGATCATTCAACCACCACAAATAACCATAGTTGGGCCTTAGTTGTTGGGATGCCTTGAGAGATGCAAGGCGAAAGCGATCATCGGGCAATACTTTTTTCCCTGCCCAGTTCCCCTCTGCCTGCATCAGCAAGCCAACGCGCGCCAAGTCGCGTGCACTCGAGGCAAAGCCGAATGCATTCAATGCGGTAATCGACTTGGCCCGTGGAATCCACTCCGACTCTCTCATCCCTATCGGATCCATCAACCACTTTCGAGTGAGTTCATGAACAGACATTCCCGCGGACTCAACCAGACAATCACGTACAACTGCATACGCCGCCGTATTGTACGCCCAGCGTGTTCCCGGCTTCGTCCGATAATGCAAATCGTCTGTCAGACCACTTGTCATCGAGAGCAGGTGTTTGACTTTGATTTGAGATTCCTGGCGCGGTGTTGCTTTGGACCATCCCACCGGTAAGTGATTTGAGACTAAATCGTCCACCTGCAACAAATTTCGATGGACCGCAATACCAACCAAAATGGACACAATGCTTTTTTGTACGGACGCCACATCTTCGATTGCTCGTTGGCTCTCATTTAACCTCACGAACATCCGTTGATACCGTTTTGTGGTCCCCCCAATTCCCTTGCCCCAATGTTTTTCAGCCAAGACTCGTCCACGCCACAAAATCAAGACGCTTGTCGAACCGCATTCGCCAGCCCAGTCCACCAGCGCGTCAAGTTGCCTTTGATTCCAGCCAGCCTTCTCCGCTTGTACGATCTTCCATGGCTCCTGATGACTGGGGAAGTAAAGGCTTGGGGCAGCAGTCTCACGAAGGCTCGCGGTGTCAGCAACCTGCCCCAAAGATTTTCCAGACGAGGAGATTAATCCGCAGACGACAGCAAAAAGTGCAGGAAGGACGAGCGGCAACGATCGCATTTGTAACCTGAAGAAAGAGTGAGGGCCTAAGTGTGACCGTCATTGTATCGCCAATTGCACGGACGAATGCTCGAAAATGCGGGATCAGCGGCATCCTCAACCACGAGTTCATATTTGCACCGCTCCTAGATCTTGCACCGCTCCTAGACGATGGCTGTTGAGTTTGCCGTCCCCAACGATTGTTGGTCACCCCATCGATCGGGCACCTCGACATTCACTCTGCGTGACAAACACGATGAATCACATCAGCAAGCCGCTGCAGCCGAATTGGTTTGGATAAGTAAGCATCCATCCCTGCCTCAAGGCAAGCGTCACGGTCACCCCGCATCGCATTTGCTGTCAACGCAACCACAGGCAAATGGCCATCAACTTCTGCCTTCCGTAGTCTCCTCACCGCCTCAAACCCGTCCATCTCAGGCATTTGTATATCCATGAGTACCAAATCGAAATCATGCGTTTCGATCGCAACAAGAGCTTCCTTTCCATGATTGGCAATCACCGCGTGATGCCCCAATTTATGGAGCATTGCAACTGCAAGTTTCTGATTCACAACGCTATCTTCAACAACAAGGACTTGTAAATCCCGAGGCCTACCGGAACCAACCTCAGGTGTTTTCTCGCCTGACTGGATTGATTTTTTCTCAGCATTCTGCAGCTTGTAAATCAGGTTGACGACGTCTGCGTAATTGAGAGGCTTGCGCAGCTGTTGGCAGAAGGATGAAGAATCACAATTTGCAGCGCCGTGCCAATGGGTCGTCGAGTCGAGCATCAGAATGAATCTTGTCGACTGCGGGAAGTGTGTCCGAAGTTCCCCGAATGCAGCACCACCGCTGCCATCTAACAAGTGTGAATCAACAAACACAAAGTCCACATCTCCCTTGGATAAAAGGTTCTCATGGAATTGCTCGGAGACCTCACTCATTGCCGATGCAAGAACGACGGTGCCGCCAAAGCGTGTGATCCAGTCAGCGAAGATGGCCTGATGCCGTCGATTGGCATCAATCAGCAGAACGCGCACACCCAGCAGACTATTTTCGGCTGTATTGTAGACCGACCCATACACTGCCCCCTGAGGGCTTATCTCAGGCACATTCTCCTCTGCCACCGTTCCGTAGTACGATTCAGTCAACGAGAATCCGATCGTGCTGCCCGTGCCGACAACACTATCGATCTGAATTGTTCCGTTCATCAAGTCAACCAATCGGCTGACTATCGACAGGCCCAGACCTGTGCCGCCAAACTGTCGAGTCGTGCTAGTATCGGCCTGCTCGAACTCTCTGAAAATGGTCTTTTGTTTTTCTGTGGCGATCCCTACGCCTGTATCACGGACCAGAAAGCTGAGTTTTCTTTCATTTAACTCAGTCCAAGACGACTCAATCATCAACTCAACTTCACCCTGCTGCGTGAACTTGATTGCGTTACCGATCAGATTGATCAAGATCTGCTGCGTTCGCGTCTTATCTCCATGAATGAATTCCGGCACACCAGAATCCATGAAACAAAGCAGTTCAAGTTCTTTGACATGAGCCTGCGTCGCCATGGATCTCATGACCGAGAACACGAGCTCATGAAGATTGACAACCGTCCTTTCCAGCATGACGGCATCAGCCTCAATCTTTGAAAGATCAAGGATGTCATTGACAAGAGACAGAAGACTTTCGCCAGAAGCTAGCACCGTTGAGAGGTACTCTCGCTGTGTATTCGTTAAGTCACCATCGAGCACCAATTCAGTTAACCCGAAAATAGCATTCATCGGTGTTCGGATTTCGTGGCTCATATTGGCGAGAAAGCGGCTTTTTGCCTGATTGGCACGATCAGCGTCCTCACGGGCAGATTTCTGCTCACGGTGCGCTTCCTGCCGTTCGATTACCCGCCCCACTTGTTCCCCCATTGAACCCAACAAGGTCAACAATTGATCGTCTCGCTCAAATGCTTCGTCACTGTAGAATTCCAAGACAGCAGCAAGGCGGCCCTTAATATTGACAGGAAATCCAAAACCACACCGCACATTGAGATGCGCCCCATCACTCGCACGCAGAACATTATCGTCCTGCGTTACGTCGTCGATCCAAACGGGAGATCCCCGGTCCCAAATTCTCCCTGGTAAACCGACCCCCTTGGCAAAGGTGCTCGCTTCAGTGACTTCGCGAAATTTTTTGAACAAATCAGAATTTTGTTCGAACCAAATCCCGGATGAAATGAGCACGTCATTTTCGCCGGTTACTCGTTTATAGATGTGTCCGATCGGCCAACCACTGAATTCACAAATCGCACTCAGGCATCGTTCAAGAGCCTCTTCAAAAGTCTCAACCTCCGCCGCCATGAAGACGGTCTCGTGTAGCATCGTCAACATTGCATTGGCTCGCTGCAACTGCAATGTTCCCGCGGCGACACGAGCTTCAAGCGTGCTATTCAGCTTCTCGAGAGTCTGCCCTTTGTCATAGAGCTCCCGACTCCTCTCCTCGAGCAGACGCTCTGCTTCCAATCGAGCCGCAATTTCTCGCTTGATCTTTCGTTGAAGTATCTCAAGTGGTTCCATTTACTTAGCGGCTCTCCGCATAACGAATGAAACCCGCGTTCCTGCACCGTCCGAAAGATCTTCACGCTGCATTTCGATTTCTTCTCTAAAGTGATGAAAACAGCCCAACAAAAGCCCTTCAGCTAAGTCAGCAAGACCACGCTCTGATTCATACAACAAATGCAATTCATCTGGGCCACGGAACTCATGAGAGAAAGAAGGCAGATCAGCATCGGGATAAAGCTTCCGTACTTCTACATGAATGTGATTGTCAATCGTAGCCACTAAACCAAACGAGTCGTCCACGTGCTGAACCACTTCCGGGTAACCGGTCACCAGGGTTCCGAATAGGTGATATCCAAAATCCTTCACCAATTCAGGAACAGCACGGCCAGTAATTTTTCCCAACTGAACGATCATCTGCACAATCTCGCCATGGTCATACGTTCCTACTGAGGTATACGCACCATCCGTCGCAAGATCGCAGCCAGAGATCATGTGTTCAACGACCAACTCACCAAATGAGTCTTCGGCGTACTGAATAAATGCCGTAAAAATGATTCCCTTCACTGATGGTCCTTTCGGAATACGAACAATGCAAAAGCAGAACAAAGGAGATAAATGCTCCCCGCCCGTTTTTCCTAGTATCTAAGTCTTGCCCATTGAAGTCAAAAAGGCAATCGAACCGCGGAACAAGACAGTTGCAGTTTGAACGCACCAGAGAAGGTCGGGATAGACGCTTTGGGTGAATAGAAGCGAATGCTCAAAATCAGCATGGAGAGCTAAGTCACACAGTGTCATGAGAGGGCTTCGAACCACCGCGACCGAGTGGAACCCTGCCGTTTTCCGAAAAAAGCCGTGTTTGGCGCGTCCCTGAACCAACTCGGGCACCACTACCGGTCGTCCAGGACGCGACCGCCGACCCGCAATCTTCTTAGATGATTGCCGCGGTTAGCCCTACAAGATCCATCCCATCCCATCCCGAACACTGCACAAAAGCACACACAACTACGAAAAAGGATTGCATCAACTTACTGACGGTTACGAGCTTAGCAACGATAAGAACTGCCGCCGTCAGCAACGCTAAGCCGAACTCTGCCTCTGGCACGCCGATCAATCCGCCATGGGCCGCATGACGAAATCCTGCGGCGGCCGTGGCCAATGATCAGCCGGCATTCAGCGTTAGCTTTTTTGTCGTGTCGGCCGACTCAACCTCAATCCCCTTGATCAGGATCTCAAACGCGCCTGGCTTCTTGTCACCGAGCAAAATCCCCACCGAGTTCACTTCGGCAGGATTCAACGTAGCACCCCTGACGACGCGACCGAACGAGGTCGCGACAAGTCGGTCCAGTGGGATCCGAACCTCCGTCCACTGATCCTTCACGGTCTGAAATTCGACTCGAAAAGAAAAAGCCATACGGCGTCGAGGCACATAGGCGTTGAAAGTGTACTTCCGCCCGTCTCCCTTGACTTTCAAGACAATCGTGTCTCCGCGTTTGAGGCCGAGGTCGCTCCCACGTGAGCGAGTTGAAGCGAAGCCACCGTTGTTCGCCAGAGACAGGATGCCCGAAAATCTCATCGACTCATCCGGCCCCACGTCCACACGACTCGTCGAACGACCTCCCATTACACCGTCATTAACAATCTGCCATTTGGAAAGTGCCAGCTTGCCGTCAAAGTCATATAACGACCTTGCATCTGATGCCTGCTCGCTACCCGAAGGCTCACCAGCGCTGGCCAAGTTCGACATCAAACAAAGTGCAACAAACAGGGTTGAGAGTTTTGCAAACATCATTTCGTCCAGTGAGGAGCGGTCGGGTTCAATCCGCGACATGGTAGAGAGCTGTCCAGCCACACACGCCTAAAACCACAAAACGCCTGATTTCCGTCGGTATTCCTGACGAAAAACGCCGCCCTTATCTCCGCTGTTGGGTCGACCTAAAGATCATTCGCTCGTTTTCATCAATCGGTGCCCCAAATCTCGTAAGTCATCCAATGGCTCTGCAACGCCCGCTTTTTTGAGTTTGAACTTAACCAAATTGCCCCGCGGCCTCTTCTCTGACGCTGTCGTGTACGCATCGTCATAATATCGCAACGCGATATCGGCAAAATCGCCAATCTGATTCTCTTCCAATGCGGCCATTGCCTGTTGATAACGCAAACCGCCGAGCCTCTTTTTCACTCTGCCAATGGCGTCCCCCAACGCGTTCGCTGGCAGATCGCCGTACTCTCGCACCAGTAACTCAATGCGGCTTTCTCGATCAGCGGTCGCAAAAATTCCGGGAGCCGCCCTCATTTGATTCCAGAGCGGCAATGGAAGATTGACTCTCCCAATCGACTGACTTTCATCCTCGAGCCACACAGGTCGATTCCAGTCCAACGTCCGCCAACTTTCGAACAAAGCATTCTCGAATTGCTCAACCGTGGGTTGCGGCGGTTGCCCAATGCCCCCGAACGCTGACCCGCGATGACAAGCAAGTGATTCCAGGTCAATCACCTGCTCGCCCGCTGCCTGCAGATCCTGCAACAGAGCGGTCTTGCCGACGCCGGTGTATCCCGACAAGATCACAATCTTCATGGGCTCAGCAAAACTTTCATGGGCAGCACGTCGAAACGCTTTGTACCCCCCAACAATTCGTGTTGCCACTAGGCCAGTTCGGCACGCCAGCCAGTTGAACGCTTCACTTCGCATACCACCGCGCCAGCAGTGGATAAACACATCCTCCCCCTCTTCGAACTGACTCAAGGACTGCAACAAGGAATCTGCTTTTCCACCAACGAGGCGTAATCCCAAGCCAATCGCATGATTTCTGCCCTGATTCTTATAGGCTATTCCAACCTCGGCTCGCTCACTGTCGCTGAAAAGCGGAATATTCACAGCATCTGGAATGTGGCCAGCAGCAAACTCACTAGGCGAGCGCACATCGATCGTTGGCCTAGACGGTGCCTTCAGGTAGTCCTGGATGTCGATCGTTTCACTCATCACGATCACCTCGGGGGTTCAACAACTGTTGTCCTAAAACTTGCGAAGCGCGAATTTCCGCCACTATACAACGAGAAACCTGTATGTCATACGTCACCGGTTTTTCCCATCGAATCCACAATCAAGCCCCACTATCACGCGAATTTCGGCCCTGACAGAGCAAGCAGCATCGCGATCCCGCTATCGAAATCAGCACAGCCCGTGCAATCGATTTCAGTGTCGTCACCAACCCCCTGCCTTCGCTATCCACCATGCTCCGCAACGTTTTGCCACACTCCGCACTCGTTTCAACCGAATTCTCTTTCCTAGACGAGAGAGTGAACACCGAGCGATCCCAAGAACAACACCGGGATGCTGGTCCTACTAAGCATCTCTACTCTCGACTGGCGGACGCCAACTGCTAATTGACACCCAAGTGTCGAAAAATGCGGAAGAAAGGTGAGTCGCAAGCATCAGGGCAAAATCAAGCTTTTGCCGCATTTATCGAAATGATCGAAAATGAGCCAATGTGCTTTTTAGGATCAGCAGAGAACGATTGTCTTCTGGATGGGAACATCCTGGAGCGAACACACCCAGCAACTAGCGTACAGATTTTACGAGAACCATGCCAATTCTTCCACCCGAGCCAGACTGCCATCCGGCAAATCTGCTTGAGCAACCACGATCAAACGAAGACACATGGTGGCTGCTCTACACCCGCAGTGGCCAAGAGAAACAACTGATGCGACGACTGCGTGACCTGGAAGTAAAACACTATGCTCCTCAGATTCCACACCGCAAGCGTTCACCCGCTGGCAGAGTTCGAACGACTTATGCCCCTTTGTTCAATAACTATGTGTTCATGTGTGGTGTGGAAGACGATCGTTACAGGGCCGTGTGCACTGGGTGCATCGTCAAATACGAACCGATCACAGATTCGGAAAAATTCATTGCCGATCTGAAACAGATTCATCGTCTCATCAACACCGGTGCTCCATTGACAATCGAGAGTCGTATCGAACCTGGCGAGACCGTCCGTGTCCGCTCCAGTGCGTTCTCAGGTTACGAAGGAACTGTGATCCGGCGGGATCAGGAAACTCGTTTACTCGTCTCTGTCCAATTCATGGATCAAGGTGTCAGTGTCAAGTTGGAAGATTGCCAACTTGAGTCGATCGCCTGATCACCACACGCGACGTTCGCACGTCAATTCGTTTTTACCACCCGACTGCCCCGTGTCCTCCAACCCTCCCCGACACATTCGTCCTCGATTCCCCTCCCCGAGGAACGAAACGGGCAGTCTCAAACGAGCACGTGCGAACGTCGCGTCGGCATCATTTCGCCGACCAAAATTGCATCTTGCGGTTCAGAAAACCAGTTGTTTTACATACTGCCTCCCTGCACAACACTGATTGCCATCACTTACTTTCAACCACGGAAAATGTCGTGCCTTCTGCAATGCTTACCGGGATTACCGGTCAAGACGGATCGTACCTTGCAGAACAGCTGTTGAGCAGGAACTACGAAGTTCATGGATTGGTACGTCGCACAAGTTCCACCCAAAGAGTGCGACTCGACAATCTTTTCCATGACCGGGACGTATACAACAAACGTCTTTTTCTGCATTACGCAGACCTTGACGATACGACCACGATCCGCCGTATTCTTCTGAAAACTGAACCGGATGAACTCTATCACCTCGCTGGCCAAAGCCACGTAGGCGCAAGTTTTGAAATCCCAGAAACGACCTGTCAATTCACTGGCATGGGTACACTCAAACTGCTTGAAATTGTCAGAGACCTTCCCAAGCAGCCGCGTTTTCTTCACATCAGCAGTTCTGAAATTTTTGGTCGACCCGACGTAGCTCCCCAGAACGAACAGACAGCCATGCGACCAGTGACGCCCTATGGAGTCGCGAAGACTTTCGCTACGAACATGGTGCGACTGTACCGGGATTCATTTGGCGTCTTTGCGTGCAATGCGATTTGCTACAACCACGAATCTGAACGCCGGGGTGAATCTTTTGTAACACGGAAAATCACCAAAGCTGCTGCCGCGATCTCGCTCGGTTTACAAGACAAGCTGAAACTGGGTTCGCTGGACGGAAAACGTGATTGGGGTTACGCCCCCGATTACACGGACGCAATGTGGCGAATGCTGCAGCAACCCACGCCGGATGATTACGTGCTTGCCACAGGTACAGAACACAGCATTAGCGACTTTCTCGACGCTGCTTTCAAAGCTGTCGACCTTGACTGGCATGATTACGTCGAACAAGACCCTCGATACATGCGTCCTTCTGAGGTCACCCGACTAGTCGGTGACGCAAGTAAAGCACAGCAGCAACTCAACTGGAAGGCTACGACAACGCTCCCAGATCTCGCAGAACGGATGGTCCTTAGCGATAGAGAGCAACAGCAGAACACAAGCCGCACTCACGCCTGAGCAACCCCAAGCTGACCAAGCTTCCAAGCCAACCTGCAGCACAACTTAGCGAAATTCACCACGCAGTGGATAACCTGGATTTCCCTGCGCGCTGTAGTTAACCGGATTGGAGGGCAACGCCTGACCGGCGGCAGCAGCTTCAGATGCAAGGGTCGTCAAGTCGACCATATTGGACGCAGAAGTCGGTATTGCAAAGACGTTCGTCTCACCGCTTAGCAACTGATTGAGCGTGTATGCACCAACGTCGATCTTCATTTCCAAAGGCGGTCCAAGATTAGGTGTCAGCTTGATTTCCACGACATGTGGCAAACTGCATTGAAATTGCTCGTAATACTGATGCTGCGACGCATGGCTTTCGGCAATTAACTGCCCCGATGGTGAGTAGAGATACTGATCAGTCACATGACCTGCGTTCGGATCAATGAAACAGATGCGATGATAGATTCCATTTGGCATGCTGATCATACTGCTGATTTCATACCGACCATCAGGCCTTTGAACCGGTCCAGCGTCAACATTCGCCGGATCAATTTGCACCAGCCCCAACGCGTCCATCACCCACGATGGATCAACAGGCAGGATGGCACGTTCCAACTGCTGACGATACTGATCATGCCGAGCGTAATACAGTGTTTTTGACATACCTTCCGGCACCTCAAACCAGAACACTTCGTCATTACTGCCCATGTCCATTCCAGCACCCATCACGATTGGCAAGCTGGCACGCAGCCGAAAATTCTTGTCGCGTTCAACATGCATAGTCGCATTCAAACGCGGCAAACTTGGCATGCTGAGCATTTTCACCGTCGCCGAGTTGGTGCTCAACTGCCGAATGGATTGACTTCGGTTGACAACACTCGCGATTTGCTCAAGCGAGGGGGTTTCATTCAGAACCGTTGGTGGGGGTGGAAAAGGCATGGGCGCATTTCTCGGGGCGCAGGTAGCACCGCCCGAGACAAAGCATATAAAAAAGATTCCGAACCAGCTGAGTAATCGCATCCCTGCACTCAAATTTCGGTGTCCAACAGAGTGTTCTCTGCCGCTGAATGTTTCATCATTGAAATTTCTTCTTCGAGTAAATGGTGGCGTCACCGCTCGCATTGAGTTGCTCACGATCTCACTACCAGTCAACTTTACTCGTCCTTGGTGGCTTCGACTTCCGAAGCCTCGTCTTGCTGACCACCCACTTCCATTTCTTCTGCTTCACAATACAACAGCTGGTCTAATTCCTCTCGCAGCTGTTCTGACTCACCTCGATTAATGACGCAAACCGGAATATCGATCTCGGCTCCGGTTGCAATCACTTCGACTTGCATCAAGTCGACCTGAGCCTCATCTGTCTCTACGGGTCGAATCACGCGTTTTCTCATCAGCATCAAAGCAAGCAGGTAGCGACTCTTTGCTTTCTCAGGTTGGTTACCCATTTGCCGCAGCAAATCAGTCAGCACTTCAATTGGTGCAAGCACCATTTTCTTTTCGTCTGATGTTGGCATACGGCACTTCCACCAACCTACAGCGCCATCAGGTGGCTCACTCCAACTCTCAGCCGCATAATCCTGACGCACAAAGTCATCTCCTGATTCCAACACAACGGAGTAATACCACTCACCCTCGCGTAGGGGGCGTTTCAAATGATGACACTGCCGCGTGCACCGACTGACTTTGTATTCACCCAACATACTTGGATCATCTCGGATTAGTTCGTGACCATGCTCATGAAACCATCGCGTGAAACACAAAAACAGGTTCAACGATGGCGTCACTTGAAAGGACAGTATCAAAACAGACAGCCCTCGCGAAAGGCTGATGCTGCCCCGCCAACCAGACGTCGATGGGTGCTGTGCTGCGATCACCCTCTGAGCCGCATGCTGCCTGGTGACGCATCGGTCTCATACGCACTTAATGGTCAGCCGAGCAAACGAGCCACGAATCACACCGCCTTCTTGGGCCGAGCGTTCGTGCCTAGCCAGTGGTTCACTGTGCCGTTAAAAATCGCGAATCAAGTCCTCCTGGACCAATCGGAACTGTCAACAAACCTCGGCATTTTGGACAATGCCCCTCATAAACGAGACGTAAAGGACTGCGGTAGATTCGTCCATAGGTTTTGCAACATTTGAAGTGAATCCCGAGAAACGGCACCTTCTGATCACTCGAGGAATCCCCCATGGGCGACCTTCCTCGGCTGCCTTCAGAATCAGTCAAGGCTTCCGCTGGTTGGGCCGCTTGCTCGCGGTGCGGATCGCTGCTGGCATCAAAACTTGGTCGATTCATTGATTTAGCTCAACGAAAATTCAATTTCGAGGAATGTGTATGCTGGCAAGGTACAAAACAACGACGATTCGATGTGACCCCAATTTGCTCACACCTTCGCAATTCCGGGGCAACGTGCCTGCGTCCCACGCAAGAATTGGGACGCGCAAAAAGCCAAAATCGAGAGTACCTGTCGCCAGCACTCAGTGTTCAGAGACACCGACATACCACTTCCCATTTTTCTCAAGCGACGCTGCCTTCCAGACAACCTCCCGTGAAAGAGGAGGAACGGCCTTCACACCGCCATTCGACTCCGGCACCCATAACTGAAGTGATGCTTTCTGGGCCACCTTTCCATTCACCATTGGACTGATTGCAAAGCAGATACCATTAGATCCCCAAGACAGTTGCCCCACACTACGACAGGAAGCAAAGCCCCGCTGCGGATTGAGCGTCACCTCTCCGCTCTCACCTCCCGCCTCGACCTTCCCTGGTGGCGTTTTCACCAACCCTTTTTTTTCAGCATCGTTTGTAACCGACACAAGTACCAGTTCGGTAAAGTTCGGGCGTGTGGCGAGCACTGCCAAACGTTGGCTATCTGGTTCCCAAGCCACTGCATTACCCAAGCTTGTGTAACGGTGTCCTTCCCTTGCAACGAGCACTCGTGATTCTTTTTTATCTGTGTCATACAGCACAATGCCGTTGTCACGAAAAAATGCGATCCTCTTGCCATCAGGTGACCAGCGTGGTGACGTCCCTTGACCGATGGGGCTTCCTCTCCTGCCGTCCGCCGCCATCACCCAAATTTGTTTCCCCGCGACCCCCTCACTAACTGTTCTCGCACAAACAAACTGGCTCGCATCAGCTGACCATGATGGCTGCTTGCCACTGCACAATTCAGTGATCACTTCACCCTTCCAATCAGACAACACAACCTGACTGCCAACCTCGGGATCGTTTGACCGACGATGAAAAAGCATTCGTGTTCCATCGGGTGAAACATCCGGCAACCCGAGAGCAGGAAATCTCTCATCCTGAAAAATCACTACCTTTGACTGCCCATCGGTACTCTCCATTCGAATCGCATTAGGCTTCGCTTCGCTGAACTCAAACTCATCAGGCGTCAACCGCCGGTCTCGATTGCGATCAAGGCGGTGAAAATAGAGACGACGTTGCAATTGAAACAAATCAGTGTTGTGAAAGATGAACTCATCGTAGGCAAGACTTCCGTCACGATTCAAATCCACTGGACGCTTCGACCAGGGGTAATTCATATTCCCCAACATTGAGATTCGAAATTCCTGGAGAGACAAAAACTGGTCACGATTCTGATCAAACGCCGCAATGGTCGAGGCGACCAGATGCCGTCGGCCCTCATCTGCCGCTTGCTTGATCTCTGTCATATCCAGTAGCCCACTGAGGTCAACATCGGCCTTCCTGAACCATTCGACCGTATCAAAATAATTATTAGTGTGTCGATAATCGCGGTACTCACGAAACGTGATCCGTCCGTCTGCTTCGACATCCAGTCGCTCGAACTCTTCTTTTGAACGCGAGCCCCATCCGTGACTGGTAAACTCATCAAGTGTCACTGAGCCATCAGTATTTGCATCCGCAATCAGGAATCGGTCGAGCCTCAGAACCCGTCCGGTGGGTTCTCGAATCTCGTGCCCATCACCCCAGAACATGCCTAACTGGTAAGCCAAAAACTTTCGTGCATCCGCACGGTTCATCTGCCCATCACCATCGGAATCAGCTTGCCGCAAAATTCTACCAGTAACAAACTTTTTACCCTCGGGTGAGATGGAGCCGATGAAATTGGCAACGAAGCTGTGGGAATTCACATATTCGTTGGGACGCGTATTCCATTGGTCGTAAGACTCATCGAGAGCCGACACAGCATTTTCCAGCAGTTCATTCAATGGATCTGGGATGCTTCCTCGAATCCATGCTGGACAAAGTCCTGAAACCGATGAAAACTCCGCTCGGCTTAATGCACTGGAATGATCAAAATCATAGAGTGCAAAGTCACGCGTCAATTCTGCTTTGTTGTCGCGAAGCTGCAAGAACTCATCCAGCGTCAATCGCTCGTCCTGATCTTGATCGAGGCGATCAAATTCAGCTCGTATCTTCAACACCGATGCAGCCAACTCCGCAGGTTCATCCGAAGTCACAGGCGAACAAACCGCCATCCCGATGACCAAGAAGAAAAAGAATTTGCGTACTAAAAACAACCGAAAACCACCAGAACGGGGAAAGAACACAACCCCTTAAAAGATAGTTGTTTGCCTCCGTCACGACAACGCAGCACGGCACTTCTTGCTCTGAATATGCGGCAGCAAATTCTGTTTGGCATCAGAATAAGTTGCCTGGAATTTGAAAACAGCGATCTCGCTGGCCGAAGGCCCGATATTAAGCCCTTGATTGCTCCATGCCGCCGTCACATCCGACCGCAGCAGGCCGAATCGAACAGATGAGCACCGCAAAGGTTATTGCGTAAAGCCAATGCGAACCAAGCATGCCAATCACGATGCACCACCCGACAAGGACCAACTTGCCAATCTGGCTGCTTTTTGGAAGCCATGCTAACAACAGCCCCAACGGTAATGCGATCATCATCAAGTGTGTGAGACCTTCATGAACGGAGACCTGAACCAATAGCGAATCGGGACCGGTCCAGTCGATGGTTCGATCTTCAACCGGTGCTGCCAATGCATAGGCTCCCAGCCCATTGAACCAAACTCTTCCCCCTAGCATGGCAACCCAAGTCGCGAAACCGATCACAGTGATTTGTGTGGCAAGCAACCTTTCAGAAAAGCCAGCAGTCCAGTGGCTGTCGAGAGATCCCTCACTGGTGTTTCGATTGATTTTTCTCTTCACGGAAAGTGCGGCCCACGCACTGCCCGCCGGTGAAATTGCCGCAGCGAATAGACCGAGACTTAACAGTGTCTCGGCCAAGCCTGAGAGCAACATGGCACGATTTGCCCACCCCACAAACAAGCACCACAGCAGAAACCCCATCCCACGACCACCACGGCCAAAGAAGACAGCCAAAGCGGTTGCCATCCCACAAATGAGATACAGTTGATAGATACGGGCGTTCTCGGTCAGGAACAGCGGAGAGATGATCCAATTTCCCGCCGATTCCAGGCCGCCGGTTGTCAGAAACTCAGAGACGTTGGTCGCAGAAAGAGGACCACCATCGCTATACCAAAATGCTGCATCAGACCAAGCACTCAAAAAGTAGATCAAGGTGATCATTGCCAACGAGCCACGAATCATGCTGACCGGTGCAACAGACGCGCTCGAAAACCAATAGCGATCCCAACCACGGAGCTCAGATTCCTTTTCTACTTTGACCGACTTGCGATTTCTGTTCATCGCCCCATCTCCGCGATTATGCGGTGATTCGCATGGGTGTGATATACGGTGAGAGGTCGGCCCAATGCATCCATCGTCGCGTCTGGCTGCGTCGCGCCCCGCCATGCAACTTGTGGTGCTGCTTGCGGGTGCTCATCAGGAAAGAAAGACAACCGGGGCTGCGCAGATAATCTTGATTCCTTCAACTGAACAAGAGAAACATTCTCTTGATCGCGTACGACTCGAGCGAGATAGGGGACGGTGGCACCCGCGTTAATGTCGTTCAGATCCGTCGGGTAGCGAACGATCCTGACGCCCTGAATCGATGGCTGGTTAGCCACGACCGGCAGGATCAAATCTGCGACGAGGCTTGGTTGATCATTTTCTGCCAGCATTGCGGCCGTGGAAAGCCACCTCGCGACTCGGTCGGAGACAGCCAATCCAGCAGTCGACGCAAAACCACCTCCCTGAGCAGGCCCAATCACCCGCCACTTCAAATCGTCCGAAGTCGCAACACCAGTCACGCGATCGGTCGTCACCTCAATACGATGTGGCTGATCATCAGCATCACCATGAGTCAGATAGACCGGTCGATCATCAGCCGAAAAGTGTGAAGGTCGCAAATACGGTTGCAGAACCTCAGATAACTTCTGATGGAGCGAAGAAGGCTGCACGACTGCTGTGAACGAGACCGCAATCGCCATCAGATGCACGGCAACCCAGATCGAAAGCCACGTCTTGACTGTCGTTGAGGGACCTTCACCCGCTGCACTCGCGTGAGCATTCATGGACCGCTCCACGCTCAAGGCCTCTGACTCCTTCTGCGTTTTTGACGTCCCGATTTTTTTCTTGTTTTTCATTCTTGCCCGACTCATCACACATCAGAAACCCAACCCGCAGGATAATTGGGGTGATGCGTGATTGCGCCAAATGCACCAGAAAGAAACCCGAATCACGCACAAAAGAACAAAGATTTGGCTTAGGATCCCGCCTCAACAAGTGCCTCACGAGCCGAATGTGAGTTCGCAGAGTCGCAAATGGCCGAATTCACAAACAGCAATGGGTACCCAACTCGTATGCGAGGCCTCAAATATTGCCTGCTTTGCGTTGATCTTGATGAGAGAAATCTCAGATACAGACACAACCTCAATCGCGAGCATGCGAATTGAATATGACAAATGCCGCGTTGACCTGCCACAACTTCGCCTACGACATCAACAGAACCCTTAAACGGCTCGGCTGAGCACGAACTTAATGATCGCATTCCAACGGTTCAGGCTAATCCCAGCCGGGCGATTTCCACCCCAGCCCACCACCATCTGGGCCATTTTAAAAGTGATATCCGCACTATTCATACTGCTGCTCTCCCCTAATTGAACCCCAAATCTCAGCTCAGCTCGGTCCCCGCCGCCTAAGATGCCAGCCTGTGCTCTCGGGGCAAATCCCAACCACCCGCAAAGGGCATGCCATCGAGAGAAAACGCCTTTTTCGCGGTGAATAACCAGCTCGCGGTGGATAAGAAGCGTCCATCAGGGAAAGGAGCTGTAATTAATACAGTCGATCTTCGCCCCGGAACAAGACTTTTCACTGCAAATTCGGTAGCTTCAAGCTCCTGCTCAACTTGCGGTGCTTGCATGCGGTTTACCCTCCGACACGAAGTACCCATGATGACTTGCTTTAAAAACACCAGACCGAAAGCCACAGGACCAAGCCCAGCATGACCACGCCCACGTTTTGAGCACTGCACCTTGAAAATCCGTGGGTCTGAAAAAAGCGTCACCTTGCCCGATGATGTAGCCGCCCCCAACAGGCTCTTGAGGTATTCAATGACACGGGGAAACTCGAAAATGGCGGATACCAAAACACCTCCCGGCTACAGCAGACCTGCAGAGGGCAGCATTTCCGATCAGCATTTCCGCGCCATCACAAAACCGACCCAAAAAGCATTCGGCAGCAGCCGCTGCGATCCATTTCAGCGACTTTTGCACGGTCCACTTAAAACCGTGCCTGCCCCGGGGGCAAACACGCCGAACTGGACGGCTGCCGGCGGAACCTTGCCTACGGATCTGCCCGCCCCCCAATCATCTGTTTTTTCAGAACCTCCAGTTTTCTTAGCCTTCCGGCTGATGTCAATCCAACGATCTTACCGAATACATGGCGGCCCATCCCCAAGCCAACCTGCCGTGATATGCCCGCCTTTTTACATAACCGATAAGATCGTCAGCCGTTCCAGTTTCGGGAGATCAGCCGAACGTGTTTTTTGCGTTTTGTAGGCTTCCCAAACGAACCTGATTTATTTAAGGTTGTCAATTCTGCTAACCGCTTGCGGCGGGGCGGCAGATGGCATCAGTTAGTTGTTCGCTCTCGGGCGGAACTGACCATTCCGGCCAACAGTGTTGTGATCGACGACAAGAATTGTTGTTGGATGACGGACTGGAACAGGAATGACGTCAAAGACCCAGATTTTGGGTTCCCTGACACGGTGGCTGTAGCTCAGTTGGTTAGAGCATCGGATTGTGATTCCGAGGGTCGTGGGTTCGAGTCCCATTAGCCACCCCTTCTTTACTACCGGCCAGTTGCTGTCGGCACAGCCCCGTGTCACGGCTTACCGTCACGGCTCACCGTCACGGCTCACCGTCACGGCTCACCTGGCGCACACCTCAGGCTGCTTTGTGGCTTCACCAGCTGCTGTCACGCGTCCCGTTCCTGCGTTTGCCCTACTCAGAGTTAGAAACCAGATCGTGCCACGATCAACATGCTCAGATGGGCAAACAGGTAACGCATCCCCTCGGGATTAGCTTCTAGCCTTTCTGCCGATGCTGGCTGGATAATGCTGCACCGATCGGCAGGCTTACCCGCTGAGGCCTCAAGTACCTGTAGAATACTGAGGCTTGGAAAGCATTCGCGCACTTCCAAGTGGTGGCACGCAGGTCATTGCTGCCAACTTTTCAAGTTGCCTGACCGTCGATATGCTCAGGATTCGACGTGGCAGCCAAATCAAACTGATTCGCACACTCACCGATTCACTGGTGAAGTTGCTTCGGATCAAACGAAAACCGCTCAATGAATCGAGTTGAATGTGCTTGTTGTCGTGACTGGATCGAGTGGTTTGATTGGTTCTGCCGCGGTACGCCACTGGGACGTTCCGGGCAATCAGGTCATCGGGATCGACAACGACATGCGATCCACTTTTTTCGGCCCCACAGGCAGCACCGAGTGGAACCGCACGCAACTGGAATCAGAGACCCAGTATTTCCGAACCGAATCACTGGACATACGCAACCGAGATGCGATCTTTGACCTTTTCAGAAAGGAACATCCGGATCTGATCATTCATTGCGCTGCCCAGCCCAGTCACGACCGTGCTGCTGCCATCCCCTTTTTAGATTTCGAGGTCAACGCTAACGGCACCCTCAATCTTCTGGAAGCCACACGTCAATTTGCACCCGAAGCGGTATTCTGCCACATGAGCACGAACAAAGTTTACGGTGATGCTCCGAACGAATTGAACCTTCAGGAACTTGAAACTCGCTGGGACTACGCAGACCAGCAAGATTACGGCGGCATCACCGAGGATTGCCGAATCGACCAGACGATGCATTCACTGTTTGGCGCATCCAAAGCCGCGGCAGACATTTTGGCGCAAGAGTACGGACGCTACTTTGGACTCAATACGGGTATCTTTCGTGGTGGTTGCCTGACAGGTGCCAGCCATAGCGGAGTCGAACTTCATGGTTTCCTCAGCTATCTGGTCCATGTTGCCGTACATGGCAAGACTTACACCGTGTTTGGACACCAAGGTAAGCAGGTCCGCGACCAGATTGAATGCAGTGATGTGGTCAAAGCGTTCGACGCGTTCGCGCAAAAGCCGCGTCCTGGAGAGGTCTACAACATCGGCGGCGGTCGTGAAAATGCTGCCAGTGTGCTGGAATGCATCACAATGATCCGCGAGATCAGCGGCTACGATCTCAAATACACCATGTCAAACGAAGCTAGAAAGGGAGATCACATCTGCTACATCAGTGACCTTTCCAAGTTGCGGCGACACTATCCTGAATGGGATATCACCCTACCACTTCGTGAAATTCTGACACGCATGATTCAGGCCGAGAAGGACAAACTTGCTTAGCTCTGGCCTCTGGCCCAAAAACCTCCCACCAGCCGCGTGCAATTAGTGCACAGCCAGCATACGCTCCAACGCGATCAGGCTCCACTTACTCGTCTCTTCGTCGACTTGGATCTGGTTGACGATCACGCCGTCCCTAAGATTTTCGAGCGTCCAGCAAAGATGCGGCAGATCGATGCGGTACATCGTTGCACACATACAAACAACCGGACTCAAAAAATGAATCTCTTGCTCAGGATGCTCTGCCTTGAGCCGATTGACGAGATGCAGTTCGGTACCGATTGCCCACTTCGTTCCAGCCGGACTATTTTGAACCGTATCGATGATTTTCCCTGTGCTTCCGGACACATCAGCTAAATCGTTGACCGAGCGTGGACACTCCGGATGAACCAGAATTTTGATTCCAGGATGTTGTTGACGAAACCCCTCCACATGCTCCGGCCGGAACATTTGATGCACACTACAATGCCCCTTCCATAAAATCACGCGACTCTTTTCAATCGCGGCTTCTGTGTTGCCTCCCAAGTCGAGAGCATACGGATCCCAGACAGGCATTTCGGACTCCTCAATTCCCATTTCCAACGCGGTGTTACGACCGAGATGCTGATCGGGAAAGAAGAAAACACGCTGACCTCGCTCAAAGGCCCACTCGATGACTGCCTTGGCATTGCTACTGGTACAGACAATGCCACCATGACGACCGCAAAACGCTTTTAAGCTTGCAGCGCTATTGATATAAGTGACGGGAATGACCTTTTCCGTATCAATCACTTCCGACATGTCTTCCCAAGCTGCTTCAACCTGAGCGATCGCAGCCATGTCGGCCATGCTGCAACCAGCAGCCATATCCGGCAGCACCACGTTCACTCGACGTCCCTCCCGTTGACGCATCTTGTCCGGATGATTCGCGAGGATGTCCGCCGTTTCGGCCATGAAATGGACGCCACAAAATACAATCGTTTGACACGACTCGCTGTCCGCTGCCATCTGACTCAGCTTATAGCTGTCACCTCGTAAATCCGAATGCTCAATGACTTCGTCCTGCTGATAGTGATGTCCGAGTATCAGAAGCGAATCACCTAACTGCTCGCGAACCGCAGCAATTCGCTGCCGGAGCTCATCGGGCTCCAAGGTTTTATAGTGAGCCAATTCGTGAATTGCCGAAGGACTTTCGCAAAGCGTGACCAGATTATCAGTGCTCGACTTTTCAGCTTTATCAGTACTCAACTTCTCAGGTCTCCCGTTACTCGACGTCTCTGTTTCAGTGTCGTCTGTGGTGCAGTTATCAGGTCTCGGTACCAACGGGCATCATTTCCAGTGAGCTCATTCCCTCATTTCACTGACGGAATCACCTTCACTGCATCTCGCTGGTCCGCTCTCTGCCTCGCCAGGGCGTGCTCTGTCCTTGATTATACCGCTTTCCAGATTTCTGACAGGCCATCATTTCCAGTCTTCTTCAACGTTCGTTTCGACCTCTGCTTGAGAATGGTCACTTTCCAAGGAAGATTCACCAGTCTCGACCTCGCCAAGCAAGAATCGAGCGTAAAAATCCGCACATGACGTGGATTCAGTGAGATCAGAGCCAGACTGCCAGCAAGCCTCCACTCTTTTTCTTGCCTCCAGTCATTGGATCTCCCAACAGCTTGGTGTCGAAATCGTTCGCTGACGGGTAGTTGGTCGGCCTCGCCAGCTTGCCCGTAAATCACGGGGCGGCCACCAAGGTCGCGAATCGCCTTCACCCGGACTGCAACTCCATAAGGCTCATAGTCCCACCTTTGAACATGAGACCGAAAGCATCGCCGCTGCAACAACTCCAAAAGCGGGACAGCCGACCAGCAGACCACCGGATACTGCCTGGAACTGACAATCGCCGATGACACAAGCTCACCTGACTGAATGATCCTGCACAGCGCATCGAAGGCAGTGCGATCAGCGATCCGACAATCATGGGTCAAAATGCTGTCCCGATATTCGGCCAACGTCTCTCCCGGCCACGGTCCTTGGGGCGCTCGTGTGCAGTGCACCAACCACTGCTCCGGCTCATTGAGCCAATGACGTGTCGTACACAACTCGGGTGCATTGGACGCGGCCGAAACTGGTTTGTTACCAGCCTCATTCTGATGCGTTCCCAAATGCTGCTTCTGATCATCCACCGAATCACGACGATTCGTTGCCCTCGTGACCACCCAGCCAACAGCCCCTGCCTTGATGAGATTTGTTGCAGCCGAAGTCGTTGAATTCGGTAGTGTAGTGACACCAACACGCACAGCGCATCGTGATTCCGAAAATTGCGGCACTGGCTCCAGCCGTTTTTTCAGACAAGCTTCAATGCGTCCTCCGCGTCGCACATGAAGAGCATCAATATGATCCGCCATCATGATGATTGCTTCGTCACGCTGGATAGCCGCATCGCCCGAATGCCTGACCCAAAGCTGGGGCCGTGATTGGCAAGCCTGCTCTCCAAAACCGACCCGCAACAATGTTGCCCCTGTCAAGTTTGCAGCGCGTTGCGCCCATGGCTCAACCGCAGATCCATCAGCAACTAACAACACCGTTCCCTGACGACGAGCTTCACTCGCGCCTCGCATCAACAACTGCCCGAACTTCCAATGGTGCTGTGGATCACGGCCCCACCTACTACTGACCAACATCGTGAACGAGCATCCGGACCGCAAGATCAACTTGGTCGCATCATTGTCCAATTCAATCATGAAACGATCGGGAACGTGCGAGGTGGCCCCCACATCAACACGCCCCAAAACGTTCAGCTCTGGTCTCTTCGGTGGGACATGCCCTGGTCTCTTCGG
>Ga0315321_10000591_pt1 | contig 27284 bp, 21 predicted proteins | sample M180m21515metaG_FD_203464 | JGI IMG/M metagenome (GOLD analysis project Ga0315321, IMG submission 203464) | Ammonia-oxidizing marine archaeal communities from Monterey Bay, California, United States - M1 80m 21515 | ecosystem: Environmental > Aquatic > Marine > Intertidal zone | place: USA...
TAGGTCCGTTTCGGTTCTCCGGTCAGCCGATGTCCGAGTCGCCCCTCCCGCTATCGAACCCCAGAACGCCGAAGACCCCGGCGTCCTTGAAGGGACACCGGGGTCTCGTACTGAGTGGTCGGGGTGAGAGGATTCGAACCTCCGGCCTCCTGCTCCCGAAGCAGGCGCGCTACCAGGCTGCGCCACACCCCGACATGTCACTGAGCGGTTCCGGAAACCCGGCCCCGTCGGCGAGTTCCGGCGGTCTATCGATACCTAGGCAAGCCGTCAACCCTCAACCGCCGCACGCAGAGCGGCAATGGCTGCCGGTCGATCTGGCTGGCCAAACACGCCCGACCCGCTCACCAACACGTCGGCGCCGGCATTCACGAAGCGTCGTGCGTTGTGCGCCTTTACGCCGCCGTCCACCTGAATCATGGTGGACAGACCGCGACGCTCGACCTCGGACCGAATTCGCTCGATCTTCGGAAACACCCGCTCAATCAGCGACTGTCCCCCAAAGCCCGGGTTCACCGACATCACCAGCACCATGTCCAGCTCGTCGAGCACGTAGTCGAGCACCGACTCCGGTGTGTGTGGGTTCAGCGCCACGCCGGCCATCACGCCGCGCGACTTGATGAGCTGGATGGTGCGGTCGAGGTGGGTGCAGGCCTCGGCGTGAACGGTGACTACCGAGGCGCCTGCATCGATGAAGTCGCCCACATAGCGGTCGGGCTCGACAATCATCAGGTGGCAGTCGAGCGGCATGTCGGTCGCCCGCTTGGCCGCCTTCACAATCAGCGGTCCAATCGTGATGTTGGGTACAAAGCGACCATCCATCACGTCGATGTGGACCCAGTCGGCCGCGGCGATGCTGTCCAGCTCTGCGCCGAGCTTCGAGAAGTCGGCGGAGAGAATCGAAGGGGCAATGCGAATCATGCGGTGTCTCCAAGAGAGGTCAGGCGCTCACCCAGGGTGACGCGGGCTCCATTGACGATGTCTCGGCCCGAGCGACGGGGCTTTCCGGGGAGCTGTCCCACGCAGATCTCAAGCGCGCCTTGGCCGCAGGCGACCACGAGCCGCTTGCCGGCCTCGATGACTTCGCCGGGAGCTCCATGGACACCGGCGTCTTCGACCACGCGCGTCTCGTGCATCCGAAACACCGCGTCGCGGAAGCCCGCCTGACCGCTTGGCCAAGGGTTCACGCCCCGCACTCGGTTGTGGATGTGGCGCGCCGACCCTGAAAAGTCGATGCGCCCGTCGGTCTTCTTCAGCAAAGGCGCGGTTGTGGCGTTGTTGTGGTCTTGCACCTGAGGACGCAGCGAGTCGAGCTGACGGAGCGTGTCCACCAACACTTCCGCGCCCATCAACGACAGCCGCGCCCACAGAGCCGGCCCATTCTCGTTGGGGGCCACCGGGGTCGCTCGCCGCAGCAGCACGTCGCCGGTGTCGAGGCCTGCGTCCATCTGCATGGTGCAGATGCCAGTCTCTGACTCGCCTTCGATGAGCGCCCACTGGATTGGGGCAGCCCCGCGATACTTCGGCAGCAAGCTCGCGTGGACGTTGATGCATCCTCGGCGAGGGGCGGCCAGCAGCTCTGGAATCAGGATGCGACCGTAGGCGACCACAACCGCCACGTCGGCGTCCATCTCAGTTGTGAACCACTCCACGAACGGACCGCTGCGGACCGCGCGCGGCTGCCAGGTGCGGAGCCCAAGCTCCCGGGCGCGCACAATGGTGGGCGGGCTCTTGAGCTTCTTGCCTCGGCCACTCGGGCGGTCGGGCTGCGCTACGACACACACCACCTCGTGGCCAGCGTTGAGAATGGCATTGAGGGTGGGCACTGCGAAGTCGGGCGTGCCCATGAAGACGACTCGCATGGGACCTCCAGGGCGGGCCGCGTAGCACGGGCCCGATGTCGCTGTCATCGAGGGACGCTTATCGCCGCTGCCAATCAGCCAAAACAGCGACTAGCGCTTCTTGTTCGAGCCCTTCTTCCGGCGCCGCTGCACGTAGCGGTTGCGCTTAAAGCGAGAGGAGTGCTCCAGCAGTGTGATGCCGTCGAGGTGGTCTATCTCGTGTTGGATGACGACGGCCGGGAAGCCCTCGTAGGTGCGCTCCTTCACGGTGCCCTCGGCGTCTTGGTAGCGGACCACGATGCGCTCGATGCGCTCGACCGACTGGGAGTAGTCCGGCACCGACAGGCAGCTCTCGTCCCAGCTGATGCGGCCGTCGCCCCGCTCGATGACCTCGGGGTTGGCCATGTACACGAGGTCCATGCCCTTCTTCGCCTCGCCGTCGTCGAAGCCGGGATCGGCCACCAGGATGCGGCGGGAGTCGTTGATCTGAGGCGCTGCGAGGCCCACGCCAGGGGCGGTGTACATGGTCTCGGCCATGTCTTCGAACAAGGTGGCGAGCGCGGGACCGAACTCGTCATCGCGCACCCCGCGCGCCTTCTTGCTGAGGGTGGGGTGGGGGGCCTCGATGATTTCGAGGAGGGCCATGCTCGCTCCGGGGTTCATGACCGCACTGGCTGGCGGTTCGGGCGCTTCCCGCTATCCGAGCCGCTCGTTGTCGTCTCCTGGGACTCGGGGTCTGAGGCGTGCGGTGTCTCTCACTCGCAGTAGATGAGTGGGCTCGTCGTCGTCTTCGTCGTTGTGAATGACGACCGGACTGAATTGGTCGCGGGACCCCGGCGAAGGCCTGTCGTTGACGTCGGTGGGGGGGCGGGGGGCGAGCGGGATGACGCCCGGCCAGGTGACCTCGGCCTCGACCCCTCGGGCCTTGCTGCGGTCTTCGGGAATGAAGATGGAGGGGGGGCCCGCACCATCGAGGTCGACCTCCCCGCCCACCGTGGCCACCCGAGCGGCGAGCGTGCGCAGCACCATGCGGAGCAGGGCTTCATCGGCGGGCTCGGCGTCGAAGGACAGGTGCACGAAGCCCCGCAGAGTGGGGAATAGCAGAACCTCCACGGGCTGAGTTGCGGCCCCCACAGCAGCCTTGACGAGGTCACGAATCAGTGTGGTCAACTCAGCGCGGGGGCCGCGGATGGGCAGGGATTCCCGTCCATAGCAGCGGTTGGCTTTGCGGACGCTGGCGAGGTCGTCGAGGGCTGTGTCGACTACGACAACGACGTCTATCAGGGCATCGCGAGATGCTTCGTCGCCGCGAACCATGCCATCGAGTAGGCTGTTGACCTCCCGCACCATCTGGTGGGTGGCGCCCTTAGCGCGGTCCAGCTCTGCACGAAGCTCGTCGAGTGGGGCGTTGTCGTCGAGGGCAGCCTCCATCAGGTGCAGGTTGGTCTTCAGGTTGTGAAGCGGAGTGCGCAGGTTGTGGCTGCGGCTCCGGAGGGCACGCTCGCGGGCTTCACGCGCGTTGAGGGCCTCGCTCTGGAGGTGTTCGAGACGGGTCTTGAGGTCGGTGACCTCGCGTCGGGCGGCGACCCAGGTGGTGATTTCTTCGACCAGCAGGTGACGCTCGCCAGTGGACAGATGGACGACCCGCAGTCGGAAGGAGTGCCGGCCTCCGTCGGGGGGCAGCAGCTCAATCTGGGTGGGCACGCCGGGCTCAGAGGGGTTGCGGCCTCGCCCCAGCACTGCTGTCCACCACGTCGCTGCCGATCCCCACGGAGCGGTCATCTGCGAGAGCTGCTCGCTGGGGTCGTGCAGCAGTTTCTCATTTTCGGTCAGACGAGCGGAACCGATGCCCGCACTGCCCACCAGCTCGCCGACTTGGAGCATTGGAGGTGGAGGAGACCGCTCGGGGACCATCTCGGCGAGGTCACGCCGTTGCTGGTGGAACCACACCGAGAGCTCGGCTGCGATGCCGCCGAGCAGGAACACACCTGCCCACACCGACAGCCGGCCGAGGTCGCTGGGTGGGGAGATGAGGCCGAGCGCGACTGTGCCCACGGCGAGGGTGGCGCTGATGAGGATGCCGAAGCCGGCGCGGGGCAGCAGCCAGCACGCCATGGTGCCGGTGAGCACCACTCCGCCGAGGAGCTCTACGAGCAGTGTGTGAGGCATGCCTGCCGCTACGCCGACGCCCACGTGGTGGGCTGCCATTATCGACACCGCCATCATCCGCCGCCACTCGCGCGCGCCCGGAATTGGCATCCAAGTGGTCACCAGTGCCAGTCCCACGACCATGGCCCGCACCCCCATCGCGATGGGGTCGAGGGGCTCACCGAGGAGTGTGGTCGCCGCTGGTGAGACGAGCATGGCGAGGCCGAGCACCACCACGAGCCCGTCGCCGATGCGACGTTCGGATCGTGGGGGAGGGTGGGGGAGGGTCACTGGATCTCGATGTTCCGTGGTTGGTTGATCGGAGCGGGACGGTTCTTGAGGAGAAGCGGCGGACAGGAGGGCTCGGCAGGCAGTGTGTGCTGGGCTAAAATGAGGTCTCGTGTGTGTCCGACGGCCGGCTCGGACGACGCGCGGGATGGATCCGCAGGCAGCGTGGCTGCAGGTCCCGTCCATTCTGCAACGTGATGTTTCTACCACCAGTTTCTACCACCAATTGACCCACCCACGGAGCCGCGATGGCCTTCGGACGCATTCCCCGCTTCAGCCCAAGCTTTTCGCCCGTGGAGGCCGCGATCTCGGCCCGCTGGCTGCTGCAAGGTGCTCTGTCAGGCGACGAGGACAGCAAGGTGGCGGAGTGGGAGTCGGCCTTCGCAGCCTACATCGGTGCCGAGCAGGCCGTGATGGTCCCGTCGGCGCGGTTTGGCTTCTACCTGCTGCTCAAGTCGCTGGGCGTGGGCCCGGGCGATGAGGTCATTGTGCCTGCCCTCACCTACTTTGCGATTCCGGCGATGGTGCCGCTGCTGGGCGCCCGTCCGGTGTTTGCCGATGTCGGCCTGCGCACCCACGTCATCGACCCCGAGGCCTTTCGCGCAGCCATCACACCGCACACCAAGGCGGTCGTCCCCACCCACCTCTTCGGCACTCCCTGCGATATGGCTGCTATTCGCGAGATTGCCGCTGAACACGACATTCAGGTGATTGAAGACTGCGCCCAGAGTACGGGTGCGCGCTACGAAGGCGCTCGGGTGGGGCACCTCGGCGACCATGCCTACTACACCTTTGGGCTCACCAAGAACATCACCACTCTGTCCGGTGCGATGGTCACCACCGACGATGCGGGCGTGGCCCACAGCATCCGCGCCGAGATAGCGGCCGGCGGGCTGTCGAGTCGACGCAAGCTGGCCAAAGAAGCGGTCACTGGCCTCGCGATGTGGGCCGCGACCCACCCGGCGCTGTACTGGGCCACGGTCCATCCCGCCGTAGTGCTGGGAAACAAGCTCGGCGACGATCCCATCCACGACCGCTTTGGCGAAGCCGAGCGTCGATACGACGAGATCCCCTCGTACTACTACGGCAACAGCAAGGCGCGGGCGGTGCAGGCGGCGGTGGGTCTTCACCAGCTGTCTCGCATCGACGATCTCAACGGCGCCCGCATCCGCAACGGCCGTCACCTTGATGCCGCGCTGGCACACGTTCCCGGCTTGACCACGCCCGAGTACCCAAGCGGCTCGGAGCCCATCTACATGAGCTTCGTCATCCACCACGCGCGACGCGATGCGCTGATGGAGCTGCTGCGCGGCAAGGGGGTCGACACCACCATTGGGTACATGGGTGCGTTTGGCGACCATCCGCTGTTTCAGGACTACGCCGCCGACTGTCCAAACGCGCAGAAGGCCTTTGATGAACTGCTTCACCTTCCGGTGCACCCCAACTTGAGCGAGTCGGATCGCGACCACTTGGTGGAGACTGTGCGGGCGGCCTGCTTGTCCCTGGGGTGACTTGTCTGTCGCCGAAGCTGCGGGCGCCACGGAGTGGACTCTCCGACTCTCGCGATGGGCACGGCGCCCTGACGCGATATGTCCCTGTGGTGCCTCACCCTGGGCGCGCCGTCCACGTTGGAGACCGGGCCCATGATTCGCTTCACTGCCCGCAACTACGCCCGCATCGCCCAGGCTGCGCTTACTCGCAAAGTGCCGGTCTATGCCCACTTCGGCATCACGCATCGCTGCAACCTCACTTGCAAGATGTGTGGCATCTGGCGCTTCGGCGACAAAGACGAAGAGCTGTCCGTCGCCCAGATCGAAGACATGGCGGCCCGCATGTCCCGCATCGGTGTGGTGCAGGTCTCGATTGGTGGGGGCGAACCGTTTGCGGTGGACCACCTCGAAGAAGCCGCTGAGGCGTTCTTGTCCCACGGGCTCAACCTGCGCATCCTCACCAACGGAATCGGCGAAGGCAACGGCCGCAACGTGGTGAAGGGCAAGCGCTACCTCGACCGCGTCGATCGCTGCATCGACATCGGGGTGAAGAACTTCTCCATCTCGCTCGATAGCCTCTACCCGGCCCGGTTCGACTACATCTGCGAGGCCGAGGGCGCGTGGGACGAGGCTGTGCGCACCATGACCCACATCGGACAGCGCCTGCACGGTGTGCCGGGGGCAATGCCCACCATCAACTGCGTGGTGAGCAATCTCAACCTTGAAGAGCTGCCCGACATGGTGCGGTTCGCGCGTGAGATTGGCTTCGCCATCAGCTTTCTGCCGGTGGAGCTGCTGGCCAAGCAAAAGGACGGCGTGCGCAATTGGGAAGCCCGCTTCATCCGGTATCGGCCCGAGATGGGCGTCTACCATGCCGATACGCCGGATGAGGTCAAGGTTCGCGTGGATCGCGCCTACGACCAGCTCGCCCGCATGAAGGCAGATGGCTGGCCCATTCTCAACTCCACGCCCTACCTCGAGGCGAGCCGCCAGTACCTCAAGTCCGGGCGCTTCCCCTCCGAAGGCTGCGATGCTGGCCGGCTGTACTTCAGCGTGGCCCCCAACGGCCAGTACACCGTGTGTCACCGCACTGTGCAACAGCACAAGAGCTTCCTCGACCCCGACTTCGAGGAGTACTTCTACTCGGCCGACTACGAGCGCAAGCGGCTGATGGAAGCCGGTAGCTGTGAGGGGTGCATGCGGGCCTGCTGGATCGATACCAGCAGCATGTTCCGCACCATGCGGGGCTTCTTCGAGACCACGCGCCTCACCCTCGCGCCGCGTCGCCACAAGCCGGTGGACCACAAGGCTGCCGCGAGCTGGGCCCGCTACGACGACGTGCCCATCGTGCCTGAGATGGCGGAGGCCGACGCGGCTCGGTGACAGGAGCGCCCGAGCTCAGATTCACTCGAGCTCAGATTCGCTCGAGCTCAGATTCGCTCGAGCTCTAGGTAGCCGCCGGTGCCGTAGAAGGCGTCGCAGGCGCCGTTCAGGTCGGAGCCCTCGAGGTCGGCTTCCATGTAGATCGCGTAGTCGTAGCCGTAGTAGTCGACGATCAGAGTGAGCTCGACGCCACCGCCGTTGCTGGTGCCGGTGACCTCGCCTGGGAACTCGCCCCACCCCGTGATCCACTGGCCTTCGCCCGACACAATGCCGCCGGCGTCGTTGAGCGTGAGCTCGAGCCCGTACGGGTAGCCGTACATCTCGCAGGTGCCCGACCACTCACCGCTGATGGTGCCGCCTTCGGTGAGGGTGCCCTCGGGAGACTGGAAGCGGCCTTGCTCGTAGAGTGAGTCGAGTTCGTTGTCGGTGGTGAGGTCGTGGGGAGCCTTGAGCAGAGCGCAAGACGCTGCAATGATGACCATTCCCACCATTATCGGCCAGTTGTTGGACCAGCGGCTTGGAGACATGAGGCGTCCTCCTGAGCGCTGTAGTTTAGCTTCCCTGACACCAACCGGACAGGGGACATGCGCAGTTGGTGGATGTCACATCCGAGTCTGGCCGTCGTATGACAGGGCCTCCTCTGCAGGACGGTCAGAAATCGCCCGGAAGCCCGGTTGTCCTGGCATCGTCGCGGGGGTACGCGGTGCGCCGCTTTCCGAGAGCAGCATGCAGAACGTCATCGCCATCTTCCAGCGTGAGCTGGCCAGCTACTTCGACAGTCCGCTGGCCTACATTGTCGTGCCGGCCTTCCTGGGGCTGGTCGGGGGCTTCTCGCTGTTTTTCCAGGATGTCCTCGAGGCGGGTGTTGCGAGCATGCGCACCGTCTTCTTCTGGAGCGCGGTGTCCTACCTGCTGCTCATCCCGGCCGTCACGATGCGGCTGTTCGCGGAAGAAAAGCGCACGGGATCGATCGAGCTGCTGGTCACCATGCCGATCACCGAGTCGCAGATGGTGTTGGGCAAGTACCTGGCCGCGCTCACGCTCATGACTGTGGCGCTCGCGCTCACGTTCACCTGGCCGCTCACGCTCTACGCGTTTGGTTCCCCCGACGTGGGGCCGCTCATCGGTGGCTACCTCGGCCTGTTCCTCCTCGGTGCGGCCTTTTGCGCGGTGGGGACTGCCGCGAGCGCGCTCACCGACAACCAAGTGGTGAGCTTCTTGGTGGCCTTGTTCGGCTGCCTGGTGCCCTTCGTGTCGGGCTACGCGCTCGCCCGGGTGCCTGCGAGCCTGCTGCCCGTCGTGCAGTACCTCTCCACCGAGTACCACTTCGAGAACCTCGCCCGAGGTGTGGTCGACTCGCGGAACATCATCTTCTACCTGTCGGTGGTCGCTTTGTTCCTCCATGTCGCCGTCTTCGCACTTGAGCGCCGGAGGCTGAAGTGATGAAGGACCTCCGCCGCACCCTCCTCGCCCACACGTGGGCCCAGCTTGCCCTCGTGATCGGCATTGTCATTGCCGCCAACATGTGGTCCGCCGGCACCTTCGCCCGCCTCGATCTCACTGCCGAGCGCATCTACTCGCTCGACTTGTCCACGCGTGCGCTGCTGTACCGGCTCGACAAGCCGCTCTTGGCGAAGGTCTACTTCACCAAGGGGCTGCAGGCGCCCTACAACAACCACGAGCAGGTGCTGGTCGACAAGCTCGAGGACTTCCGGGCGTACAGCAAGGGCCTGATGGACATCGAGGTCGCAGACCCCACGGGCATCAAGGAGCTCACCGCAGAAGCCGAGCGCTTTGGCATCGAGCCCATCCAGTACCGCTACCGCTCCGCCTCGGTCACCGAGCTCAAGCAGGTCTACATGGGAGTGGCGCTCGTGTATGGCGACCGGCAGGAGATTCTGCCTGCGGTCACCGTCACCGAGACCTTGGAGTACGAGCTGGCCCGTGCCGTCAAGCGGTTGGTGAGTGAGGAAGGACCACGCACCGTCGGCTGGACGCTCGGAAATGGCGAGCCCAACCTCTTCACGGGCAAGGGACCGCTCGAGCGCATCCGCAACAGCCTCACCGAGGAGTACAACCTCCAAGGGGTCGATCCCAATGGCGAGGAGGGCATCCCCGAGGACGTCGACGCCCTCTTCGTGGTGGGTCCTCAGAAGCCGATGTCGCCACGGGCCCAGTACGAGATCGACCAGTTCGTGATGCGGGGCGGCTCGCTGGCGATGTTCCTCACCAACACCAAGCCCGACATGCGCACCATGCGGCCGCAGTCGGTGGTCCACAACCTCGAAGCCCTGATGGGCCGCTACGGCGTGCAGATCAACCGCGACGTGGTGGTGGACCGCACCCGCAATGGCCAGATGAACCTCCCCGTGCGCCAGGGTCGCTACATGGTTCGGATGCCGGTGAACTACCCGCTGATTCCGCGCGCCGACATCGCCGAGCCGGACCACCCCACCGTCCGCGGTCTCGAGACCATGCTGTTCCCATTTGTGTCCTCCATTGCCCTTGCTGACCCGCTTCCGGGCGATCTGTCTGCAAAGGTGCTGGCCCACAGCTCCGAGGCGGGCGGTCGCATCCGTGGCATCCGCACCGTCGATCCCCAGGCCTACAAGATTGTGGCGCCGGGCGAAGAACGCGGTCGCTGGCCGGTCCTCGTCGCGGTCGAAGGCTCCTTCGAGTCGGCCTTTGGCAACCGTCCTGTGCCGCCGCGCGCCGACGGCACTCCCGATGATGGTGCTGGGCGCATCCGTGAGAGCGCCCCCACCCGTCTCATCGCCGCAGGTTCGGCGGACTTCGTGGCCAACAACGTGGCGTTCATGCTCAACCTTGTCGACTGGATGGTGCAGGACGAGACGCTGGTGAGCATCCGTGCCAAGCAGGTTCGGGTGCCGCAGCTCGATCCCATTGAGCCCCAGCAGGCCACCATGGCGAAGGCCGCCAACCTGCTGGTGGGTCCCCTGCTGCTGCTCATCTTCGGCCTCATCCGATGGGGGGCGAGGCGTGGTAGCGGGGGCATGATTGAGCCCGATGGCCCGACCGGCTTGGTGTCCTCCAGCAGTGAGGAGGGCTCCTGATGCGTCCCCAGCAAAAGACCATCGCTCTGTTTGTCGTGCTGCTCGTGTTTGTGGGGCTCAACCTCATCGATCGTGGCACCGGCCAGCGCATCACCGAGCAGCTGCCCACCCTGCCCGCCATCGACCGCAAGGAAATCTCCCGCATCGAGCTGTCGTCTGCCCACTGGAAGGTGGTGCTGGAGGGCATCGACGAAGAGCTTCCCAGCGGCGAGACCGCCAAGGTCTGGCACCTCGTGGCCCCCATTGAAGGCGATGCCGACCAGATTGCCGTCCGCACCCTCATCGCGCAGTTCCGCAAGGAGATTCCGCTCGATGCCAAGGTCGACGCCGGCAACACCGATGAGTACGGCCTTGATGCCGGGAACAGCCTCGTGGTCGAGCTCTTTGAAGGAGAGACCGAGCCTGCTGTCTCGTTTACCATCGGCAACACCGGTCCAGGTGGCTCGTCGTTTGTGCGCTTGTCGGGCGACGACGCCATCTACCGCGCGCGCATCGGCGGACGGCATCGCTTCGACCGTCCGCCCGTGGAGTGGCGGAACAAGGTGCTGCTGGGCTTTCAAGAGGACGACGCCGACCGTGTCACGGTCCACTACGGCACCGACGAGGAGCCCCGCTTGGCTTTCCACCGTGCGCCGCCGCCTCCAGGCGAGGAGAGCGAGAACGGTCTGTGGGAGCTGGCGCCCGACCCCGGCTTCACCACCGACCAGGAGCTCGTCACCGGCATCATCAAGAGCCTGGGCACCCTGCGCGCTGGCGAGAGCATGGGCAAGGACTTCAACGGGGGCTTTGAGCCGCCTGCGGTCACCCTGTCCGTGCGGCTCATCGACTCCACCGAGCGGGGCATCGAGGTCGGCCAGCGCACCGTCGAAGGCGCGGCCTTCGTCCGGCGAGTGGGCGAGCCCGAGGTCTACCGAATCTCAGCGGTGCCTGTGCAGCGCTTCCTCGGTCGTCCCATCGACTACCGCGACCGCAGCATGTTCAGCTTCGCGCGCACCGACGTCGACACCATGTCCTACGAAGGGGGCAGCGAGCGGGTCGTCCTTCAGCAGAACCTCGCCGACAACATGTGGCGTGTTTTAGAGCCGGAGAACGTCGATGTCGACATCAAGTTCGTGTTCTTCGGCATCAACACTCTGAGCACCCTTCGCGGCGACGGCATCGCAGAGGTCTCTCGTGAAGAGGCCGGCCTGGTCACCCCTCGGGCCACGGTCACTGCGCGCTTGCTGGATGGCCGCGAGGCCGTGCTCCACATCGGTGGTCGCACGCGCGCCGAAGACACCGGCCAGCCCATGCACTTCGCCTCGGTGCCCCACCGTCCCGAGGTCTTCCTGCTGTCCGACAAGCAGACCAAGAAGATCCTCCAGGCGTTCGGCAAGAACTGAGGCCGTCGTCGGCATGACATCGCCGTGGTGCTGGACCGTGGCAGAGTGGCGGCAGGAGGACGGATGACCGTCGTGCGACTTGGAGCTTCGTGGACAGTGCTTGCTGCGGCTGTAGCATGCTCCGACTACAACTTTGCCGAGGGCAAGCAGCCCAACGATGGCGGCCAAGACACCGCGCCTGAGCCGGTCGACTCCGATCCGCCTCCCGAAGACACGGCCGAGACGGGCGAGCCGCCGGTCGATCCCGTCGATGCCTGTGGCGACGCCAGCCCCGGCGCGCTGCCGACACCCGCGGTCGACGACACCTGCTTGGTGCCCTCCGGATGGGGCCTGTTCGAGCCCACCGTCGAGTGGCAGTGGTCGAGCAACCCGGCCTTTCCGTCGTACCACCAGGTGATGGCCACCCCGATGGTGGGCAACCTCACCGACGACAACGGCGACGGTCAAATCGACGAACACGACGTGCCCGACATCGTCTTCACCAGCTTCAGTGGCAGCGCATACGGCTCTCCGGGCACCCTGACGGCCATCTCTGGAGACGGCAGTGGCCAGCACTGGAGCGTGAGCAATGTGTCGGGCTACCGGCCCTATGGCGCAGGGGGGGTGGCCATCGCAGACCTTGAGGGCGACGGCTCTCCGGATGTGTGTGTGGCCTCTGCGGATGCCTCGGTGCTGTGCTTGGAGCACGACGGCTCGTTCAAGTGGGCGAGCGGCAGCACAACCTACGGCTACGGCGTGCCCACCATCGCGGACCTCGATGTCGACGGCACCGCCGAGGTCGTGATGGGCAACGCCATCTTCGCTTCGGATGGCACCGAGCTGTCCGCCGCCCAGTCCACCTGCAAAGGGCGCATTGGGTCGGGGGTGCCGGTGGACCTTGATGGCGACGGCGATCTGGAGATTGTGGCGGGCTGTGCGGCCTACGCCCACGACGGCACTCTGCTGTGGGACGACGGCCTGGGGGATGGCCTCGTGGCCGTGGGGAACTTCGACGGTGACGTCGCGCCCGAGCTGGTGCGCAGCGTGAGCGGAAGCATGGTGCTCGTGGACACCGACGGCACCCTCATCTGGTCGTCCACCATTCCGGGCAGCGGCACTGGCGGCGCGCCCACAGTGGCGGACTTCGATGGCGATGGTGAGCCCGAGGTCGGGGTCGCTGCGCTGTCCTACTACACGGTCTTCGACACCGACGGCTCCGTGCTGTGGTCCAACCCCACCAACGACAGCAGCAGCTCGGTCACGGGCAGCAGTGTGTTCGACTTCGACCGAGATGGTGCCGACGAGGTTGTCTACGCCGACCAACACAACCTCTTCGTGTACGACGGGGCCACCGGACTCGTGCGGATGGACATGTCGGGCCACGCCAACGGCACTCTGTACGAGTACCCGGTCATTGCGGACGTAGACTCAGACGGCAGCACTGAGATTGTGCTGGCGTCGAACAACTACGGCTACTCGGGGTGGACCGGAATCACCGTGATTGGTGACATCACGTCCACCTGGGCGCCGGCGCGTCCCATCTGGAATCAGTTCAACTACCACATCTCCAACATCAACGACGACGGCAGCGTGCCGGCTCCCCAGCGCGAGAACTGGCGCACCTGGAACAACTTCCGGACGGGGGGCACCGTGCTCGGCCCGTCGGACTGGCTGGCGGACTTGCGGGCGGGTCCCAAGGACGTGTGTGTGGAGGAGTGCTCGGCGGAGCGGGTGCGAGTGTGGGTGGCGGTCTCGAACCACGGTCTGCTCGATGCGGTGCCCTCAGAAGCGGCTCTCACCCGCGCCGGAGACACTGTGGCCATCGCTACAGCGGTCGTGCCAGAGCTGGCGAGTGGCGAGAGCGCCTGGGTGGGGCCCTTCGATGTGGAGGCCGACACCTGGGGCCCGGGCAGTCTGTCTCTGCGGGTGGACCTCGCGGCGTCGGTCGAAGAGTGCGACGAGACCAACAATGCCTACGACCTCGGCGGGTGGCCCTGTGACTGACCTCCGCTGGATGCTGCTTGTGTTGGTCGGCTGTGGCTCGACCCCTCTCAAGGTGGGCTCAGGGCCTGTGGTCAGCGACTCTACAGCCGACTCGGGCGCGCTTGACGGTGATGCGGACGGCTACTCTGCAGACACGGACTGCGACGACTCGGATGGTTCAGTGCACCCAGGAGCCGAGGAGCTATGCAACGGTCAAGACGATGACTGCGACGGTATCGTAGACGAAGACTTCGAGACGATTAGCTGGTTTTCGGACGTGGATGGCGATGGCTACGGCAGCCTGGATGAGGTGGTGGAGGGCTGCAGCGCGCCCAGCGGCTTTGTGTCCAATGACTGGGACTGCGACGATGCCGACCCCAGCGTGCATCCGGGCGCGCCCGAGGTCTGCAATGGCCCCGATCTCGACTGTGATGGCCACGAGCCCGGCCCATGTCGCTCCTGCCTCGACGTGCGTGACCACGGCGAGGACCTTGGTGATGGCCTCTACACCGTCGCTCCCGATAGCCTCGGCGAAGTCGAGGTGTACTGCGACATGACCACCGATGGCGGGGGCTGGACTCTCCTGCAGCGCACCGTGTGGGACTGGGCGGAGTCGGGCCAGCTGATGACGGACTACGCAGGCTGGTACGGGGCCACCACGGGGAGTCCGGCGCCTGGCTTTGCCCACCGTCTCGCCGGACGCGGCTGGCCGGAGCTGGCGCAGAGTCGTGAACACCTCCTCACTCTGGTGGGCCGGGAGGCAGACACCGGCGGAAACTGCGCCCCCTTGCACTACGTGGGCACCGACGGTCGGGTGTTGGTGAGCACCTACGCCGCTTACATCACCGGCATGGTGGCCGACGTGCCCATCGCCAACTCCGACACGCTGTCCACCACCGACCAGGGACCTGCCGTGGCTTGTGTGTCCACCCACGCTGTGCCGTGGTTCTACGGCGGCTGCTGCGCGACCTGTCCGACCTACCAGGGCAGCTACTGGACCGACTCGCCCCACCCGATGGCGAGCTACCCCGCCACGACACCAGACCTCCGTGGTCAGACAACCACGGAGGTCTGCGGAAGTGCCGGCCCCGCCCTGGGGAGCGGAGACGACTTCGTGGGCTTGAACGAGATGGCCTACTTCGTGCGTTGAGCTGCGTCTTCCGCTCCGAGCCTACCCAGGAGAGAAGATGAACGGGTAGGACACGATGACGATGCCGCCGCCCTTCGGCTTGGGGAAGGTGAAGCGCATGAAGCGGCTGGTGACGCAGCTCTCGACCGTCTTGTCGCCGAGCGACGAGGACTTGATGCTGGCCTTGGAGACGCCGCCCGTGGCGCTGATGACGAACTTGACCGTGACCTTGCCGCCCAGGTCGGGCTTCTTGGTGAGCTCGCGCTGGTAGCAGTAGCGGATCTGGTTCATGTGGCGCTTGATGACCTCGTCGATGAGCGACTTGTCGAGCGAGCCCAGGATGATGGCTTCACCGCTGAGACGGCCGAGCTTGCCCAAGCCTTTGGGCTTGAACTGACCACCCCCCTTGCCGTAGCGACCGTCGCCGCCGCCCTTTCCGTTGGTGCCCATGCCGCCGAAGCCGTCGGCCGTGCCGCCGCCGCCAAGCGAGCCCCCACGGGAGCCGATGCCCCCAGACCCCATGCGGATGCCCTTGGCGCCGATGGTCCCGCCGATGCCGGTGGAGGTGAGCCCGGCGGTGAGTGCGGTGTCGCCGAAGGCAGCGTTGAGCGCGCTGTCATCGGAAAATGCAGCCAGTAGACCCGCCTGGGCGGCCACCTGCTTGTCGAGCTGCTGCTTGTCCATGACAGGGTCGCCCTTTGCGTGCTTCATCTTGGCCGTCTTCTTTCCCTTGCGGCCTTCCTTCTTCTTGGCCTTGGCACCCGCCGGCTTGTTGGAGGCAAGGGGGTCCTTGCTTGGCTTGGGCTGCTCTATGTCGGGCATCTGGATGACCAGGCTCGCCACGCGCTTGTCGATGTCCACCACGGCGGTTTCTGGGGAGGCGGGCGTGGTCCACAGCACCACGAGCAGCATCGCGAACACGAAGCCGATGAAGGTGCTGATGCCAAGAAAGGTGTGGTCGAGCTCCTGGAGCGGGCTGGCCATCAGCTTGCGGCTGCGAGGGACCATCTGGCCAAACAGGGTGAGATCACCGAGTCCCGCCACCACGCGGGTGCCTTCGTCGACCGGCAGAGCGTAGATGCCGGCCTCCACTTGCTCGGCGCGTCCACTGGCGATGAGCTCTGCGAAGGTGTGACGCTCTTCGCCGATGTCCGCGAAGCCGTCCCACTTCTCGTTGAGGCGGCAGATGCACTGGTCGCCGTCCCACTCAAAGAGGTTGAAGTCCGTGTCCGGCTGGGCTTGGTTGGGCACGTAGAAGTCGTTGGCCCACTCTTCAGAGGCCTCGGACAAGGTCGGACCAAACATCCATGCGATGCGGGAGAACGACTGGGGGACCCATGCGATAGGCATCCCAAGGAAGCGCCAGCGGTAGCCGGTTGAGGTACCGCCGGTGATCGGACGACTGCCTTGCTCGAAGTGACGCACGTCGAGCACGATGTCGGACCACATGCCGGCGACTTCAAGGACGGGAGGGCCGCTGCGGTCGATTCCAGCATCCGTGGTCGAGGTTCCGGAGCGCATCACGAACGCCAGCACATCGTCGCCCGACTCTGTGGCGAGAACGCCGGACGGGGCGTTGGAGACGGTCAGCGGACCAGCTCCGGTGGGGGAAGTGGGGGTGGGTGTCATGGGGACTCTCCTCCGTGGCGCGGTGTGGGCGCGACACAACACGACCGGTCCCCTGGGGGTGGGGACAGGCCAGATGGGTGTCTTCGGGAGACGCTTGAGTCGGACATGGCGACGCCGGTGGGTGCGAAACCCAATACAACGTGGCCACTTCCGTCTCGGTGCCTATCGAAGACCGAGGCCGGCTGGCAGTGAGATGGACCTCAGAATCCCAGCCGGGTTCCGGAGAGTTGTGAAGTGCCCGTCAGTTCGCCATTGCGGCCTGAATCCTGGACCGCGGTGAGCTTTGGGTCGGGCGTGTAGGACCTACTTGGCTGCGACGCCCATCACGCTGCGGCGGCGTCCGACGAGGTCGCGTGCGAAGCGGGCTAGCTCGCGGGGCTGGAGGTCGCGCTCACGGAGGTGAACGACCGCGCCACGCATCTTCTGAACCGCAGCATCGACCCGGTCAAGCATGGCTTCGGACTCGTCGCGGAGCACATCTAGCTGATGCTGCAGCTCAGCCCGCACCTGCACATCGAGGGCGTCGATCTGGGACTGGCTGGGCTCGACTCCACCGGCCAACACCTCGGGACGGACTGCGCGACCGACGCGGTAGCGGAGCGGGGTGGGCGGTGGCAGGTGGGGAAGGGGACCGATGCCGATGCCGTAGGGCAGCGACAGATGGATGGGAAAGATGTGGGCGCGGAACAGCTCGGGGAACCGGAGCAGCTCGGCGATGCGGCGCCCGTCATCGAGCACAATGAGGGTGTGGTGCGCGCCGGCATGGGCGATTGGAACCACCGGAGCACCCGTCTGAAGGGCGATCTTGGCGTAGCCCTTGCGGCCGTGGAAGTCGACGGTCCAGCGCTCGGAGAAGGGACGCCAGGTGTCGAGGTCGCCGCCTGGCAGCACCAGGAGGTCCCGCTTGTGCTCGGACAGCACGGTGCGGGCCATGCTGCGGGTGGCCCGGAGCACACCCCGCTGGGCAAAGAAGCGGGCGGTACGGTTGAGCGAGAAGACCATCTCGTGGGCGAGTGCATGGAGCGGGCGACTGAGGCCGTGGTGCCGATACCAGGCGGCGCCAAGCCCCCACACATCGGGGATGACGGTGCCGCCGCTGTGGTTGGCGATGAGCAGGTTGCCGGGATCGGGGAGGTTGTCCCAGCCGGCCACTGTGGCTGGGTAGAAGCCGCGCTTGGGATGGAACAGAGGGTCTATGCGGCGCAGAGTGCCGGTGAGCAGGCTGGGATCGAGGTCAGCCGGGTCGCTGCCCCACTCACGGCCGGAGCCGTTGGCGTGCTTGAAGCGGAGGAACCGGCTGCGGGGAGACTCGGGCGACATCGTGACCTCTCTGGGGAGGAGCGCATGGGGCTCAGCGGAGAAACGAGAACATGTTCTCGCATGGGGTCGCCAGAAGTAGAACATGTTCTCGTTTGGCCCGCCACCGAGAGATCGGACCTGTTCCAGGACGGTCACAGGGCACACTGCGCAAGATCAGTCGCGGTGCGACATGGCTTGACTTGTCTGAATTGGCCGAAACCCGACCCACACAAGCGCTGGTGGGTCGAGGTGCCGGGCGGTCATCCTACGGAGCGTTCAGCCCTCGAGGAGATCTTCTTCGAACCACGCTTCGTCGGTCTCGACGGCCATCAGCGTGAGACCGCGGGACGGGGCGGTGATGCCCGCCGCGCGGCGCTTTCGGTACGCCAGCACTCGCGGCATGGAGTCGGGGTGGCGCCATCGAATGCCCACCTCGGCGAGGGTGCCCACCATGATGCGGACCATCTTGCGGAGAAAACCTTGCCCGAAGACATCGATCACGATCTCATCGCCGATGTCGGTGACGAAGATCTCGGTGACGGAGCGCACTGGCGGACGCCCATCGACCGGCCCACCGCGGAACGACGAGAAGTCGAAGGTACCGACGAGGTGGTCGGCCGCACGCTGCATCAGCTCAGGGTCAAGCGTGGGGTGAATCTGCCAGACATCGAGCAGGTCGTCGGTGACTTCGGTGGGCACACCGGGCTTGCGTCGCCCCGCACGGGACACGTGCTCGATCAAGTCGGGATCGTGGCCGCCGGAGATGCGGTAGCGGTAGTGCTTGCCGATGCCGACTGCGCGGGCATGGACATTCCACGGCACCTCGCGGAGGCGCACGTCGACCAGTCCATCATTGCGGTCCAGCTGGACCTCGTAGATGAGAGTCTCCATGACCTGCTCGTTCTGGAACACCTCTTCGGTGAAGTAGCAGGTGGACAGGTTGGCGATGGCGTGGACGCCACGGTCGGTGCGGGCGGCAAATGCGAGTCCACGCGCCCGCAGACCACCAGAGGCGGTCTCCAGACGAGCGCGAAGGGCTGCTGCAGCCGTAGGGACATCGGGCTGCGGAGCGAGGCCGTAAAAGCGCGCGCCGTCGTAGCCGAAGCGGATGAGGAGCTGATTGCGCTCTTCCTTGCCCAAGGGGGTCCTCCGTGGGTGGGCCTCCAGCGGCGTGTTGGTGTCGCCGGGAGTCGTCGGCCCGTCGGGGCGTTGTCGTCGGATGTCGAGGTCGGTGAACTGCCCGCCAACGCGGGGCCTCGGACGGACCCGTATAATGCATCTGGCGCTGGGCGTGACATCTGGTGATGCCAGTAGAGGTCGGCGGGGCGTGGTGTCACGGTGTGTCGTGGCTCGCAGCGCATGGTTGGGGCACCGGCTAGGAGCGGGGACCTGGTGTCGCGCGGCCGGTTGGTCGCCATGTATGTGCTTGATTCTTTTTGGTCTGCGGCTGCCCACTTGTCGGGCCGGCTCGACCTTTCGACTGCGTTGTCCGCCGGTGTGGACCCGTCCACTGCCGACGACGCTACCCTGCGCAGCCACGGTGTGTCTCCCGTACACCTCGGCAGACTGCGCAATGGCCGCCCGTTGGAGTCCATCGCGCCTGCGGTCTGGCTCACTCATCCGGCCTACCCTCCGCTGCTCCGACTGCTGCCCTTTGCACCGCCGGTGCTGTTCTTGATGGGTGCGGTCGAGCTGTTGACGCGCCCGGCGGTGGCCATTGTCGGCGCACGCCGGTGCAGCGTGCTGGCGGAGCGCTTCGCCCGTCGCCTCAGCTCGGTCGTGGCTCACCGAGGGGGCGTGGTGGTGAGTGGCTTGGCCTGGGGCATCGATGGGGCTGCCCATGCTGCGGCCGAGGGCTACACGATCGCGGTGGTTGCGCAGAGTGTCGATGAGCCGTTTTCGGGCTCGCTCCGTCGTCGCTGTGAGCAGCTTCTGGCCACCGGGGGGCTCGTGGTGAGTGAGTTCCCTCCCGGCCAGAGGCCCCAGCGATGGACCTTTCGCCAGCGAAACCGGATCATCTCCGGGCTATCCCTCGCCACGGTCGTGGTCGAAGCGGGTGAGCGATCGGGCTCGCTCATCACCGCGCGGTCAGCACTCGACCAGGGGCGCGAGCTGTTTGTGGTGCCCGACCATCCCGCCCACGATCACGCTCGAGGTGGTCTGTCGCTGCTTGAAGCCGGTGTGGCGCCGCTGCTTGATCCCGACCCGGTCTTGGAGATCCTCGGCCTCGGCTCCCCACCTCCGGCAGCTGCCAGTGAAGGTCTGGTCCGCTTTCTTGGCGACAGCCCCGACATCGCCACCCTGGCCCTCCGTACCGGCAAGCCGGCGCGCGAACTGCGACAGGAACTGTCAGCGCTGGAATTGCTCGGGCGGGTCGAGCGGTTAGCCGGCGGCCGGTATGCTGCGGTGTCGGTGGCATCCCGGAGGTCGCAGTGAGCAGCTCAGAGCCGGGTCACCCCGTGATGGAGCTCGATCGCTCCGCAAGCACTCTACTCGACGTGTTGGTCGAGACCGGTCACCTCGATGAGAAGTCGCTGGAGCGGGTCAATGACCTCCTTCTCGACGTCAACACGCCCGATGGTCTCATCCGCGCACCCGACCTCCGTCGCGTGGTGGCCGACGTGCTCTTTGATGCGCTCGAAGAGATGGATCCCGAGTCGCGGCGGGTGGTCGAGACCGAGTGGCCGCTGCTGTTTCACTGAGCCACGGCCCTTTCTGCGCGCCGCCTTGGGCTCTGCCCTCCATTGCTGAGTTCCTCGGTGAGATCTCTGGGACCTGAAGCAGCGAGAAGGCTTATGCCGTGGTCTTCTTGGGTGTGGTCTTCTTGGGCGCTGCTTTCTTCGCGGTGGTCTTCCGGGCGGTGGTCTTCTTTGCGGCCGAGCGCGTCGACGTCTTCTTCTTCGCGGCGGCCTTCTTGGGCGCTGCTTTCTTCGCGGTGGCCTTCTTCGCGGTGGTCTTCTTCGCGGCGGCTTTCTTGGGTGCTGCTTTCTTCGCGGTGGTCTTCTTCGCAGCCGTCTTTCGGGTGGTGGTCTTCTTGGCTGCGGCCTTCTTGGGGGCGGCCTTCGCGCGGGGAGTGCGCTTGGGGGCGTTTTCGCGCTTGCGAATGAGCTCGAGGGCCGTTTCGAGGTTGATCGCCAGCGGGTCGGCCAGCTGCGGCAGGGTGGCGTTGGTCTCCCCGTTGGTCACGTAGGGGCCCCAGCGACCGCTCATCACGTGCACCGGCTTCTTGGTGACCGGGTCGTCGCCCAGGGTCTTGAGAGGTTCAGATCCTCTGCGCCGCGGAGGCTTTGCGAGCAGCTCAAGGGCCTCTTCGAGGGTGACCGCGAACAGGTCGCGCCCGGTGGGAATGCTGCGACTGCCCTTGCCCTGGCTCTTCACGTAGGGACCGTAGGGTCCGTTGGTGGCCAGCACGGCCTCGGTGGTCTCGGGGTGCGGACCCAGGTCCCGCGGCAGGGACAGGAGCTTCAAGGCGGTGGGGAAGTCCAGCGTCTTGGGGTCCATCCCGCGAAGGAGCCCCGCCCGCTTCGGCTTGATCTTGCGCGTGCGCTTGCCCTTGCCCGGCACCTCTTCGATGTCGCCCAGCTGCACGTAGGGACCGAAGCGTCCCTTCATCAGGTACACCGGCTTGTCCGAGACCGGCTCTGTGCCTAGCACGGTGGGTCCCTTGCGGCGCTCGATGACGATCTCCACTGCCTTTTCGAGGGTGAGCTCGTCGGGCGGGATGTCGCCGGGGATGTCTGCGTTGGTCTCGCCCATGTTGAGGAACGGACCGTAGCGACCCACCCGCACGTCGACCTGCTCGCCATCCTTCGACTTCCCGATGGGGATGGTGCACACTGTGCGGGGGTCGACGGCGTCGGCGGCCTGCGCGAGAATGGCGACCAGTCCGTCTTCTCCGCGGTAGAAGCGCTTGAGGAACGGGAAGTAGCCGTCGTTGCCCATGGCGATTTGGTCGAGACCGTCTTCCATCTTTGCGGTGAAGTCGTAGTCCACCAAGTTGGAGAGGTGCTGCTCCATCAAGGCGGTGACCGCGAAGGCCGTGAAGGTGGGCACCAGCGCGCTGCCCTTCTTGAACACGTACTTTCGGCGCAGCACCGTGTCGATGGTGCTCGCGTAGGTGGACGGGCGACCGATTCCGCGCGCTTCGAGCTCTTTGACCAAGCTGGCTTCGGTGAGTCGGGCAGGTGGCTTGGTGGCGTGACCGGCGGGGGTCAGGGTGTCGAGATGGACCTCGTCGCCCACAACCAAGGGGGGCAGCAGGCGATCCTGATCGGCGAGAAGGGCATCGGGGTCGTCGGAGCCTTCGACATAGGCCCGTCGGTAGCCGGGGAAGTCGATGGTGCGGCCACGGGCCTGGAACACGCAGTCGTCGACGCCGATGGCGATGCGCATCGATCGGCCGCGGGCATCGACCATCTGGCAGGCCACGGTGCGTTTCCAGATGAGGGCGTACAGTCGCGCCTCGTCGGTGCTGAGCTCGGCCTCTGCGCGGTCGAGACCACGGAAGCTCTGCCCAGCGGGACGGATGGCCTCGTGGGCCTCCTGGGCGCCCTTCGACTTCTTAGCGTAGGTGCGGGCTTGGTTGGGCAGGTAGCGGTTGCCGTATTGCTGGCGGATGAGCGTGCGCGCGGCATCGACTGCTTCGGCCGACAGCGTGGTGGAGTCGGTTCGCATGTAGGTGATCCAGCCGTTCTCATAGAGATGCTGGGCCGTGGACATGGTGCGCCGGGCCGTCCACCGCATCTTGCGGTTGGCTTCCTGCTGGAGGGTACTGGTGGTGAACGGGGCGGCGGGCCGGTCGGTGAAGGGCTTCTCTTCGACCTCGTTGACGTTGCCAGTGGCACCCGTGAGTCGCTCGACCAGGGCCTTTGCGCCCGCTTCGTCGAGCACATGGACCTTCTTCTTCGCCTGCAGCTCGCCGTCTTCGCCAAAGTCGCGGCCCGAGGCCAGGCGGGTGCCGCCGAGGGTCCACAGGGCAGCGTCGAGGGCGCCTTTTTCATGGCTGAAAGCGGCCTTGGCGTCCCACCAGCTAGCGGACTTGAAGGCCAAGCGACGGCGCTCGCGCTCGACGATGAGCCGCACGGTCACGCTCTGCACGCGGCCAGCCGACAGCTTCGGGCGCACCTTCTTCCACAGCAGCGGCGAGACTTCGTAGCCGTAGAGGCGGTCGAGGATGCGCCGAGTCTCTTGGGCGCGCACGAGGTCGAGGTTGACGTCGCGCGCGTTTTCAAGGGCCTTGTGGATGGCGGTGCGCGTGATCTCGTTGAACACCAGACGCTTGACCGGGACCTTCGGCTTGAGGACTTCGGACAGGTGCCACGCAATGCTCTCGCCCTCGCGATCTTCATCTGTCGCGAGGTAGAGCATGTCGGCTTCGGCGAGCGCTTCTTTGAGAAGACGCACCTGGGCCTTCTTCTCGGGCGGAATCACGTAGATTGGCTGGAAGCGGGAGTCCACGTTGACCCCCAGCCGCGACCACTTGTGCTTCTTTTTTGCCTTCGGGATCTGGTCGGCGTTTTTGGGCAAGTCGCGGATGTGACCGACCGACGCTTCGACCCGATAGCCCTCTCCGAGGTACTTCTCGATGGTCTCCGCCTTGGCGGGGGACTCGACGATGACGAGGGAGGTGCCCATGGTGCCTCTAGGTAACGGGGGACTGGGACACGTCGAAGTGTCCGCAAGTCGCGTTTCGGACCGCCGACACTACCCGAGCGCGGACTGTGGGTCCGCGGGCAACGGCGTCGCGATGACTACACCAGCACATCGAGTGCCGCAACGCTGATGCGAAGTCGAAGCCCTCGGATAGTCTGAAGGCATGGACGCGGATGCACTCAGCTGGCTGGACCACCTAAACGCGGCAAGGGGCGCGTCGGTGCACACCTTGCGGGCCTATCGTTCCGACCTGCACAGCCTCATTCACCACCTCCAGCGAAGGCAGCCCGATCGCTGTCTTCGCGATGCGTCTCGGCGCGAGCTGCGGGGCTGGTTGGCAAGTCTCGGGTCTGTGGGCACACCACCAGCTCCGGCCAGCCTTGCGCGGCGCGTGGCCACTCTACGCAGCTTCTACAGCTGGATGGTCTGCGAGGGTCGCCTCGACCAGAGCCCCGCCGCGCGCATCCGTCCGCCGAGGGTGCCGCGTCGGGTGCCGCGTCTTTTAGAGGTTCCAGAGGCAGCGAAAGTAGTGGAAAATCCACCACAGCAAGGTGTTCTTGCGCTGAGGAACCGGGCGCTTTTGGAGATGCTGTATGGCGCTGGGCTGCGGGTGAGTGAGGCGGTGGCCCTCGACCGCCTCGATGTGGACTGTGCCGAGCGGCTGGTGCGTGTGCGCGATGGCAAGGGAGGCAAAGACCGCATCGTTCCCTTTGGTCCTCCCGCAGCGGCTGCGATCGATGCCTTGCTCCGCACCCTCTCTCCGGGAGGGCTCGACGAGACCCCGGCGCTCTTTCGCAACCATCGCGGCGGGCGTCTCGGAGTGCGTTCCGCTCGGCGCATCGTGAAGCAGGCCGGTGATGAAGCGGGTGTCGGAGGCGTTCATCCCCACGCGCTGCGCCACGCTTGCGCCACCCACATGCTGTCTGGCGGCGCCGACCTTCGCACGATCCAGGAGCAGCTGGGCCACGAGAGCCTTGCCACCACCGAGCGCTACACCCACGTCGATCCGGCGCACCTGCTCCGGGTGTATCGGGGCGCGCATCCACGTGCCCGCGGTGGCCCCTCCGACGACGATGGTGACGCCTCGTAGGTGGGTCTCATGTCCGCCTTCGGTAGAGTGTGAGCGAGATCGGGGCAGGCCGCCTGGTCGAATTGTTGGAGGAACGGTGTCCGTCGAAGGGATCGCTCTGAATGACCAGGAACAAGTGCGGCTCGACGAGCTGTGGGCTGTCGCGCAGGATGGCGACCACTACGCTCTTCTTGGCGTCGATGAAAACGCGGTCCGCATGGACATTCAGAAGGCTTACCACTCCTTGTCGCGGGTGTGGCACCCCGACCGCTACTTCCGCAAGGATCTAGGCCCCTACCAGGAACGGCTTGAGGCGGTGTTCATCGCGATCACCGACGCCTACCGCACCCTGTCCAACGACTCGGCTCGCCGGGTCTACGACGTGGAGCGCGAGAGCATCCACAAGCGCAAGGGGCAGCGTCATCGCCGTCGTGCAGCGCCTCCCAGCGAGGCGGTCCCGGAGGCCACCGAGGCTGCTGCCCAAGCGGATGTAGAGCGCGGCAGCAGCCGTCGCTCCAGCCTGAAGCAAGGTCGGGCGGCGGGTCGTGGGCGCAAATTGAGGAGCGGAGCCAGGAACCCCGATGCGCCGCGGCGCTCCGGCCGGGCCTCTTCGTCTTCCAAGGGCGGCGCGCCCCGAACGGCTGCCGTCAGCAAGGCGATGGCCCAGATGCGCAAGCAGCTCCGTGGTCAGATGCGCCGCGCGCGCGCCCTCTATGAAGAGGGGATGACCCATGTGGAGTCCGGCGCGGTGCTCAAGGCATCCAGCGCGTTGAGCATGGCGTCATCCTTCGACCCCCGCAACGAGGAGTACAAGCGGGCTGCCGAGGACGCCCTTCGATCGGCGAGAAAGGTGCAGGCGAAGAACTATGTGGCCCTCGCGGAGAGCGCGGAGAGTTTCGGCAACGTGCGGGAGGCCCTGGCCAACTACCAGAAGGCGGTGGAGTACGAGGTCGAAGATGCCCGCCCCTACTACCGGCTGGGCGTGTTGCTTCGCCGAGTAGAAGACGATCACCGCGCCGCGCTCGATCACTTCCGCACCGCGGTCAGCAAGGCGCCCGACAACGTCGAATTTCGCATCGCTTTGGGCGAGCTGTACGCTGACCTGGGGCTCAAGGTCAACGCGCAAGGCCAGTTCAAGCGAGTGCTTGCCATCGACAAGACCAACGGCAAGGCCAAGGCCGGACTCAGGGGCCTCTGAGCGTGCGTGTGGAGCCTCTGCGAGTGCCGTTGCGCCGGTCCGAGAGGCCCGATCTTGCTTGAGAGTGCGTCCGCTTCGTTCTTGCCCCGGATTCCCCCTCTCGTTAGGTAGGCGGGGGGGTCGCTAGCTCAGTTGGTAGAGCACCGGCCTTTTAAGCCGAGGGTCGCGGGTTCGAGTCCCGCGCGACTCATCCTTCCTTCCTTTTTTTCTTCGGTTTACTGGAGAATTTGTCTTCGACAGGGAAGGAGCTGCGGCTTAGTAGCGTCGCCCAATAAGACCCGTTCGTCTAGGGGTTAGGACACCGGGTTTTCATCCCGGCAGCACGGGTTCGATTCCCGTACGGGTCATCTCGAGGCCTCCAGGCTCACCGCCTGGAGGCCGTTTTTTTTTTCTTGGGGCGGCCTTGCTCAGGAGCTGTTGACCCAGCTAGCTCCGAGGGGGTGTGCCCGAGTCCTTGGCCGGTCCATGCGCTCCATCGCCTACCTGACGTCCGCCGACCTCGTCGCGGGGCACCCCGATCTTCGTGCCGATGCCTTCGAGCTCGATCATCAACTCCACGCTCTGGTGCCTGCGTGTGCGTCCCGAGGCATGCGGCTCGACCTGCAGGTATGGCGCTCCGACGCGCTCCTGAAGCAAGTGGAAAACGGCCACTACGACGCGGTTGTTGTGGGCACCACCTGGGACTACCACGACCACTGGGCGACCTTCTGCGACCGCCTGGACCGCTTTGCTCTGAGCGTGCCGGTCCTCAACCCGCCGGCCGTCGTGCGTTGGAACGCCGACAAGACCTACCTCCGCGAGCTGGCGCAGGCGGGTGTGCCCAGCGTGCCCACCTTTTGGGCGGATCGGGTGGATGCCGACACTGTGCGCGCCGCCCACGATGCCCTCGATGCGGACCACCTGATCTGCAAGCCCGTGGTGGGTGCGGGGGCGGTGCGACAGGTGCAGGTGCGGCGAGGACACCCTTTACCACCAGCTTCTGAGTGTCCACCGGGCGGCGCGCTGGTCCAGCCCTTTCTGCCGTCGATCCGGTCCGAAGGGGAGCTGTCCTTCGTGTTCTGCGGCGGACGCTTCAGCCATGCGCTCCTGAAAGCGCCCGCGCGGGGCGACTACCGGGTGCAGTCCGTCTATGGCGGAGTCGAGCGTACCTACACACCGAGTGCCGAAGAGCTGGCGACGGCCCGAAGCGTGCTCGATGCGGTCCCACAGATCACAGCGGATGGGCTCTTGCTTGCGCGTGTGGACATGGTGCGCGACCGCTTGGGGCACCTCGTGTTGATGGAGCTCGAGCTCATCGAGCCCTACCTCTACCCGCTGCAAGGCCCCGACCTGGGAGACGTCTTTGCAGAGTCGCTGTCCCGCCTACTGGGTCGACCCTGAGGGTCCGCCGAGTCCGTCTCGTCCGACTTCCTGCAGGGTGCGACCAAAGCCCAGCACTCCACCGTGGCCCATCACGTGGAAGCGATCTTCCGGCAGGCCGCGCTTGGCCACCTGGGCGGGCAGCAGGGTGTAGGCGCCGTGGTCGACCGGCTCATCGGACAGGTCGAAGGTGCCCCAGTGCATGCCGAGAAAGTGGCGCGCACCGAGGTCGACGAAGGCCTGCACACTGTCTTCAGGGGGCATGTGCTGCACTCCCATGAACCACCGGGGCTCGTAGGCACCCAGGGGAAGCACTGCGACATCGGGGGCGCCCAGCACCTTCTGGATGACGGAGAAGCCATCGAACCAGCCGGTGTCGCCCGA
>Ga0315321_10000592_pt1 | contig 27271 bp, 21 predicted proteins | sample M180m21515metaG_FD_203464 | JGI IMG/M metagenome (GOLD analysis project Ga0315321, IMG submission 203464) | Ammonia-oxidizing marine archaeal communities from Monterey Bay, California, United States - M1 80m 21515 | ecosystem: Environmental > Aquatic > Marine > Intertidal zone | place: USA...
GTTGCTGTCCGGGCTGCTGTCCGGGCTGCTGATCAGGTTGTTGTCCGGGCTGCTGACCGGGTTGTTCGCCAGGTTGCTGTCCGGGCTGCTGGCCAGGTTGTTGTCCGGGCTGCTGACCGGGTTGTTCGCCAGGTTGCTGGCCGAGTTCTTGAGACTGCTCTCGAGCGTCTGATGGATTATTTCGTTGCAACTCACCGTCCAATGCCTGCTCCAGCTGTTCCAACTCTCCGAGAGCACGCTCCAACGCCTTTGTCTCATCGCCGAGGACTGTGCTCGCGGCGTCTTCCAAATCTTGTCGTAATTGCCCAACTCCCTCTGCAGCCTTGCGTTCAAGTTCTCGTGCTTGCGGCTCAAACCCCTGTTCCAACAATTCGGCAGTCTCCGCAAGTTTCCGGTCAACCTGCCTTTGGTTTGTTTTCCGGAAGGAGTCATACAATTTCTGCGCCAACAGGGGTTCAGCCTCTTCCGCCTCCTCCACCGTCTGTCGCATTTGAGTAAGGAGATCGTCGAGTCTTTCCCTCTGTTCACCAATCTCTTCTTGAATCTGCTCGCGATTATCCTCAGTCCTCAGTCCCGTGGCCGCTGGCTGTTCATCCAAATCCCTTAACTGCTCGGATAGCTCATCCTGCTTCTGTTCCAATTCCTGTGCGTCATTTCTCATTTGCCGCACGGATTCGTTAAATTGCCCAGCCGCTCGTTGTCGAAACTCGTCCCGCATTTCCTCGAACTCACGCTCCGCCCTGCGTCCAGAAGTGAGTGCTTGCGCGGCATCGTTTTGCTCCAACGCCTCCGAAGCCTGTCGCACATTCTCGCGTGTCTGCTCTAACTGCTCTGCAGCATCTGCCATCTCTTCCTGATTCTCGGATTCCTGCATCCGTTCGCCCAACTCATCGGTTTCCCGCAACAGATCTTGTTGTTGATCGCGAAGACGCTTTAACTGACGTTCTATTTCCTCACGTTCTTCCTGTTCTTCTGCTTCTTCGAGAGCTGACTGCAGTTGCGCAAGTTCCTTATTCAAGTCTTCTTGGCGTCGAGCTAGGTCTTTCAAACGATTCAACACCTGCCTTATTTCGCGTTCCTCGGCGTCTTGCTGACTTGCATCCTCCGCCTGTTGCTCTGTCTCATAGCGATTTTCGTCCTGTTCGATTTCCAAATCATCCAACTGCTGTTGCCGCCGTTGCTGTGACTGACTTTGCGATTGACTCTGACTTTGGCTCTGTTGCTGCTGGCGCGTGACCTCGAATTCACGGGCACGCAACCGCAACAAACCGCCGTAAACTGCCTGCTCGGCACTCATTGTGTTTGGTAAGGCTAACGCTTCGGAATCCCCCGCAGCTACTTCCAGTCCTGTTAACGCGGCCTGCATGTCGGCACGAACGCCATCAACGATCGCGAGTGACTTTTCATCTTCAATCATCCCTGCCGCTTCGTCGAGTTGACTCAATGCATCTGTCTGGCCCTCGATGATCAACTTCACATTTGCATCAAAGTCGCTGCTAACGACGGCGCCGCGTTCATCGCGTATCACACGCCACGTAGAGCTAATGATCTGCTTTTGCAACTCCGCAAGCTGCTCTGCCTTTTGCCCATTTTGACTTTCCTGCTGTTGCTGTTGCTGCTGTTGCTCCCCACCAGGTGGTTGCTCGCCCTCCCGAAAAATCTCATCAAACGGTCGCACTTCCGCGAAGAACATATCGCTCTCGGTTCGCCGTGGCTCTCCAGTCGGGCCAATGTCCTCAGCCCAAAAGTGATACGACAACAACTGATCTGGCTCAGCTTTCAGATCTTCAAAGGCGAGCAGATGAGAGACCGACACCTTTTCACCGCGGCCAGTTGATTCAGCAAGCAGAATCTCCTCGGCAGCGTTACGATCAAACGTGTAAGCAAGACCGAGACGATCCACACCAAAGTCATCGCGAACTTCCGCCCCCAACACAACTTCTTCCAGTGGCGACACGGTGAGATCTCCCCCTTGTGTCAGTTTCAAACTGGGTGGGCGATTCGGCAGTACGCGAGCAATCAATTCAGGCGGATACTTATTTTTCCTGCCAACATCATCAATCAGTTCAAGCTTCAACTTGCTGGATTTTTCAAGGGCAAATGTCACCGCCAAAGCACCGGGGTATTCGTCACTCTCTCGCATCAGCGTGCGGCTTCCGTCAGCGGCAACCAACTCTGCCGTGACCCCAGGCTTGTTCAAAAAACAGATCCAAGTGAGTTCAGTTCCTTCGACCGCCGAAACGCGAACGGTGTCTTCAATCAATTTGGCTTGCAGACCGCTATATTCGGGATACCTCAGAAATGCATCGCTGCGAACCAATACAGGAAACTCAAAGACTTCGACGTCATAAGACTCGCTTTCCCATATGGGAGTCACCACTCTGTAATTGAATGATTGATCGACAGACGAAACGAATCCTCCCAGGACGGGATCATTGAGATTCCGTGACATTTCAATTCGCCGTTGAGTCCCATCCTTCGATACACAGATCACCTCAGCACGCTCTGGCACCCAATCCCCAAACTTGGCTGTCACAACAAGACTGGCCCCTCTTTCAATCTGAGCGTCACCAGGCTGAACATCGATGCTATCGGCTTCGCCAACGGAAGCGGATGCCGCATTGACCTGGACAGCCGTACGCCCGGGAAACAACAGGCCGAGCACAAACACAGCGAACAAAAGAGAAGCACTCAGCCCTGAGAGTCGACTCCAGATAACTTGGCGAGTTGGTACCGTTTCTGCCCAACGATGCGTTCTCGAGTGCTCACGAGCCTCGCGCACAACGCGTTGCTGCAGAAAACTCAATTGTTCTTCATGCTGACTCAAAGCCGTCAATAACCGCTGATCCAAACTTGGAAAATGCTCTTCAATCTGCCTCGCCACCGCACGAGGATTACGGAAGCTGAACCGGCACCCCACATACGCCACCACAGCAATCACCAAGACAAAAATCAGCAACAGTTGCCCTAACTGCGTGCCGTTCATCTCACCTGCGTGGACATCCTGCTGCAGCAACCACGCACAGCCAGCTCCCAGGAAAGTGATCACGGACAGAAGGCGCCAGAACCGCACGCTCCGCAGCCGGCGCGTGACAGGCCGAATCCGATCCAACAATGTCTCGTTCATCTGTTCAATCCATCCTTTAAATCAACTCATTGCAACCATCGCTGGTCACGTGAACATGCAGCACAACGCGCAGGGCTCCTATTAACCAGTCTCCACCGCCACATCAAGCGACTTACTCCTGCGACTCCACAGTGCCCCCAACAATGTTTCCAATCCGAGCAACGCCAACGCCAACACGAGGATCCACTGCCAAAGTCTTTGCTCGCTTTCCAGCTCTCGATCTCGTAACTGCCTCTCGTTTTCTAACGCTTCCACCGTGGGGAGATTCTCACCCAGCAAAACACCGAATCCGGCCAAGGCCTCATCATCCAACGGCTCGGTACGACTTTCCGACTCACTCAAATTCACCGCAAAAGGACTGCTCTGCTTGGCAGTTTGAAACTGATAGACCCCGGGCTCATTGATCAACCGTTGGTCAAGCACCTGTTTGTACTCAAACGATTCACCAGACGGATCAACAATCATCGCTGAGTCAGACGGTGGAAAATCGATGGGTTTTCCCACGGTGTACTGTTCAGTGGCCCCTGCATTGGTTCCCGCATCAAAGAAGCTGAACATCAGCGGAAGGAACTTCGTGGACAAAGCCAATTGGCTCTCTGCGGGCTGCCAACCACTTGCAAGAACAAACAGCCGCCCCTCGCCAATTACTTTTTCAAGCACAGCGGGGTCGCCATCATCATACTGAGCAACCACATCCCAGCCGTCGTCAAATCCAGTGATCGCGCGGTGCGCCCAAAACCGTATTTTCGAGAAATCGTTGAACTGCGGGTCCGCCATTGTTTGAAACAACGGGTTACTAAAATCAATACGCCCGAGCATCGCGTAGTCAGCCAGTTGCGCTTCACCAAAGTCAAGTTCCGAATCCGCAATTTGATTAACCGTCGATCCATACACAAGGGACTGAGAAGGTAATTCCGGCGACTGGTCTTGTGTCGGAGCAACGTCAGCGGAAGATGTTTTTTGAATTGCCAATTGCGGCAACACCACCAGCACGCGACCGCCCGCCTCAGCATAGACTTTTACCTTGGCACCAATTGATGGCGGAAGTTCATCCGTGACAACGATCAATGGAACATCTGCCGGATCAGGCACCTCATCCAACTGCTCAGGCAAAAGCGACTCGACAGTCACAAACCGGCGTTTATTATCAAACGGAATACGCTGCAGGTAGAACAACAGGTTGTTGCGAGGTTCACCCACCACTTTTCCAAGATGCAGCAGTTTGGACGGCTGCGGCTCCGAGGTCACAACGAAACGTCTGTTGTCAAAAGCGTGATCGTCACCACTAAGAACAAGCGACGTGTTGCCTGGCCCCGGCAACGGCATCCGCACTACCCTTGACTGACCAGGAGGTACTTGAATGGGAAGTTCAACCGATTGCCGCGAGTCCTCATTCGAATCAACGTCAGCATTCATTTCACGCACACCACCCCAGCGAAGCGCAAATCGTGAATTGGCAGCGTCAGCAGAATTCGAGACCCGCACACGCACACGATCCACATCCTGAGCAGCCTCAGCTTTCGATTCCAGGATTTGTGCAGACGCGTTAGTTCTCTGACTTGTGACCACTCGCCGAACATCAACACGCAAGTTTTTGGGCCATGCATAAGTCTGCAGGCTATCAAGTTCACTACCGGCTGCCATGTCACTAATCACAATCAAGTGAGCCTTGGAATCTTTTGATTGCGAAACAGCATTTCCTGCATTGTCATTGGCATCAGCGTTACTGACCGGCTGTTCCTCGGCCTCATAACTAACCGCAAGATCAGCGGCAAACGCCAAAGCATTGCCCAACTCGCCATGCAACCATGAAGGCTTGATGTCCACAATCAACTCACGAACGCTCGTTTGAAGTTGCTGGGGCGTCAGTTTTTCAGTTTCGTCGAACCCCAGCAGTACGCGGGGTTGGTCATCAAACGCGACCACCGCAAGTTCATCGGCTGGCTGCAGATCGGACAGCACTCGGTCTGCTTGCTCAACAACTTGATCCCACAGCCCATCACGCTGCATGCTTGCACTTTGATCAACAACAATTACCAAACGCCGTCCCGGAATTTCAGCTTGCGAAAGTGTGACACTCCGCAAGAAAGGCCTAGCGAACGCCACCGCTAACAGGATGAGGGCCAATGCACGGAGCAGTAACAGGAACCAATTATCAAGTCGACTGCGCCGCGTCAAACGTGGCGGCGTTGGCTTGAGGAACATCAACGAACTAAAGGGCACCTGCCCTTTGGGTTGTCGCCTAATCAAATGAAACAATATCGGAGCACCAATGGCGAAAGCACCGATCACGTACAGGGGAGCAAGCAGACTCATCGTCCAGCACCTCCACCTTGGCCAGCGGACGACAGCATCCCAGCGCGAGCAGGTCCGCCCGAACGACGTCGGTGAGTGCTCACAACATGAAACAATGCGTCATCAAGTGCCTGGTCAGTACGCGTTTCATAAATTTCAACGCCTAACGAATCACAAATGGTCTGCAATTGGTCACGATGCTCGGCAAACTGTGTGGCATACGCTTGACGGGCTGCTTCAGGATCAAGATAGATCTCACGCTGCGTCTCCATATCAACCACCATACTTGGCGACTTCAATCTTAATTCCAACTCTGCGGGGTCAACCACTCGAATGATCACAACTTCGTGACCGCGCGAGCGTAGATAGGCAAGATTGGTGCGTAATTCATCTACTGGTGCCAGCATGTCAGAAACGAGAATAATGAGTCCACGTCGCCTGACCAAAGCGGCAATCTGCATCAACGGACGACTCAAGTCCGTCCCGGATCCTGCAACAGGCCTCGACAGTGCCACCATCATCTGACGAAAGTGCCCCTCGCGTTGTCGTGCACTGATGAATTCCCCCACTCCTTCGTCGAACGTCATCAGCCCGACGCTGTCGCGTTGCAGTGTCAGGTAATACGCGAAAGTAGCCACAAGAGTTTGTGCATAATCAATCTTACTGTACTCTAGCGACCCAAATCCCATCGACCGACTCTGATCAAGAATGAGATAACAGCGGCGGTTGGTTTCGTCTTCGAATTTCTTGATGTAGTAACGGTCGGTCCGCGCGAACAGTTTCCAGTCGAGACTCCGAAGGTCGTCACCAATGGTATAGGGTCGGTACTCACTGAATTCGACGGAAAAACCATGAAAGGGACTACGATGCAATCCATTATAAAACCCTTCAACGACAGCCTTGGCGCGCAACACAAGGTCTTTGATCCGCATTACAGCAAGCGGATCAATCGAAGCAGGTGTGTCACCCTGCGTTTTGCCAGCAGGTGCGGTGTCCGTGCCCACAGCCATCAGTTCGACGCACTCGAAACCGTGGTCAAGAGCCGGTCAACCACATCTTCAATCGAAATACCTTCCGCCTCCGCCTTGTAGCTAAGCAAAACCCGATGCCTTAAAGTCGGATGCGCCAGGGCTTTGATGTCATCCAAGCTGACGTGAGCATTGCCATTGAGCAGCGCACGGGCCTTGGATCCCAACACCAATGTCTGAGCCGCACGTAGCCCGGCGCCCCAACTGACCCATTCATTGATGAACTCCGGAACGCCATCGCGGCCCGGACGGGTCGCCGCTGCTAATCGCACGGCATACGCCGCTACTTCCTCGGCAATGGGAACCTTACGCACTGCCTCGTGAAAACGAACAACGTCCTCGCCGGTGAACAATGGCTGAATTGCCTCAGCCCTTCGGGATGTGGTTTGCATGACCACTGCCAACTCGTCCTCTGGTGGCAAATAGTCGATCATCACATTGAACATGAACCGATCCAATTGAGCCTCTGGCAAGGGATACGTTCCTTCCATCTCGATCGGATTCTGTGTCGCAAGCACAAAGAACGGCTCTTCCAACTGGTACCGTCGACCTGCGGCTGTCACTTGGTGCTCCTGCATCGCTTCCAATAACGCAGCTTGCGTTTTTGGTGGGGTCCGGTTGATCTCGTCAGCCAAAATCACATTGGCAAAGATCGGACCCTGCACGAATTGCAAATTACGACGGCCATCAGAATCCTGCTCGAGTATCTCTGTCCCCGTGATGTCTGCGGGCATCAGATCAGGGGTGAACTGAATCCGCTGGAACTTCAGATGAAAAATCTGGGAGACACTTTGAACCAGTAGCGTTTTAGCTAAGCCAGGCGCTCCTGTGATCAGGCAATGTCCACCGGCAAACAGAGAAATCAACAGTTGTTCAATGACATCGTGTTGCCCAATGATCACTTTGGACAACTCGGAAGAAATTCTATCCCGCCCTTGGAGTATTTGCTCCACAACACGGGCTTCCTCTTCGACGGACATTGTTTCGGTAGACATAGGCAATCCAAAGCGACACTGAGAGATGACAAGACATGAGATGACGAGACATCTTAGAGGCCCGATAATATAGCCTTTTACCTCAGGCGAAATGGCCTCCGAAAGCGATTCCTTGCAATCAATCAAGACAACCACGCTCTCGAGCGGCCCGAGGGGAGCAAATTGCAAGCATCGGGGTCGCGATCAAACGCCCAGACAACGGCAAAGACATCGATTTAAGCGGCAGGCTGGGCAATTCACCCACCCTAACGAGACTGCATCCCAAACATGTGTTGTCCGCTCTGGTTATGTGTCAGTTTGTACCGAACAGCCCTCGTCAACATCATCACGCTCGACCCGACTGTCATCATGACATTTGAGACAGGAATTTCGCATATCGATTCAATCCCGAAACGCAAACGCGGACAAACTCAATCCGAGCTGGCAAATCCATTCTCCGAGCCAAGACTGCCCTTCGGATCCAAAAGATTTCAGCCACGCAAGGTGGCCAGGGCAAGCCTACCTACCGGTACCGCGACATCCCCAAACTTAAACAGCGGTGACAAAGCGGACGTCATCACACATCAAGAAACAAAAGCTTCTCGCAGAACAATGCACCGAAAGGGGACAGTGATGAAATACCAAGGCATTGAGGGTTGACGCTAACCCCCCTGCGTAACGATGCCACCAATCACTGGCCACCCACAGACGCAATCATTCGGCAACACAGGAGCCTGACTAAACCTCAGGCGGACTCATTAAAGAGATTACCACCAAGCGTGTCTTGCTTGGTCCCGTTACCATACGTAGCTGGCTCAGACACTCCCGCCATGATCCGGACCACATCATCTGTGATATTTGCAAGATGGAATTGGCATACAAACAAAGACAAGGCGTGGTTATTGATATCGGCCATCATCTCGCCGATCAATTCACACCTGCGATGCAAACCGGTGCTCCGCTGATCTCTCAACGATTCCAGTTTTTCACTTAATGTCAAACCCGCCTGTGGAGCATCTGACGCCCGCAACAATACTTCCCTCTGAGCAACTTTGCTTTCGAGGTTTGCCAGGCAGTTCGTCAACTGTTGCGTGCCTACATTGACGGTATCCACCAAACTGCCATCACCCCGAATTTGCTGCTCGCCATCGCTTCTCGACTCGGGCACCTGATCAACTTTCATCTGCTTCATCTGCCGGGCCAAGCCATCCGCCGCAATTTCTAAATCATCGAGGTAAGCTTCAACACGATTGAGCCACGTCATCATCAACTCCGTTTTTGCATATTGAACAGATCAAACATCGGCGCTGCGATTGAATCTGCTGAAGCCTCGGTAAGGTCTTCAACGATCACCTGATCAAGCTGTTGTTGAAAAACCTCCTCAGTCCGCCCACCATGCATGTAAGCAGGTGTACCGAGTGTCTTCCTCATTGATGCGAGCATGCTGCCGAAGAGTGTTTGCCCAACGAACTCGGTGAACTTCTCTTCCAACTCGGACGTTTCACCGTCTTTGTTTGCATTGTTTTTAAGGCGTGTCGCAAGATTCGATTCAATATCCAACATATCGCCAAAACGCGGCGCCAAATCACCAGCGCGTTCCATCATCTCGCCAAAACGAGGCGCTGCAGCGTTAGCAACCGGCTCTCCATCGCCAAAACGCTCCAACATCTCAACAAAGCGCGGCTCGATTTTTGAATTGGATAGACTTGTAGCCCTCGCAGGTCCAGCCACATCGCGCAAGGTTGGAGCATCTTTTGAAGAATCCAACTGGTTCATCCGTGATGCTACCGTTGGATTGGATACTGATCGCAAATCCATTCCTTCGCTCCTATTTAAAACATCGCTTCAATCAACGAACACGGGATACTTCACTGAAATCAATCCATCACATGGCCGGGTGGCTCATTCAAAAACGACCTCTCCAAACAAGTCGCCTTTTTTTTGCAGTGTTTTGATGATCGATATCAGGTCGTCTGTAGGTACCTCCAACGCATTCAATGCGTCAGCCAAACTTTGCAGCGTCGGGTTGGGCTGCTGATCAACAGGAACCAACGTGGGCCCGCCGCCTGCAAGAATTCTCAGGTTGCGATGCGAGATCAAGCTTGGAGCGATCTCTACCCCTTCGCCGATCACTACGATTCCGTCGCGTTCATTAATGACGACACGCTGTGATTGAGACCGGACGGTAATAGGAACCTGCGACTCAAGCATTGCGATGAATCCAACGGGGTTCTTTTTCTCTCCAGCAGGGATCAATACCTCAACATGTTTTTGATCAATTGCCTTTGCCAGTTTCCCACCAAAGTCCTGAGACCTTGCGTAACTTGCTTCTCCCCCTGGCTGAATCTGCAGACTTTGCGATGCGGGAGAACTCACGACCCCAGGCAGAGAACCGAGATAAGCATTAATCTGCGAAGCAATCAGCTGTGCGGTTTCAAACGAAGCCACGTCATCTTTGATGACAAACGTAATTTTTCCATCGGCCTCAAATGCTGTCTTCACAGTGGCTTCCATCTTGGCACCACCTTCAATAGTGGCCTTGGTTGCCGGGCCATCAAGCGAGATCCTGAGCTCACCCTGAGCCATTGCGTAAACGGTAGGATTATCTGCCCTGGGGCCAAGCAACGGTGTTAGCATGAGAACACCACCGTCGAGACTTTTTGCGGAGATCGCAGTGACTGTCACATCCACCAAGTCTCCCTGCTGAGCACCAAACCGGGGAACCTGAGCCGTCACAAACACCATTGCAACGTTCTTTGTTTCACCTAATGCCTTGGTATCCAATTGACCATTGCGTTCCAGCCCAATGGGGCCACCCATCAACTGGATCATTCGACTGAGTGCCAATGACGTCGCCGATGAATCGGAATCACCGGTCCCCCGCAGACCTGTCACCAGGCCCCAACCCTGGAGTGTGTTCGTTTCCTGCCCCTTAACGCGGCAAATATCGCCCAGCAGTCTTACGCCCTCTTGGCAACGCGCACGCGTAGCTTGGAGACCGATCACAGCAAAAACCAAAAGCCAAACCGGAACTGATCGGGTACAAAGTTTCATCATGCATCCATCTGGAATTCAATGGTTGAATAGTAGGCGACCTAAAACGGCCCAAATCGATCCACCCATCGCTGGAACCAACCACGGCTAACGCCGTCTCTCAACTGCCCCTGATCTTCTTTCCGTATCTCAAGATCAATCAGGTCTTTGCTGAGTACCACATTATCGGGCCCGATGTCGATAGCACGGCAGATACCAGTTAACGACGTTTCCCACAGATTATCATTGATACGAATGTGCTTCCGGGCCTCCAGCACAAGATTGCCATTGGGCCGAATATCAACCACCGTTGCAGCGATATTGAATGTCATCGATTCTCGTGATTCAACCGACGCATCGGCTCGATAATTTGACTGTGACTGAAAGGCGATGCCTGGTTCACCTTCAATCATGGGCTGTGGGATGAACCTGAAATTCACAACCCGAATCCAGTCATTCACAATGGCATCAAAAAGAGTCCTTTTCCGATTGTCAATATTTCCCTCTGCCATCACTCGAGTGATCTCATCCACCCGGATCGTTACCACATCCTGTTTCTGAAAAACCCTCAAAGGAGGCGCGGGCTGATAGGTCCAGCTCGCATCATTGAGCATCACTGGCGGAGTGTTTGGGTATGCGTAGCCGGCTGTTGGCGGCCGCGTTGGGGCAGTCAATTGCGACGCTCCGGGAACCCGATCTGCGATTCCTGGGGGAGGTGGCTGGGGAACCTGCAACACATTGCTCAATTGCATGGGAGGCCGGTCGGCTCGGAACTGACTTCCCTGCACCCCGAATTGCTGCGTCCCCGATTGCCGCATGCCGCCCGGAGCATTCAATTGCATGTTAGCACTTGCCTGGATCACAGGGCGGATGGCCGGCACCTGCCGGCCCGGATGGGCAGCTCGCAGCAGCGAACTATTCTGGGAAAGGGCCTTGCCCGGGGTGAACCCAACGATCCCACCAAGAATCACGCATGTGCAGGCTATTTTTTGTATCACAATCATTTCCGGCGGCTCTCCAAAAGGTTCCCAACTTGCGGTGGGCGACTGAGGATCTCTACGACTCCTGCAGAAACCACGCGTGCTATTCTTCGTTTACGGGGCCGCATTGTTTCAACCTCAACGAGTTCATTTAACGGGGCGTCACCGAGAGCTTTGGCAGCCGTGGTCACCACAATGCCAGCTCCCACCACTCGCAAATCCAATAGATCGCCACGACGCACAAGCGTCGGCTGCCGCACATCAGTGTGTAAAATTGGACGATTGACTCGAAGCGATTTGCTCACTTCCATTCCAACCAACTGCTGTAACGACACAAATTGTTTGTTATCGACCTGGCCCACCTCAATCGGAATCAAGTGAAGGTCCTGCAATGCAAGACGGTGCCCGCGAGGAAAACTATTTCTCGGTGCCGCTACCATCGGCTTGGCGGAAAGATCCAGGCTGACCACAAGATCCACAGGCCCGTCGTTTCCACGACCCTGGACGCGAAATTTACAGACCCCCTCACGAAGGCTGTGAAGACCAGTGACGGTGTCCACACCCGAGAGGGATTCGAAATCCCGATAAGCTTCGACACTCGTTGACTCGAGGAAACCCTGCAAAATCTGCCATGAGCCGCTTCCCTTTGCCACCGGCATTTCTGCCTTCGTCCCGATAGCACTTGCAAGAGAGACGCTTTCACTCTCGCTTGCTTGATCCGCAGGATGCCCATTCGTACTTACCCCTATTTTCCCAACCAACACCCATTCTTCTGCGGTGTCCTTTATGACCTCAACACCTCCGTCAGAATTGACCCGTAAACTAGCAGTATTCTTCGGAATTGTGAGTGCAGGGTACAGTGGCATGATCAATCGATCGTTAACGAGCACGAGTTCATCGTTCACGCCAATTTCCAACCTCCCTGCTGGAACACAGACGCGTTTGCCGCTCGTTGGATCGACAACCTGCAAAAATCCGGTTCCCAAAATCGCGAGATCAAGGTTACGTTTTGTCGGGCGAATTTTCTCAACTTCCACCAGCCGAAAGTCATACTGTTCCAACTCGGCAGATCCGGCTGATGAAAGAGCTTTGAATATCCAACGCCTTACTTTGAAAAGATACTGTGGATCGATATTTGCAATTGCATGAACGTGCTGCGACTTTGTCGCAGCTTCCCCGATGCCTGGATCTATCGGAGACACAGCAGACGCCCGCAGAATTTCAGAACTTGACGGGTTGCCTGCAACCGTCTTGTGATGCCGACCTGCTGTCGCTGTTATCGCCGCACCCATTTTTGTTGGGTTCTGCATCAATGCATCCTGCCCGAGCTGGCAACAGACACGCATCTTGCTGGGTCCGATCCAACGTATCAAAAGCGGTCTTTTCTGCCCGCCGTTAATGAATGGCTCCAAACGCACGCGTTCAATTAGCATTTCAGTTCCATCGACTGGGACGAGTCCAATCCCAAGCCGCGATACCTGGCTCCAGCCTGGGAGATCTGGATCAACTGGCTCGACAACATCCCCCAACCGAATCAGGTTGGAAGAAAGAGAAAGATTATTACGCGACCGAAAGGTCACAACAGTCAATCGTCGATTCTCTTCCCCAGCGTTGTATTCACGCTCGATACGCTGGATCGCGTCCTGCGCTGAGACTCTACTACTGAACACAGCAGGACCAACCAGACACAGAACAACCGAGGCAAGCATCCTCGCGAGAGAACACCACCGACGGGTGGAACTTAATGAGAATGGAAACAGGATCGCCAAGGCTACAAACCTCTAAAACCGTGAACGATGAGCAGGGATCAATGCCACCAAACTCATCCTGAAAAATTGAATTAGAAGCGACGGAGATTTGAAATATTTTGCATGATCTGGTCACCAGCCTGGACAGCCTGACTATTAAGTTCAAACGCGCGCTGCGTTGTGATCAAGTCGATCAATTCCTGAACCGGTTCCACATTGGAGGCTTCTAAAGAACCCTGGACGATCTGCCCGTAATCTTCTTCATTTGGATTCCCCGACGCCTCCGGCCCCGATGCATCTGTTGCCAAGTACATGTTCTCTCCATTTTTCAGAAGACCATCGGGATTGATGAATTTGGCAAGCTCAATCTGCCCCTGAACAACCAACTCTGTTTGGCCAGGGATTCGAACCTGCACCTCGCCATTAGGAGTGATCACGAGGTTCTCGGCATCAGGAGGGATGTTGATTGGTGGATCAAGTCGCCGTCCAGTTTGAGCTGAGCCGATAACCAGATCACCATCCGCGTTGATGTCAAGATTACCCGCTCGGGTATACATTGTTTCCTGACTGGCAGGGTCGACAACTTTCAAGTAGCCATTGCCCTGAATTGCGACATCAAGCTTTCGATTGGTCTGTTGCAGCGTGCCCTGTTGTTGGTCAGTTTGGGTACTCGTGACTCGCACACCTGTTCCCACCTGAGTTCCGACAGCCGTGGGCGTCTGCGTTGCATCCAGAGCCCCGGGATATACCTCAGCACGATAAAGCAGATCTTCGAAATTCGCGCGATCTTTCTTGAAGGCAGTGGTATTGATGTTAGCCAAGTTGTTGGCAATCACATCAAGCTTCGTTTCCATTGCTTCCATACCGGACGCAGCGGTGTAAAGAGTTTGAACACTCATTTGATTTCACCTGTGAAAGTAAGTCGTTGTTTTCCGGTTTGGATCAAAACTGGATATACGAAACTGATATTCTGGCTACGCAGCCGCCATGGCTTTACTTCAATATCCGACCAATCAGAGTTCCCATGACAGAATCCTGACTCTGGATCATTCGAACGTTTGCTTCGTAAACACGTGACGTCTCGATGAGCTCCATCATGGCTCCCGTGGGACTCACAGCGGATTGCTCAAGCACCCCCGCTAGTACCCTTCGCTGACTGCGGGGTACAAGATCAAAGTCAGCTAAAGGTTTGAATTGATTTCCGCCCAAATGTGAAACATCGCCCATGCTCTTGGGTTTTCCCACCATCAACTCCCAGACATTCTCGCCCTGGCTGATCCGTCCTTCTGCCCCAACGGCGTAGGGAAGGCTGGGATTGAGTTGAATCGATTTTCCATCACTTCCCAACACACGCTGCCCTGACTGATCGACGAGCATGCCTTGCGAATCAAACTGGAAATCCCCGGCACGGGTCAAAACCCGCTCGCCCTCAGGTGACTGCAGGACAAAGAAGGAGTGGGGATCTTGAAGTGCAAAATCAGTTTCACGGCCCGTCGTTTTCATGGGGCCCAAATCGAATTCCGTTTGAGCTTTTTGAATCGTGACCCCACCGCCAATATCAGCTGCCCCGCCGAGCCCCGAAGGAACGTCCCCTTCCTCGATCAATTCGGCAAATCTGGCCTGCAAAATCGTTTCCTGAGGTTTGAAACCTGGCGTATCAACATTCGCCAGATTATTGCTCAGCATTTTCATCCGATGACTCTGGGCGTGGGCACCGGACGCCGATAGATAAACGCCGTATGGCATGAGTTTGCCCTCGATCGGGAGAAAAACGACTTAACTTCCCTTCCCGTTAACAATTCAAGAGAGGGCGGCACAAGGTCAGTCAGACAAGCGGAACGCCGCAAATTGCCCATCCAATGCTGCATCAACCCCGTAAATTCCATGATGGCGAGCAGCTTTCGTACCCGGGAATGTTGGCGAAGCTTTGAACTGCCGCAACATTTTTGAACTGCCGTAATATTTTTGAACTGGCGTAATATTGAGGGGTCGCCGTTTTTTGACAACGAACATAGACTTTAATGGCGGGAATGAACCGCCTGTACAAGAGAGCTAGCTTGAATGTCACGATAAAAAGATGCCCAGCGAACAAGATATTTACGAAGAACACGTCCTTGATCACTACGAAGACCCCTACCACCGCGGGCCCTTCGACGAGGCGACTCACGCCCATGAGGCAGATAACCCGCTTTGCGGTGATCAAATTCACATCGACCTGAAGCTCAGTTCCGACGGCAAAGTCAGCGAAGCATGGTTCGATGGTGAGGGCTGCGTGATTAGCCAGGCTTCGGCTTCCATGCTGGTCGAAACGATCGAAGGAAAGACGTTGGACGAACTGCAGCAATTCTCAGCCCATGATATGCTTGCATTGTTTGGCCCGCAGCTCACGCCCAATCGCCAAAAGTGCTGCCTGCTTTCGTGGCGAGTCCTACAAAGCGCGGTGCATTCACCCATCGACCCCAATGAAGAGGACTTGGATGGCCCGAGCTTTAGCGGCCCGAGTCTCGGCGAGGAGTCGTGACCGCCATCCTGTCGTCGCCGCAGAGCACCAAAGCTGACTTGAGTGGCAAACCGTCGAACGTTTTCAGCTGAAGCGACCGTTGGCTGACTGGTGCTCAGGTGGCCCACTGTTGCTGATTACTTATTGGAAAAACTTTTTTCTAGCCCCGAACCAAAATTGCGGCCCCAATGCCGACGCTAACGCACTGCCGAGAAGACTTTCCGATCTTGAAACGCACCGTGGGCAATGGAACCCCTCTGGCATTCCTAGATAACGCAGCCAGCACCCAACGCCCGTTGTCGGTGATCAAATCCATCACGGAATGTTACGAAAATTACTACGCTAATGTGCATCGCGGCATCCATACACTCAGCGAGGAATCCACCGAGCGGTACGAAAGATCACGCAAAAGTGTTGCAAGGTTCATCAACGCCAAACACGACCACGAAGTGATCTACACCGCTGGCGCTACGGCTGCCGTAAACACTGTTGCCCGTAGCTGGGGGCAGCAAAATATCAGCTCAACGGATACGGTATTGCTGACGATTGCAGAGCATCACGCTAACATCGTTCCGTGGCAACAGCTCGCTGCGGAAATCGGCTTCCAAATTGAATACCTGCCTTTACAGGATGACTTTCGGATTGGAACGGAAGCTGTGCGGGCTGCGTTGGAAAAGTTGCAACCGAAACTTTTCGCTTTTACCACTGCCAGCAACGTGCTTGGCACGACATCTCCCGTCGCCGAGTGGACAGCCTTGGCGCACCAGCAGGGAAGCACGGTTCTGGTGGATGCCGCGCAGTCGGCTCCACACCAACCACTGGATGTACAAGCTTGGAACACAGACTTCACTGTATTCAGTGGTCATAAAGTGTGTGGCCCAACTGGCATTGGAGTCCTGCATGGCAAAGAACAGTTGCTGGAAGAAATGCCACCGTTCCTGGGAGGTGGTGGGATGATCAACCGAGTCACAACAGAAGGCTTTGAGCCTGCTGCATTACCGGAAAAATTTGAAGCTGGCACGCCCCCGATCGCGGAGGCCATCGGCTTAGAAGCGGCGGTGAAATACCTGAGCGAGATTGGCCTTTCCGAAATTGAACAGCACGAGAAAGCGCTGGCGAGGCATGCTGAAGCGGGCTTGCGGCAGATTGATGGGGTGAGTGTCATCGGTCCGCAGTCGGGTGAGAAGACAGGCATCGTCAGTTTCGTGTTGCGTCATGCGCACGCACATGATGTTGCACACTCGCTCAGCGAGCGTGGAATCGCCGTTCGCGCTGGACACCACTGCACAATGCCGCTTCATCGTGCACTCGGAATCGCAGCAACCACACGGGCCAGCTTCTATCTTTACAACACGCTGGAAGAAGCCGATCTGCTTGTCCAAGCGGCAGCGGATATCCAGAAAAAGTTCGCCCCCTCAGGCAGACGTAGACGGCGATCCAACCGGTAACGCAGCCAGAACGACTCCGCAATGCCAAGAAAACCCTCCGCATTGGCGGGGTTTGCTTGGCATTTTCACTGCTAGACAAAGCAGCCAAGGCAACGAATCAAACCAGCAACACACGAGATTGAAGATACGACTGACGACGCGACCAGCCATCGAACAACGCTCTGCCGACAGCCCGTGACAGAATTCCCTAACGGCCTTGAAATGAACAACAACGAATCACATGCAACAGAAACGGCAATGCACAGAAACGGCAATGCACACACGTCCCCGTCACGACGCCAGAGTTCACAGCCACTTGCACCTCACTGGTCTAGTCAGGCAACGACGCGGATCTGAAACAGCCTTACAGCAGCGCCTCATCTACCCTTAATCAAGGCGATTCAACGTCGCTAGCAGGATCATCCGCTTCAGTGGCTGCGATGCAGACCACCTGCTCTTTTCGCTCAGCACCAGTGCCGACACCGATCCGCAGGAATAGTTGACCGTCTGAGACCGCCGGACTGGCGTAACAATCGCTCCCTAAACGATTTTTGGCAACGAACTGGTATTCCGAGCCTAGCTTAAAAACGAACGTATCACCGCTCAAATTCGGGACGATCACAACATCATTAACCAGGACGGGCGATGCACTGAAATTGCCCCCCAAACGCTGCCCCCACAGTTGATCGCCGTTTTCAGCATTCCAACAGACAGCAATTCCGCTATCGTTGACCGTAATTAACTTGCCCCCCGCAACCAACAGCGATGGCTCGTAAGTCTTGTGACTGTTTGACCATAAAATTTCCCCACCTGCTGACAAGCAGACCGTTTCAGATTCGGGATATCCGCCACTGGCAAAAATACGTTCGCCATCCGAAACAATCGTCCCACACGTTGCTTCCGCAATGCATGGCGTTGTCCAAAGCAACGCTCCCGATGCTGGGTCATAACTGGTCACCGCATCATTACCGCTGATCAACAACTGATCACGACCGTCGATCGCAACAACCGTCGGACTCGAGTAACTATCCCCGTCGCCTCGTGTGACACGCCAGACGATTTCACCCGTCTCACTATCAATAGCCGCCAAATATCCGCCGCCTTTGTTGTCAGCAACCACGACCACTAGCGATTTGTAAAGCAAAGGCGAAGGTGCGTACCCAAACTTCGATACAAACTTTCCAACTTCACGCTGCCACAGCACTTTGCCATCAAAATCGAGCGCGGTGGCAGTAATGGCCTCCCCGTTGAGCATCGCGATGAAAAGACGCTTTCCATCACTGGCAATGGTGCCATTCGCGTTTGTAGCTTTCTTGTGAACCGAATTCTTTGCCGGAAAGCCACCCTGATGAATCTCGGTCTGCCAACGCTGTAAACCGCTCTCTCGATCCAAACTCACAACCGACTGCGTTTGCTTTGCTTCATCAGCAGTCGCCAGAAAAACCGCACCTCCAACCACGATCGGTGAACCATGCCCACGCCCTGATATATCCGCTCGCCACTGCACGTTCTTTGAATCATTCCAACTGGTTGCCACAGCACCTGCGCCTGCAACACCATCTCGAGAGGGACCGCGCCAAGCATTCCAATCACTGGGGGCAAGCGACCATTCAGACGTGCGAAGCTCAATCCCACTTTGCCCCACCGATATCGGCTGAACAGGATTTCGCGTACCGCAGCCTACAAAAAGCAACGTAAGAGCCGATAACACGATGAACGGCTGAACAAACACCGAGAATAAACCTTGCATGTGCCAACCAATGAATGATGCTCGCATGAAAATCTTGCGGGGCGATTGCGAAATTGTGACCTGAAGTACTTGACTAGCAACAGTGTAGGGACTTCTCTGTGCTTGCTAACCTCGCCAATCAATGACCGCACACCCAAATCCCAACAATCGCGAGAAAATTTTACCGCCGCGTTTCGGCAACGCTACCCAATACAATCGCAAATGCTAGCAACTCACAGAGTGGGCGGTATTCCCGAACTTCCCCTTGCCCGCCCAAGCACGAAACTTGTATACAGTTGAGGCGGTGCCGATTGGCAGCAGTTCCAGTAAAGGATGATTGGAAATGGCAATGCAACTTAGAGACCTTGTAAGTCTCGTCGAGGGTCGTTTAAGCGGAAACGCGGAGGTGTGGTGCAGCGGTGCGAATCCCCCGCGGGAAGCCAGTGCGACCGAGGTCACGATGCTAGACGATCCATCTCGTTTGGATCCTCTCAAAGATTCGCTGGCCACTGCGGTCGTGACTCGTTCAGAAGTAGATTTGTCTTCGGCTGGGTTGAAGAATGCATCGCAGATCATTGTGGATGACCCACACGAGGCATTCGCGAAGATTGTTTCCACATTCCGGCCACCGATCGAAGCAAAGGTTCCGGCTCAAGGGATCGATGCGACAGCAGTGATCCACGAATCAGCCGAAATCCACCCGACCGCAACGATTGGAATGGGAGTCTCGATAGGAGCACGGACGCGAGTCATGCCCGGTGTTTCCATTGCTCCGTTCGCAAAAATTGGTGAGGACTGCCTAATCCACGCCAACGTGACCCTTTACGAATACACAACCATCTCGGACCGCGTCATCATTCATGCGAGCACGGTGCTTGGCTGCAATGGTTTTGGGTACCGTCAGGAGGCTGGTCGGCACTTACCCACCGCACAATTGGGTTATGTCGCGATCGAGTCAGACGTTGAGATTGGCGCCAGCGTGACGATCGACCGTGGCACCTATGGGGCGACACGGATTGGCGAGGGCACCAAAATCGACAATCAGGTGATGATTGGCCACAACTGTCGAATCGGAAAACACAATCTACTGTGCAGCCAAGTTGGAATCGCAGGCAGCTGCACCACCGGCGACTACGTCATATTGGCTGGTCAGGTCGGATTGAAAGACCACATTGAGCTGGGCGATGGCACCATTGTCGGTGCTCAGGCAGGCGTGATGGACAACTGTCCGGGAAATGAAGTTTACCTTGGCTCTCCTGCGACGCCACAACGCGATCAGATGCAAATCATGGCGGTTCAGCGCAAGCTTCCTGAAATGCGGCGTGAAGTCAAACAATTGCGACGCGAGCTGACTCGTTTGACGGAACAGAACTGTTCCACCGAATCAGGCGTGGTCGAGTCCAAAGCAACTTCCGAGAACAAGCGAGCGGCATGATCGACCGCAACGGTTACTGGCCGAAACGCGGGCACGCGATCATGGCACAGCACCAATCAGGCGAACAACAACCTCCCATCGGGCTCGTTGCCGGCTGGGGCAGTTTTCCAGTGCAGGTAGCACAATCGCTAATTCGGGAAGGTCGCCGCGTGTGCTGCATTGCAATCAGCGGCCACGCCAGCACTGACTTGGAATCTATCTGCGACCACGTGACATGGTCAGGCGTCGGAAAACTGGGTGGTCACATCCGTTACTTTCGTCGAAATGGCGTTCAGCAAGTCACGATGGCCGGAAAGCTATTCAAGGCTGACATACTATACCAAGGTTCGCTGTGGCTTCGCCACTTTCCGGACCTGACATGCATTCGAACGCTGGGGCCGCCACTGCTTGGCCGCCAACGCGACGCAAGAGACGACAGCTTACTCATTGCCATCACTGACGCGTACGGACGCGCAGGCATGGAAGTCCTCGCAGCAACCGACTTTGCACCGGAGCTACTCGTGGAAGCAGGAAGATTGGCGGGCCCCAAGCTCAAGCAACAACAGACATCCGACGCCGAAGCAGGATGGCAAGTCGCCAAGCAAATGGGCGGCATGGACATTGGTCAAACGATCACAATCAAAGACGGAACAGTGATTGCGGTGGAAGCGATCGAAGGAACCGATGCGTGCATAGATCGGACCGGGGACCTATGCCGGCGCGGCGGCTGGACTCTGGTCAAGGTCAGCAAACCACAGCAGGACATGCGTTTTGACGTTCCCACCATTGGCCCACAAACCGTTCAACGAGTTGCAAAGGCAAAGGGCATAGCGATCGCCATCGAAGCTGGCAAAACCATTCTGGTCGAACGGGAGGAAACCCTCAAACTGGCAAGCGACCTGGGTATCTCAATCATCGCCATGAACGGCACTGCGAACGATGACGCCAGTCCGTCCGAGGCCCCCATTACAACTGACGACACCGCCGCCCTCATCACAAGCGACCATCTTTCGGGACGCGCTGCCTGACTCGAATTCAGCTGAAAACCATGTGTCAAGCCAACGTCCGTTACGAAAACATCGCAAAGACTTGCCCACCAGCCAAGCTGAATCTCTTCTTGGAACTTCGCTCTCGAAGGCCGGATGGCTTTCATGAAATCGATACGGTGATGGTCCCGATTGACTGGCGAGACGAGTTGCAGGTTCAACGGATTCCAGACAGCAGGATCGAGTTGCAAGTCCAATGGCTGCCATCGGAACAGATCGTAGCTCAGCGACTTGGGATAGAGCGTGAAAGCTCGATGGGACGCGAGTTACTCGAGATCCCGTGCGACGATTCGAACCTCGTTTACCGAGCACTGGAAGCATTTCGCAAAGCATTCCACATCAGCGATGGCTTCCGCTGCCAACTTGGAAAAAAGATCCCTGCCGGGGCTGGCCTTGGTGGCGCCAGCAGTGACGCAGCCTCTGCCCTTCTTTGCGCTGCAAGGCTATGCGAGATTCCTGCCGAAACACCACTTCTACGTGAAATTGCTGCCCAAATCGGTAGCGATGTCCCGTTTTTCCTCGGGCTGGGTGGGACCGACCGACTTGACGGCGCGCGGGCCACGGGCCGTGGTGAGCAGATCGAAGCGATCGAACTCGGCAAAAAGCTCGACTTCATCGTGATTTTCCCTGCGGTTTGCTTGTCCACCGCCAAAGTCTACGCAAATTCACAAATCCCGACCGACCCAAGAGATGCGACCGCTTTGGTGGACTTACTTCAAGACCCAAACCCCACTGACTTCGCACCAGCCATGCTGAACCGACTCACCGATCCTGCAAAAAAACTTGCTCCGCAAATCGCGGAAATCCTCGAATCACTGTGGCATGACGGACTAAGAACGTGTCAATTGACAGGTAGTGGGTCTGCATGTTTTGCAATTTCAACCTCATCGGGTGATGCACAACAGGCAGTTTCGAAACTGCGAGCAAGTCTGGAACCTGGCGCATTTGTCATGGCGACACAGAGCACGCAAGTTCCCGCGCAGATCGATGTGCCATAAACACCAACACGCTTGCGGGCATTCCGACGATGAATCGGGCATGCTAGCCGGCTAAGGAGGGTCGGACGTGGAGATCACCGAGATTCGAATCAAGTTGATGGAGGGATCAGAAGATCGCCTGCGAGGCTTCTGCTCCATCACAATTGAAAATGCTTTTGTCATCCGAGATCTCAAGATCATTGATGGCTCCAATGGACCATTCGTGGCCATGCCCAGCCGCAAGCTGAGCAGCAACTGCCAACGCTGTCGCCACAAGAACCATTTGCGATCCAACTACTGCAATCACTGCGGCACAAAACTGCAGAACGAAGATGCTGGATACGCAACCCCACAGAAGCTGTATGCGGATGTCGCGCACCCGATCAACAGTGAATGCCGAGAAGAAATCCAGCAGGCTGTGCTAACAGAACTCGAAGCCGAACTCGCACGATGTGAACAACCAGGTTATCGATCGCGTTACGACGATGACTTCGATACTGACGAGGCTGAAGCAACCGCGCGAACAGAACCTGAACGTCGCAGCAAAGACGCAGCAGAGGAATCAGCTGACACCAACAGCCAACACGAAACCTCCGAACCAACACCAACAAAACTATCCGAAACAACGAACGCAACACAGCTGTCAGATCGGACGGCGACCATTCCGGCAACGGAGTCCAATCCCGACTCCAGCTCTTCTGACTCAGAGCAACAAACGACGAAGCGCATCGACAGGCCACCAACGGATGCCATCCCAGCCCCGCTAAGTCCACGAAATCCCGATACAGCGGAACGAAAACCCTCCGCAATGCCGCAAGCGGACGGCAACGACGACTTTGGCGCAGGTGTCTTCTAGTTGCGACAGCTGATCACAGGATCACGCAACGGACAAAGCCAGAATTCTGCAAATGCAAACCGCCTGAAAGTGGCTGCATGCGATCGCACGCGTCGTGCCGCAACAGATTTGCTGATTATCTCTGAGTGAATCTCTATGCAACGCGTAGCGCTGTCGTTACCCCAGTTTGATCTGATCGACCGCAGCCGAGCAAGGATAGCAATGGATCAATTCGGTACGGTTTGCTTAACGTGAGTGCAACACCCCCGGCAGCAGCCGCTTTCACTTGACCGTGGCGAGGAGCATTCGCAATCCACGCATGCACGGGAGACCACCCCTGATTGGAAAACTGATTGACACGTCGGCTCCAATCCTCTGCTGATACAGCAGTTGCCACCGAGTCGTCCCACCACACCGCATCAACTCGTCGCATCTGCCAACGGCAAACATCTCGGCACCAGACCGTGACTGCACCGGCAGATTCAGCAAGGTCCATCAGTGCAGAACCGATTGCCGGCGTCGCACTGACCACTGCGACCGAACGACACATCGTGTCTTCTGAAGCTACGGCTGCACCACAACACCGCAACCACTCTGGCAACACCTGACTCCATTGATGACAGTAAAGCCGCTCGGTTTTACTGAATACAGGATCGAGTACCTTGGCATACATGCCCTCACAACACGATCCCATCAGACATAAGATTCTGGCTTCGGGATACGCTTCCCGCATGTCACGAATCAAATGACACGAGACGTCCGAACGCTCGCTTTGAGCGACCACAATTGCCCTCACCGCAGTGGCTGGACGAACGAGCCCTTCCGAGACAGACGAACGAAGAGCAATCTGGGGAGCATGAGCAAGGCAGTATTGATAAGCTTCAGAAAACTCAGCGTCTGCCCCCGTACTGACCCACATGAGGGTTCCCGTCGTGGAAACCTGTTCGTTCGTGATACTGGAATTGAAAACACCAACTTGATTCATAGCACACATCCCTGTCTGCGTTTCATGCTGACCAACAGAACCCACGGCACCTGTGGCAAATTTCTAGGCCAGGCCGCTGCAGGCATCGTCAATTGCTTCCTCAGCCTGACAAATATAGTCATGAGCTTCAGCCGCTGATTCGCTGCCACGTAAATTCTTTAAGAGCTGCCCATCAGCCACCATTCGGCTCAACTTTGCAAGAATACGAAGGTGAGACGCATCATCGTAAGAGCAAATCAGGAAAAAGATGTCTGTCAGGTGCCCTGTGTCGGAAAAAGGCATGGCGGAAGGGCAAACGGCCAATGCGACCACAGAATCCGCAAGGATTGAGGTCTGCGGTCTACGAGGGTGCAGCAGAGCAACGCCGCAATCAAGCGCGGTCGGATGCATTTTCTCACGAGCCTTGACCGCCTCTGCCATGGCAGGAGCATCCCACATCAGCCCCGACTGGGCCGCTAGGTCACACATGGACCGAATCACCGAACCACGCGTCCTTGCATTCAGTGGGATGGCCGTGGTTTCGATCGAAAAGAGATCGCGAACGGGACGCTCAGCCCGCTGACCAGACGCTCGATTCAAAACCCTTTGAACCTTGACTAGCTCATCGGCATCGCTCACCCCAATCTGCTCTTCTAGCCAATGATGTATCTCGGCTTCTGAAAACCGCCATTTACCGCCCACGCGTCGCCCGGGCAAACGACCACGAACAGCCATTTTCTGGACTTGCTCGGGGGTCAGGTGCAAATATTCGGCCAGCTTGGGAACGTCAAGATCTTCCATCAGGAAAGCAGGTGAGAGAGGGGTTGAACGGCTGGCAGCCCACCAACGGGCACCTTTGATAGCTACAAGTCCGCAACTACCAATTGATAGCACAGCGAAAATCGACCGATCACATGATCCCAACTCTATTCGTCTTGACCAGAGCTGCATCGGAAGAGTAACCACAGCATAGACGAGTTTTCAGAATCCGATACCTCGTCATGGATTGTCTCTCAGGATCGCGAAATGATATCGGCAGCAAAAATCCAACTTACACCTATGCTTCGGCGACTATTATCTGCCGTCGGTTTTTCAGCAATATTGCTCGCGACACCTGTATTTGCGATACAGTTTTCTGCCCCCAGCGGTGGAAATGGATTTTCGAATCAACCTGGCTCGCCTGTCGATGCGCCGCAAACGAACCTAACCCCCATCGCTGCGCCCCCAACGGCCTACCAGCCGCCGACAGGCTACGGCAGCTTTGATCCCTATGCGACCACCAATCCCGGTGCAGCAACGGCCCCGATACCCGGAGTCACCAATAGCTTAGGCCCGGGAGTGACCACGATTGGTCCTCCAAGCGGACAGGCAATGGCAGGACCTTCGATCGCTCCACCCAGCAGTTTGTTTGGGCAATTATTCTCACAACCTGCATCGCAACCATTGCCGGGTTACGGCCCCACGTCATCGCCCTCTATTTATGGCGCACCGGCCTATGGCGCACCGGGTACGGGCACTGCTGGCATATATGGCCCAGCGGGCTATCCCACCTCTGCCTACCCAGCATCAACACCGAACTCTTTATTCCCCCAAGGTTTCGGAGACTTTCAATATGATGCTCTGATGCAGAACCCAGCAGATGGCTACAGCGCCTACAGCCTGCTTCAGGGGCCACGTTTTCGCTACACGTTTGTCGGCGAAGGCAGCAAGCCAAATATGTTGGGCATCAATGACTTTGACACATCCATCGTTTTTGCATTTCCGAACTTTCTATTTTTAACGCAACCTTTATACGTCGTTCCCTCGTTTTCCCTGCACCTTTGGAGCGGGCCTCAGACGATCGGACCAACAGGCGCTGACCTGCCATCAAAGGCTTACAGTGCTTTCCTTGATGTGGGCTGGGAATCCAACCCAGCTCAAATGTTTGGCACTGATTTTGGACTTCGCTTCGGTGGATTTTCCGAGTTCGGCGTGTGGAATAGTCGGAGCTTTCGAGTGATGGGAAAAGCGTTGGCAAACTTTCGCCTAACGCCCACTACCGTCATGAAGGGGGGCGTCTACTACGTGAACCGTGTGGACATCAAACTGGTTCCCGCATTTGGATTTCAATGCCAGCCAAATCCGCAAACGAGGCTCGATTTATTTTTCCCCCAACCTCGTTTTTCGCGTTACTGTCGAACCGTGGGAACACGAGATGTCTGGTGGTACCTGAGCGGGGATTACGGCGGAGGCTCATGGACGGTTGAACGTACGTCAACCCAGTACGATGGCCAAGTCGAAAGCATTGCAATTGATGACCTGCGGGCCGTGATGGGCCTCGAATGGGGAAAATCGGAATCACTTCGATTGGGCCGACGGGCCGCGTTCGCGGAGATCGGATGGGTATTCAAACGGAAAGTCAAATACCGCTCGCATCCGGGAGACAACTTCGATACCAAGGACAGCATCATGCTGCGGGCCGGAATCGGATATTAGCCACACACCGCCAAGCTGCTGCCCTGCTAGCAGCTTTGGCCTAAACCATGCAGTCAGTAACGATCATCAACACCTGAAATGTGCATGGGTTGAATTCACTGGATCAGGCATCAGGCGGATTCACGGGACCAACCAGCGTTCTCGGTTCGACTGGAGATGCAGCCGTTAATAATGTGGCGGTTTTTCGTCCAACGGATCGAACCCGGTTTCCTGTCGTTCTTTCAACTCTTTGCACTGCGTCTGCAATTGGTGACACCGTCGCTCGATGAGATCGATTCGCCCCGACTGCTCGGTCACGACTTCGTTCAATTGTTCATACAGACGCTGCACATGCGCCAGTTGAATCTCCAGTTCGGTGATACGCTCGTTGGGATTTTTCGCCATCAGTTTTTGATATCCGTGAACGAACGCAGGTCATAGGGAATATCGACGTAATCGAGCACGCGACACAAACCACGCAGAGCGACACCGAAGCCATCCGGTCCGCTGAAACCACCGAACTGTCCGCCACCTTTGACGTGTGGTTCGAGATCCAGGAAAACACCGTCCGCGCCGCGGGCAGCCATTCTTGCTTCAAGCTCGGGCAAAAAGTCTTTGAGATCCCGCAGGATCGCCTCGTGACCACTGTCACCAACATCAGCCGGCACAAAATTATCCAAACTGGCTTCATCAACATGCTCGATTCTTCCGGTGGGTGATGGCTCGTGGTAATCCTTGAT
>Ga0315321_10000593_pt1 | contig 27262 bp, 19 predicted proteins | sample M180m21515metaG_FD_203464 | JGI IMG/M metagenome (GOLD analysis project Ga0315321, IMG submission 203464) | Ammonia-oxidizing marine archaeal communities from Monterey Bay, California, United States - M1 80m 21515 | ecosystem: Environmental > Aquatic > Marine > Intertidal zone | place: USA...
GCTCAGTACAAACAACCGGAGGCATTGCGCGAACGGTTTACAGAACTGGGATTTGAATTGCCTTGTGATGATCAGATACAGTCGGCAATCGATGGCTCCCCCTTGGCAATGCCTGTTGATATTGGCGGTTTTGCCGTTGGGAATCGTTGGTGTATCCACCCTATGGAGGGTTGGGATGCCAACACGGATGGTTCTCCGACCGACCGAACCCTGCGTCGTTGGAGGAATTTTGGCCTTAGCGGCGCGAAGTTGATTTGGGGCGGAGAAGCAGCGGCCGTTCAACCGGATGGTCGGGCGAATCCCCATCAAACGATGGCAGTTGCTCAAAATGCTACAGGAATCAAAGCATTACTGGATCAATTACTGGCTGCCCATCAGGAAAAGTTCGGGACAACCAAGGATTTGCTCGTCGGCTTACAGTTGACTCATTCGGGGAGGTTTTGCAGACCGAATAGTAAGCTGCTAGAGCCCAGGATTGCTTATCATCATCCGTTACTGGACGCTAGGTTTGGTGTGGATCCTGAAGATACGTCGATCGTCTGGACGGATGAACAACTGGAGGAATTGGTTCAGTCCTATGTGCATGCTGCTAAGCTGGCTCAACGAGCTGGTTATAAATTCGTCGACGTGAAGTGTTGTCATGGGTATTTACTCCATGAGTTCCTCAGCGCGCGTATTCGCCCCGGCCGTTTTGGTGGTAACTATGAGGGCCGGACGCGTTTACTGAAAACGATCATTGAACAGATCCAGCAGCAGTGCCCGGGACTCATGGTACTCGTCCGGCTTAGCTTTTTCGATGCCCCACCGTTTGTCACTAGTCAGGATGTTGGTGTGCCGATGGATTTCGAACGTTGGCTGCCCTATCAATTTGGCTTTGGGTGTCGAGAAGAGAATCCACTGGAACTCGATTTAACCGAACCGATTCGTTTAGTCACTGAATTGAGGGATATGGGGGTAGCCGCTGTCAATCTTTCGTGTGCTAGTCCCTATTACAATCCACACTTTATGCGGCCTGCTTCGTTTCCGCCAAGTGATGGTTATCTTCCTCCGGAAGATCCACTTGTCGGAGTCTTTCGGCAGATCGACGCTGTCAGACAATGTAAGCAAGCGGTGCCCGGAATTCCGCTCGTAGGTACTGGTTATACATATCTTCAGGACTATTTACCGCATGTCGCACAGGCCGTTGTGCGACAAGGTTGGGTTGATATTGTTGGGTTGGGACGAATGGTGTTGTCATATTGGAATTTGCCAGCCGATACGCTCGAACAGGGGGTCATGCATCGTAAAGTGATATGCCGCACTTTTAGTGATTGCACAACGGCACCACGAAATGGCATGATTTCGGGATGTTTTCCATTGGACCCTTACTACAAGCAGACGGAAGAAGCTGGTAGGCTCAAGGGATTGAAAAGAACGTCGACCTAGAGCTTACAATACATAATCCTATTAGGATGCCTTAGCAATTTGTCGATGGATTAACCACCTTGGGTGAGCAATGCGAAGTCATTGCCTTATCCAGATAATACTGACCTAAGTTTGATGCTTGATTTGACTCACTTGTTGGCAAATCAGACAGACTTCATGGATACGGTTGCCACTCTACAGGAGGGGCAGGGGGCTAGTGTTGATGGAGTTTGGGGGTCGTCCTGCGCGCTGGTTTCTGCGGCTATCAATACCGGTGGATTTCCGGTGAATCTGATCGTGCTTCCCGAAGGTAAGCAGATCGATGATTTCTATGATGATCTTACATTGTTTACGGATCAGGAAGTCTTCGCATTTCCGGTACTCGATAGCGGAGCATCTCGTGAATCATATGGAAATGATGATCAACAAGGGGAACGTATCCGTATTCTCAAACGGTTGCTTGGATATGACCGGCGGGAGATGACTCCATGCTCTATCGTGACCAGTGTGCAGGCATTGTTGCAGCCGGTACCTACGAAACAATCTCTGGTAGCAGCTACACGCAGCCTGCAGGTTGGGGATTCTTTTGATATCGAAAACCTGCAAACGTGGTTGGTGGAAAACGGCTTCCATGCCACTTCAGCAGTTGAACTACCGGGCGAATTCTCCCGGCGAGGTGGAATCCTCGATATCTATGCTCCGGAATGGGAGCAGCCCGTGCGTCTGGAATTTTGGGATGAAGAACTGGAATCACTTCGGCGGTTTGACGTCCGAACCCAACGCTCCATTGAATCTCTTGATCGGATCGAAGTGACTTCCATCCAGTCGTACTATGGTGGCGAAGAACATTTGGCTAATTATTTGCCTCGCGGTAGTAATGTCACGATTGTAGAGATGGCTGATCTGGATATTCAGGCTCGTGAATATTTGAAGCGAGCCGATGACTTTCAGCGATGTCATCAGGTACGAGAAGTGATTCAAAGCCTTACTCAGGGCGGCTATCTGTTACTGAGTGCATTAGCGGCGGGCGAATTGCAACATGACCTGAAGTTGGCGTTTGAGTCGGTGGATCGGTTTTCTGGGGATGTCGATAGCATTTCACTGCAAGTCGAGCGAATTGGGAACGATCATCAGCTTGTCATCGTTTGTCCGACTCAGGCTGAAATCCAGCGAATGCAGGAGATTCTGCAGGATACACGCGCCGCATCCCGTGAGCGTATTCGCTTCGAGTTAGGTTATCTCAAGCAGGGTTTTCACTGGGTTTCCGAAAAGACGGTGGTACTGTCGGTGGGCGAATTGTTTCGACGCACGCAGTTACGTCGACGTCAGTTGCGTCAAAAAGGGAAACCGCTCAATAGTTTTACGGAGTTGAAGCATGGTGAACTGGTTGTCCATCTGGCCCATGGGATCGGCCGTTATCGAGGGATGGAATTACTGGAAAAAGAGGGATACATGGAGGAGCATCTGGTGGTCGAGTTTCACGGCCAGACCAGAATCTATGTGCCGGCGACTCGCATCGATCTGGTGCAAAAATATATTGGGGGGCGTAAGGTACGGCCAGCACTTGCTCGAATCGGAGGTAAGACGTGGCAAAACCAGAAGAAGGCGGCGGCGACGGCTGTCGCGGATATGGCCGCAGAGTTAGTCGAACTGCAGGCCACACGTATGGCAAGACCCGGTATCACCTTCCAGCTGGATTCGGTTTGGCAGAACGAATTTGATGCGTCATTCCCCTACGATGAAACCACGGATCAACTCGAGAGTATTGTGGATATTAAAGACGATATGCATAGTACGCGACCAATGGACCGCCTGCTTTGCGGTGATGTTGGTTTTGGGAAAACTGAAGTCGCAATGCGAGCGGCCTTTAAAGCTGTTGATAGTGGTTATCAGGTCGCGGTCCTCGTACCGACGACAGTTCTAGCCGAACAGCATTATCAGACCTTTAAGTCCAGAATGGCACAGTTTCCAATCGACGTAGCGCGTTTGAGTCGATTCGTTTCTCCGGCCGAGCAACGAGAAGCTTTGGCTGGCATTGCAAGTGGAAAAATCGATGTCGTTATTGGTACCCATCGTATCGCTTCCAAAGATGTTCGCTTCCAAAATCTTGGTCTGGTTGTTATCGATGAGGAACAACGATTTGGAGTTGAGATTAAAGAACGATTGAAGAATGTTAGTAACAATGTCGATGTGCTGACGTTATCCGCGACACCCATTCCCCGTACTCTGCATATGTCACTGGTAGGTGTACGTGACATTTCTAATTTACTTACAGCGCCCGAAGAACGGATACCTATCGAAACGCGTGTTCTACGATCCCAGGATGAAATTATTCAAGCTGCAATCCACCGGGAACTGAATCGGGGTGGGCAGGTTTTCTTTGTTCATAACCGGGTGAATGACATTGAACGTGTGGCTCGAAAACTACGTGAATTAGTCCCCGAAGCGCGCCTTGAAATCGGGCATGGCCAGATGAAAGAGTCAGAGTTGGAGCGAGTCATGGTCGGGTTCATTAATCATGAATTTGATATTCTGTTGGCCACCACCATCGTCGAGAGTGGATTGGATATTCCAAACGCGAACACGATCTTTATTGATCAGGCCGATCGGTATGGCTTGGCTGATTTACATCAGCTTCGTGGGCGAGTTGGCCGCTATAAGCATCGCGCCTATTGTTATCTGTTAGTCGATCAGCACAAACATATCACACCGGATGCAGCGCGAAGGCTACGTGCCATCGAAGAATATTCGGAAATGGGGGCGGGCTTTGCGATTGCGATGCGGGATCTGGAGATTCGCGGAGCGGGGAATCTATTAGGATCTCAGCAGTCCGGACACATCGCGACCGTTGGATACGAGTTCTATTGCTCATTGCTTGAAAATGCGGTTCGTCAGATCAAAAAACAACCTCCGAAACTGGCGATCGATGTTGAAATTGATTTACCGGTTGATGCTTTTCTGCCGGAAGGTTACGTGACCGATATTCGCGCGAAAATAGACTTTTACCGGCGTTTAGCGAAGTTGGAAGATTTTCAGCAAATCCACCAGCTCGAAGAGGAGTTAGTGGATCGTTTTGGCCGTGTGCCTCAAAGCGTTCAACAACTTCTCCAACTCGCAGAGATCAGGCTGGAAGCTGCGATTTGGCAGCTTACTTCGATTAGTCTCGAAGACCGGTTCTTGCGAATTCAGTTTGTCGACCGGCAGCGGATTGAACAGTTAGCACGTAATACCATTGGTGCGCTGCGGATTGTTGATCAGAAGAGTGCTTATATGACGATTCCAGCTGGAATTAATAGTGACCACAGTATGATTGAGTTTGTCAAATCGGTGTTGCAGCCTCACGCGAATAATTCTTAGAATTGGACGACTGCCTATCCCGTCTTCCTTGATGAAGAATAAACAGGCAGCGGTAAAAATAGAAGGACCGGAACTCCGGGGAACTCTTTTAAAGTCCACGCGTCAAATACAGGTATTGTTCGAAGATAATGAAGTATCAGGTCATCTTGTCTACCACCGTTGTGGCGATTTTACTTGCCTCAGATATCCATCCACTGTTGGCTCAGTCGTTTACACCAGCGGTTCCTACCGTCAATGGTGTCCGAGGAGCAGTCCAGCCAGTAAATAATAGTCAAAACCTCGGTCAACCAACAAGGCAAAGTCCCGGATTCGTTCCGGTATCTGGTGCTCCGCGAATAGCAACTCTTTCAGATATTAGTACCGCAGCAACTCCTCAAGTAACTTCACAGAACCGTGGGCTCAACGATGTTTATGAACCGACGACCGTTCTGGCGACAGTAGGTCCTGAATACATTCTCGCCGGCGATTTAATTCCTCAGGTGGAAATGGTTATGTGGTTGATGTTTAAGGACAGTCCCCCTGAAGAATTGATTAAACACAAAAAACAAATTAATGCGCAAAAGGAAATGCTGCTTAGAAATATGCTGTCACAGGCGATTGACTCGAAGCTTCTTTATTTGGCATTCAAGCGATCTATGAAGCCCGAGGAACTGGGGCAATTCGAAGAGCGGGCGACGGAGATTGTTGATAATGCATTTGTTACATCGATCGACGAGACTCTTGCGATGGTCAAAGTCGCAGACAAGCAGGAGATGAAACGTCTGCGGGCCAAAGATATTCAAATTACTCAGCTATGTACATTAATGGTGGAGCATGATGTCGAGTCCTTGCGAGAGTTGGATGCCATCTTACGGAAATTTGGTAGCTCGCTGGATCAGGCCAAAAATTCTTTTGCTGAAACTAATTTTGGACGACAGGCAATCTCACTGGATGTGAAGCTCAAATATGAGATTACTCATCAGGATATGCTCGATTACTATCTAGAGAATAGCGAGGATTATCAAATTGACGAAGCGGTGAGTTTCCAGCAGTTAACCGTGCAGTTCAAAAACCATGAGACGAAGCAGCAGGCGTATCAAAAAATATGTGCTCTCGGTAACAGGGTGCTTCAGGGAGCCCCGTTGGAGAAAGTCGCAATTTCGTATTCCGAAGGCCCGAAGGCAAAGTTGGGGGGTAGATACGAGAATATTAAAAAAGGAGATCTTGTCAGTGAAAAGGTGGAGGCGGTGGTTTTTGATATACCGGTCAATCGTATGAGCCCGATCATTGAGGATGAGAAGGGGTTCTATATTATTCGCATTCACAATTACCGTCAGGCCGGTAAAGAAAAGTTTACCGAGGTGCAGGGTGAAATCGAACAGATGATTACAAACCAACGCCGTAATGATGCGATTCAGAAATACATCAAGCAGGTCGGCAATCACGTACCAGTTTGGAATCGCCTGGAAGAGAAGAAGCCATAGCTCAGGGTTTAGTGTTACCCCTCGAAAGTAAAATCAAAGCCTCGCTATAAGCCGGAGTTATAGTGGGGCTTTTTCTATGTAAAACATGACTGTGCGTCTGCTATTAAACTCGTTTCAAAATGTTATATTAGAGGAATACTTAACCTACCCGCTACCGGATCAGACTGATCTATCATCGTTAATAGCCCAAGGAATGCACTGTATGTCGGATGTTGCAAAGCTTTCGGTCGGTGAACACGAACTCGAATTACCCGTCGTCGTAGGCACTGAGAATGAACAAGGGCTTGATATTAGCAAGCTTCGCGGTCTTACCGGAATGATCACACTGGATGAAGGTTTCGTCAACACAGGATCGACACGGAGCGCTATTACTTTTCTTAATGGAGAACAGGGGATTCTTCGCTATCGCGGCTATGCGATCGAAGATATCTGTAAGCATTGTGACTTCATTGATTCCACACTGCTTTTATTAAACGGGGAACTACCCTCGGAGGAAGAGCGTGCGGCTTTTCGTCAGTCAGTGATTGCCGACATGCAATTACCGGCAGGAATGGTTGATCTCATCAGGGCCTTTCCTCGGGAAGCACATCCAATGGCGATGTTAGCATCCTGTGTAAATGCTTTATCTACACATCATCAGGATCAGGTTGATCCACTGGATCAAGCTCAGGTTCAGAATTCCACACAACGTTTGATTGCAACGTTGCCGACGATTGCGGCTTACATTCATCGACATCGCACAGCTCAGCCTTTCATCGCTCCTAATCCAGAATTGGGATACGTCGAGAATTTTCTGACGATGATGTTCGCGGACGCGCAGGGCGATTACGAAATCGATACAGACTTCGTCGCTGCGTTGAACTTGTTACTTATTGTTCATCTGGATCACGAACAGAATTGTAGTACTTCCACGGTTCGCGTCGTAGGCTCTGCGAATACAAACTTGTATGCTTCGATTGCGGCTGGTGTTTGTGCTTTATGGGGCCCGCTTCACGGGGGGGCTAACGAAGCCTGTGTCAATATGCTGACGGACATTGCTGCTGACGGCGGTGATGTTGCCAAATATGTGGACATGGCCAAAGATAAACAAAATGGCTTCCGTTTGATGGGGTTTGGTCACCGGGTTTACAAGAATTACGATCCGCGTGCACGAATCATCAAAGCCGCCTGTGATGTGCTTCTGGAAAAGCTTGATCTCGATGACCCCCTCTTTGAAATCGCCCAGGCCTTGGAAAAGGTGGCACGGGAAGATGAGTATTTTGTAGCTCGTAAACTATACCCGAATGTCGATTTCTATTCCGGTGTGATTTACCGGGCGATTGGTATTCCGGTTGAACTTTTCACGGTCTTGTTTGCCATGGGACGACTTCCTGGCTGGATTGCACACTGGCAGGAATTACATGCCTCGCCGACCAAGCGAATTTGTCGTCCACGTCAGGTTTATACTGGACCGGAGCTTCGCCAAATCTAAACGAGGGCTTCTTTAACTCTCTGGGTTGTATGACTTCACTGATTAGGTGGCATAAACTGCCTAATCGATACAACCGGCTAATTGCTATGTTCCTAGTTGTCGCGTGATTATTTGCCACGTTGATTGATTACGTCGATACGTAAAAAGAGGTACCGTTTGCCTCAATTTATGTTGCCGCATGGAAGCGATCAAAGTGAAGAAAATACGAACGCTACTATATATAGCGACGTTGTTGATGTTGGTGATTTCAGCCAGCGCTGATGACGGATTTTCAAAAGCAGTTCCCGTTGATAATGATCAACCGGTTATCAGTACAGTGAGCCTGCACCCGGATGGTAAGTTGCTGGTAACGGCTGGGGATGATCACGTCGTTCGCGTTTGGGATCTGACTAGTGGCGTACAAATCAAACAACTCGAGGGCCATTCAGGCTGGGTACGCAGTTCAGCCTTTATTCCAAAGACAACCCAGATTGTAACTGCTGGCGATGATGGCATCGTCCATCTGTTTGATGTCGCGAGTGGTGAGTTGAAACGAAAAATTATTACCGTAGATTTTGCCATCTTGCGGGTGGCCATTTCGCCATCTGGGCAAACGCTTGCTCTGGCTGGTTTTTCAAAAGATCTAAGACTCGTCGATATTCACTCCGGTAATGTTATTCACTCGATCGATACTCAGACGGATGACATTCGCGCCGTTGCGTTTTCCAGTGCTGGAAAAGTTGTCGCTTCAGGCGGCAGGGATGGGCTAATTCGGCTTTGGTCGGTAGATACGGGGCGACAAGTTGGTGAGATAACCGCTCATCGACGACGGATCAGAGATATGCGTTTTGTCGCCAAGGACTCTTTAGTTGTTAGTATCTCGGATGATCGAACGATGTTCGTTGCGAACTTAGAAGATGCTGCTGCAAGTTTTCGTATTCCACTGGGAGGCGTTGTCCCATTTGCTTTGGCTGACTGTCGTCATGATGAAGTTGCTGTCGGCGGAACAGATAATCAGATCGCTATTTGGAATCTGCATAAACAGACTGTCCGGAAGGTCTTTCAGGGACATACTGGCAGCGTCACGTCCCTGGACTATATCCCCCGGCCCGATGGCTCAGGAGGTATGGTTGTATCCGGCAGCTTTGATACTTCGGTTAGAACCTGGCCCTTGGGCCCGGTAAATCCTGTGCGAGTGCGAGTCAGCAAGCAGTCACCGTCCTCCCCCAAGTAAAGATCCAATGAAAAAATTGACGACCACACTAAAATCAATGCTTAGCCGCGGTCCCAAACGGCGTCGCCAACTCATGGCGGCACAACTTGGTGGATGCGAGTTACTTGAGGCTCGCTGCCTGCTTGCTGCCGATGTGTTGCAACTCGGGGTTGTTTATACCGAGAATGATCTGGGGTCGGATGCCAGTGGGGATACACTGGAGATTACGTTTGCTCAGGGAGTTCCCAATACTGAGTTGACCCGAATGATTATTCATGGTGATCACAATGACATTGGATTTGATTCGGGCGATATCATCTTTGATATTCAGGAGCAGGGCATTGGGGCTGATCAGGCCTTTCCATTTACAATTGCGCAGTTGACGGCCCAACATCCAGGAGCAACGGTTTCTGCGACAGTGCAGGATGGCAGCAGTACACTCATTCTTGATTTTCAGGATTTTGTCGCTGGTGATCGAGTTGTTTTAGAACTTGATGTCGACGAAGTGGAAATTGCTCTTAATGGTTCTGACGCAGAAAAGAATGAGGGAATTGACCCGATCACTTCGGGAATCGAATTTCAGGGAGTTCGGATCGTAGCTGAGTTCGCCGCGGAAAGCTATTTGGATGCCGGATCTATGGGAGTCTTTCGTAATCGTTACGACGCAGCTTTGCTGACATCCTCACTAGATCTTCCTGAAGACGATGCCAATGGAATGCGAGATCGAACCGCGGCTGCCTTTCTTTCGGTCAATCAAGTGCCGTTGCCCGTCAGTATTACGGGCTCGGTATTTATGGATATTGATAATAATCAGCAACGCGACCAACAGGATTATCCTCTTGAAGATGTACAAATCGAACTCTGGAAACTCAGATCAGTCGGCTATGTTCCCACGGGGGAAATCACAACGACTGACGCTAGTGGTACGTATGGTTTTGGAAGCCTCGAAATCGGTACCTACGAAGTCAGAGAAGTCCAGCCAGGCGGGGTGATTGATAGTGTTGCGTTTGCAGGGGAATTAAATGGACAAGTCGCCGGAACGGTACTGAATCCAAATGTTGTCTCGGGGATTATTATTTCGTCCGGTGGAAGTGACGTAACCGGTGTTGATTTTGCCGAGACAGATTGGGCCAAAGTGCGTGGTGTCGTGTCGTCGGAGAACGAAGGCCCCTTGGGTAATGTGACCGTACAACTCGTGTGTAATGATGGAGAACTGGTAAGAACGACTGTCACAGACAATGCCGGTGTTTATGTGTTTGAAGAAGTCACTCCTGGTGCCTGCTGGCTTAATGAAACAACGCCCGTAGGGTTTTTGGACGGACCGGATTTCCCAGGAACGGTCAATGGTATCTCCCAAGGTCTTTCGGATGGGATCGACAGTCTTGGCCCAATTGAATTGCTTGCAGGTGATGAGGCTGTTGAGTATCACTTCACCGAAATTCGGCCGGCAGTACTCTCCGGGATAGTCTTCCGTGATGGAGACTCGTACGTTGTTCATACTCAAGAGGATGTTCGGTTTAGAGGTAACAGTAAACTTGATAGCGATGATCTGAGAATTTCAGGTGTGACGATGATTTTGACAAATCATCGAAGTGGTAAGCAAATGGAACTTACTACCAATCACCGCGGTGAGTTCACCTTTAGGGGGCTTGAACCAGGGGAATATACGCTTCAGCAAATCCAGCCTGAAGGCTATTACGATGGTCCGGACTACGTCGGTGCAAACCAGGGAATTGTGGATTCGGCTGCTGATACGATTCACAACATCAATATTCTTGCTGGCCAAGTCGCGATAGATTATCTCTTCAGCGAGTATCAGGCCGAAATCATTCCAGTCTCCGTTCCTGACGGGCGAATCCTAATAAATGATGACGGGGAAGATTATCCAGATTCAATAGTTGGTACGGTCAAGGCACCTGCGGGGATAACAGGTCAGACAGATGACTCAGTAAGACAGGTCATGAATGAAAGCCATCAGATCCCGATTTACTCGGGTCAGAACACCACACAATTTAGTGCAAATGTATGGCATTTGAGTGTTATTGACGGGGGGAATCCGCGTGGTGAATTACGTCCCGCTAACGTGGGTCAGTTGAGTTTGGTGGCGACGTCGATGGTCCGTGTAGACGCTCGTTGGAATCCGCCGACGATGAATTCAGGGCGTTGGGAAGCCATATCCATTTGGGGTGACCCAATTGATTTACAACACGTTGTACTTGGAGATGCTAATGCTCAACCGGTGGCCGGCGACTTTAACGGAGATGGAATGACGGATGTTGCCATTTTCATCGATGGTTATTGGTTTATTGATATCAATGGCAACGGGAAATGGGATGAAGAAGATTTGTGGGCCCGTATGGGGGATCACGAAGATCAACCGGTTGTCGGCGACTGGGATGGTGATGGCAAAGACGATATTGGAATTTTTGGCCTCCAGTGGCCCGGCGATGATGCAATTATTGAGCAGGAACCAGGGTTGCCTGATGCAGCCAATAAGATCACAAAGACACTGCCTAAGAATGTGCCACCGAAAGACGCGGTTGCTTCTCGTCGTCGCTTGCTTCAGAAGTCATCAACGGGACAGGTTCGTGCGGATGTCGTGGACCATGTATTTAAATATGGTCGTCAGAATGAAATTGCTCTTGCCGGCGATTGGAATGGCGATGGTGTTGTTAACATTGGTACCTATCGGGATGGAACCTGGAGATTAGATCGTAATGGTGACGGCCGTATCTCCCAGGGAGATGAAATCTTTCAGTTAGGCACGTCTGATGATCTGCCGATCGTTGGAGACTTTGATGGCGATGGCATTGATGATCTTGGAATTTACCGCGATGGTGTTTGGAAGATTGATCTTGATGGCGACCGGGACTTCAATTCAGTGGATGAAGTCTTTCAGCATGGTGCTCCCGGAGACACGCCTGTCGTTGGTGACTTCGATGGGGATGGTGTAGATGATATTGCCGTCTATCGTGCAAACAAAGCTGGGTGATAGTACCACTTCATGTAAATTGCTGTTCACGCGTTTTTTAACGATTCCGCTTCGGACGTGATTGTTGCGAGCTCTGTTTCTAAAGCCTTCAATTCCCCGGGCTCGTCGTTCTGTTGTTTAACACACATGATTTTATGTTGCAGGTCTTTCTGTTTCTTACGAATGACCGCAAGGCGTTTCTTAGTTTTTTTATCCATCGTTTAGGATCCTTCTTCGTTGGTAAATGGAGCGACAGCGGGAATGGTTGGTTCGACCGTTGGTGTTGTCGTGCCGGAGGGGTTCGTCTTGGAAGGCAGGTCACGTGGGGCAACTTTCATTACACCTGCACAAAGGACTATCGCAATGGCTGCAAGCATGTTGATTTTCCCCCAAAGTACTTCGTTTTGCTGGAATTTAAGGGCTTCTTCACTACGGCCTGTTAGTAGCGAACTGACATAGAAGACAACCGTTACTAACACAAGTTTTATAACGAATGCTCCCGTATAGAGCGGATGAAGATCGCCTTGATAGGCCAGAAAAGCATTGTAAAAACCGCTGATGATAATCATCCCCGCACAAATCATAATGACTTTAGCCCAGGTGCGTTTGATCTTCCCTTGAACTTGGGTGGCTTCACTATTATCACGCAACGCCGGAATCAAAACCGTGTTCATGAAGATAGCACCACCAACCAAAATAATGGAAGGAAGAATATGGGCCCAGCGGGAGAGAAGTTCAATGTAATCAATAGATTCCATAGCAAGTTTGTTTACTTCTCCATAGATTCATAAGTTGTTTTAGCAAGTGCGAAAGCCTGCTCGGTCGAATTGACTTTACCCTGTAGTTGTTGATCCCTTACTTCTTTAAGCACTTTAGAGAATGCGGGTCCTGGCGTCATGCCCAATTCAATCAGGTCAGTCCCCCTCAATAGTTCAGGTGGATTTAAGTCCTCCGGGCTAAGTGCCAGCTTTTCTTCACAGAATTGAATTCCCGAAGGATCCGTTTTGTCAGTCGCGACGAATGCCTTGGCAAGCGTCAATGCGTCTTGGGCAAGTGGGTGGACGAGGGTGCGTTGCACTTTTGGCCAGAACTCGGTGGCGGCTGAAATCAGCTGAGTGATATGTTGCAGTATCCAAAAAGTACTTTCAGCCACTTCATTGGAAGTTTTCATGGATTTGATGGTGCGACGAACATCTATGGCAGTGAGTTCTGGAGAAAGAATGTGGTAGATGGCTGCCAAGGTGAGTGAGAATTTATGTAGTGGTAGCTGAGCGAGTACTGACTTTAGCTGGAGGATGGCTTTAGCATCAGCATTCGTTTCTGGCAGAACATACGGAAGAAGAGCGGTTTCACAAAGCAGGTCGATCCCCCGTAGACGATGTTGGGAGGAAAGCGTTTTTTCCAGTTCAATGAGGATGCGCTCACGCGATACCTGGTTGAGGTTGTCGATAGATCGACAGACAGCATCGAGAGTATTTTGTTCGATCTCGAAGTCAAGCGTTGTTGCGAAACGAACGGCACGTAAAATTCTGAGTTTGTCTTCTTCAAAGCGTTCAGTCGGATCACCGATAGCTTGGATTCTACATGCTTTCAGATCTGCCAGACCTCCTACATAATCTAGAGTTTCCATGGTCTCAGGATCAAGGAACATGCCATTAATGGTAAAGTCACGACGACGAGCATCTGCTTCAGGCGTACTAAAGGTAATCTTGTCGGGCCGGCGTCCATCGGTGTAAGACTCGTCTTCACGGAAGGTGGCGATTTCAATGTTCCCTTGTGCTTTGGAACCAATCAATGTAATCACCCCGAAAGAAGCTCCGATGGCCAACGTACGTTTCTTCCCGAAAAGATTTTGAATCTCTTCCGGCATGGCATTGGTGGCCACATCAAAGTCCTTCGGCCTGACATGCAAGTGATGATCGCGCACACATCCGCCAGCCCAATAGGAAATAAAGTCCGCTTCGCGTAGTTTTCGCACTGTTCTCACAGCAAACTCACGAGCTTTTTCGGCGTCAATGGATTGCGTGTTGGCCATAGATAGAACATAACAGTTTGAGTGAATTTATGTAGTCGTTGAAGGATTGAAAATTGAGGGGCAGTAATGAGTGAATTAGGATTAGAGATTTCCGTGGCTGAAACAAAATCGCTCCTGGATTCAGAGGCGGACTTTTACTTCATGGATTGTCGTGAGCAAAACGAATGGGATTACGTCATGATTGAGGGGGCTGAGTTGCTTCCTATGAGTGAAATTCAGGATCGAATTGATGAGTTGGAGCCACAGAAGGAACGACACATTGTCATTCATTGCCACCATGGAGGACGTAGTTTGCAAGTCGCTCAATGGTTACGCCAACAGGGTTTTGCCCGAGCGCAAAGTATGGCTGGAGGGATTGATGTTTGGAGTCAGGAAATTGACGACTCTAAACCACGGTATTCATAATTGCCCGATAGGATCATTTTGAAAATTGATTAGTAGAGAACTGTGATGACAACTGCATTTATAACCGGACCCACGGGATGTATTGGCGCCGCGACCGTACAGTATTTATTGGACCATGGTGTGCAGCATGTGGTAGGGATGAGCCGCAAAAAAGACTTTAGTCGTCTGGAACCTGAGTATCACGATCGGTTGGAATTTATTGAGGGTGATATTACTGTACGGGAGCAGGTGCAAAGCGCGATTTCATCCATCGAGCCCGAATGGATCATTCATTTGGCGGCATTTCAGACTCCGGATTGTATGGCCCGCCCGCTGCAGGGAATGGAAGTCAACGTGATCGGGACTCGTAATGTTGTCCAGGCTGCGTACCAATTGGGAGATAAGTTGGAACGATTGGTTTTGGCGAGTAGTTCGGCAGTCTATGGTCCACGTGAAATGTATCCGAATGAAACGGTTACGACGGACGTCCCGTATCGGCCCGCGAATCTTTATGGTTTTTGGAAAGTGTGTAATGAAGGTATGGGGCAGGCCTTTCATCGTGAGACTGGGATTCCCACCGTTTGTATCAGACTGTCGACCTGTTATGGACCTGGGCGGGATCTGGGTATGACATCGGCACCGACTGCTATGCTGAAATGTGCTGCTGCGGGTGAGTCATTTCGCATGCCTTACCAAGGGCGCGAGCATTTTCACTTTGTGGGAGACGTGGGGGCTGGCTTTGCGGAAGCAGTCCTGACCCCCTTTGATGGGTACGGAGTTTTTAATTTACGTGGAATCACGATTCATACAGAGACATTTATTGAGACGATACAGTCTGTCGCGGCGGAGCTGGGGATTGCGGATTTGGATGTTGGGATTGCACCGGGAGCTCAGGGAATGCCGTTTGTGAATGATTTGGATGCCGGTGCTTCTCTTGCGGCATTTCCCAATATGCCTCTTACCTCGATTGAAGACGGGATCCGGATTTCGCTTCAGTCGTTCCGGGAAATGGCTGAAGCCGGTGAATTGGAAGCTGTATATAACCCGGGTGGCTAGGATGAACATAGGATTTAAAAAAATGAACTGCATCGATCAATTTCGTGTGTCTCTTATGGTCTTGTTTTTTGGGCAGGTTTTAGCCAGTGGGCAGCAGATTGTTCAGGTCCCGGTTTCCGAGCGTGCTCGGCGGATTCACAACAGTACCTTTGTGTTCGATGGACATAATGATTTGCCCTATACCTTGCGAAAAGACGCTTCCTCTTCATTTACAAAAATGGATATTTCGAAGTCCCAACCGTCGATCCACACAGATATTCCCAGATTGCGTAAAGGGAATGTTGGAGCTCAGTACTGGTCCGTTTATGTACCCGCTTCAACAGCATATCGGGGTGAAGCATTGAGCCAAACACTGGAGCAAATCGATATTGTCCACGCAATGGTCGAAAAGTATCCGGAAACGTTTGCTTTCACACGTAACTACCAGCAAATCCTCGCTGCTCGTCGGCAAGGGAAAATAGCTTCGCTCATTGGAGTCGAAGGTGGCCATTCCATAGAGGATTCCATGGCCAATCTGCACCGACTATTTGAGCTTGGCGCACGCTATATGACGCTGACTCATTCGGATACTCTGAGTTGGGCAGATTCGGCGACGGACGAAACTAAACACGATGGCCTGAACGCATTCGGAGAAGCCGTTGTCCGTGAAATGAATAAGATCGGGATGATCATTGACTTATCACATGTTTCTGAGGCAACTATGCACGATGCTTTGGACATATCCACCGCTCCTATTATGTTTTCACATTCCTCCGCGCGTAGCGTTGCCAATCATGTTCGTAACGTGCCGGATGTGGTTTTGAAACGTATAAGCGAAAACGGTGGAATTGTGATGGTTAATTTCTTCTCGGGCTTTGTTGATCCTGAAGCCGCTGAGATCATGTCAAATATGTTTGATTTCTCACGTGAATTACGTAAAAAGTATGAAGACGATGATGACTATAGTGCCGCCATGGCTCGCTGGCGTACGGCCAATCCGTATCCCTCCGGGACGATTTATGATGTGGTCGACCATATTGACCATTTGGTGAAAGTGGCAGGTATCGAACATGTTGGGATTGGGTCGGACTATGACGGCGTATCCAAGTTACCTTTAGGTCTGGAAGACGTTTCAACCTATCCGCGTATCACTCAATTGTTGCTCGAGCGTGGATATTCCCGAAGGAATATCGGGAAGATCATGAGCGGAAATATGATGCGTGTAATTAGACAGGTAGAACGTGTGGCTGCCACGGCGAAATAATATTCTCCTTCAACGCATAGATTGGGATTCTCTGATGAAGCGATTAGAAATCGTTCTGGTTTTATCTCTGACGGTTTTTTCCGGAGGATTGGCCATGGCAAATGAAAGACAAACCGAATATGCCATTGTGATTCATGGTGGAGCGGGCAGTGTAACTACGGATCCTGTTATTATTGCCGCCCGTAAAGAAGTGCTGGAGAAGGCATTGAAAATCGGCGTGGCCACTTTGGAAGAAAATGGTACGAGCCTGGATGCCGTCGAAAAGGTCATCCGCATTCTGGAAGATTCCCCGTTGTTTAATGCCGGACGAGGGGGCGTTCTTACAGCGAAAGGAACCAATGAACTTGATGCCACGATCATGAATGGTAAAACCCGAGCCTGTGGTGCGGTTGGAGGTGTAACGAAAGTGAGAAATCCAATTTCTCTGGCTCGCAAAGTGATGACCGAAACGAGGCATGTATTACTTGTGGCTGAAGGAGCAGATGTTTTTGCCACTCAGCTAGACGACCCAATGATTGAAATTGTCGAGCCTGAGTATTTTCGAACAGAAAAACAAGTGGAACGGTTACGTCGTGTAAGAGAGAAAGAACGGCTGAGTGATAAAGAGAAAATGGGAACAGTTGGTTGTGTGGCTCTCGATAAACATGGCAATATTTCTGCCGGCACGTCAACCGGTGGTTTGGTGAATAAAAAGCATGGCAGACTTGGCGATTCACCTATTATCGGGGCCGGAACTTACGCCGATAATACGACCTGCGGAATCTCCTGTACGGGTGTGGGCGAAGATTTTATTCGCAATGCGATTGCCTATGATATCCACGCTCGGTTGTATTATGGAAAGCAGGAAATAGAGTCGGCGGTGGCTAAGGTCCTTGGTAATAAAGATCATCCGATTGTCGGGGGGATCATCGGCATCGATCATCAGGGAACGATTACAATGCAGTTCAATACCGGGGGCATGGCACGAGCCGCAGCTGACTCGAATGGCCTGCATCTCGTCGAGACAGGAAAGTAATTCCCGTAGTTGGTTAACAAAAATCAGGTCTGACTATATAACTAAACGAATCATTCTCTTTGTTTTAGGATCTGAAAATAATGAATCGTCTTTTACAGCATACCGGTGCCTACGTTCTGATTGTCAGTCTTTTGACAGGTTGTACAGATTCCGAATCGCTGCCGGTGGCGAACGATATAAACGTAAATCAGGTTCTCCCCAATCAGCTGCCAGCAGAGCCGGCGGGAATGAATGCAATAGACCCCGAGAATTCTGGTTCTAATACGCAATTGAACAAAGCAGAAATTATTGATGCCCATATTAAAGCGGTTGGCGGTCTTGAAGCGATCAAGAAAATAAAATCCATCGTTAGAGTTTCCGAAGTGATATCTAAATCAGCAGCTGGAGAAGCAATCGGAACGACCACCGAAGTTTTTGATTTGGCTGGAGACCGAGGGCGTGTCGATCTGGACCTGAAAGATTTCAAGGAAGCCAAGGGCTGGAGAGGTCAACAGGGCTGGAGAGTAAACACTGAGGCACCGTTGCGAGCAAGCACGCCCGACGAGGTTGGAGTTGATAAGATCACGCCTCCGGTGAGCATTGTGCAGGCAATATCCGGAGCTTTTGGGACAGAAGCTTTTCGTTCGGTTGAAAATGTCCAGTTTGATGGGAAACCTTGTATCAAGATGACCATTATTAACAATCCTCTGATTGTCTATTTGGACGCGGGAACCAAGTTAATTGCCGGATTCGAAATTGAACAATTCATGCTGATTTATCTGGGCGACTACAAAGAAGTGGAGGGCGTTCAGATGGCACATTATTCGAAAGCCGATATTACGGTATTGCAGACTTCCTTCGTTTCTAATGTTAAGCAAGTGAACGTCAATGTCGAGATTACAGACGAACAATTAGCGAAACCTACTAAATAAGGTCAATGACGAACGAGCCTACCCTTGGAACACGTCGTTATGGCGCTTTTCGATTTTGTTTGAAAATTTGCATGACCCTATTATCTGATTGGAGAATGAAGGGACGAAATTCCTGATAGAAGTCATTCAGTGATAGCCCCATATGCTTTTCAAAGGCCGCTGACTTTCCTAGTTTGGGGATATCGAAGTACCATTCTTTGAGGACAACGACTTCCTTTACTTCTTTGACGTGGATTAGGTAAGCGGTAGCCCAGGCTCCCAGCATGTAATAAACCTGTGCCGAGCCACCTTCTTCCCAGTATTCCTCGTTCTCCAGTTGCCAGTTCGGATGCTTGGCTACGTATTCGTTAATGCCTGGTCGTCCGATATTGGCGCCTGACTTCTTGAGCTGCAGCATGTAATCTTCGAAGTCTATAAGGCTGAGGTTCTGCATAAACTTCGCCGAACTATAAGATGCCATGCCTTCGGCCATCCATGAGTTAATGTGCTTGTCAGAGCTTCGGCTTTGTTTGGTGTCGCAATGTGCCATTTGGAAAACATGGTGATATTCGTGCAGTGCCCCCCAGGTATTTTCAAGAGGGTCCTTTTCACGCCCTTTGGCGTTGGTCGTGACATCTTCATACAGAATCGGAGGATGCTGAGTCCAGGTCAGGCCACCTTCCGCCTTACCTGCCAGAACGGCCTTAATTTCATTGGTTACATTATTCCGTTTCATAAACTCAGCAATTTGTTCTCTGGCGGTCGATGTTTCTGAATCCTGATTAATACGGTTTTTGGCGCGCTGTAGGTAGATTTGGCGGATGCTTTCTTCACTGTCAGAGCTCAACAGGTAGACATAATAAGGACCATAGTTGCCGAAGTAGTCGATCGCATAATCAAGTCCTCGTCGATAGTTTTTAACCAAGGATCCATCTTTGTTCAGGCCGTCAGCGACAAGCAGGACCGGGGCAGGGATGATGGGGGCATCGTCTCTTTTTACAGGTTCTTCTGCCAGTGTCATTCCGGCGATGGCATAGGCTAGTAGAAAAGTGAAGACAAAAGGAAGTCGCATTACGATAACTCCTGCAGTGACAGAGATTCGATGTGTTTTGTTGCTGTTACCCTTTTATAATAAATTTATGGTCAAAATACCGAGCAGTCGGGTGTCTCGAAGGAAGGCGCGTAGCATTAGCCTTGTTGGAGTAAGTACCTTTTTAAGGGCAAATTTATTGTAAATACGCGGTGCATCCCATCGCGTATTGATTGTGAAAGATACTCTCGGGGGGCCAGAAGCAACTTAGCTCGTCTTAAAATCACTACAAACATGAATATCGGGGAAATCACGGTACTTTCTGGGATCCTATTTTGAATATATCTAGCAGTTGGGTCATTTCGAGGTCATAGTTTCCTTGTTGCGTGGTTAGACCCACAGAGCAAGAACTCGCCGGAAAAAAGCAAGTGGAGTGATTTTGAAGATCGTTCCAGCCGGTTCCCCAAGTGAGTGCGAAGAAGCAGTCACCCATTTGAGTTCATTCCTATTTTAATTTAGCGGAATAATACAATCTGCTAACGGGATCCAGTACTGTCTTGGGAGCCAGTGCGTCCAATTTAAGCCAATTTGGCGAGGACAAGGATCTTACCGCGTCGTGCGATTGAAACAGTCGTACCGCCGCAAACACTTTGTGACCTTCTTGTTTGGCCGAAGTCTCCGACGTTCATTAGAATTTCGGACCCTATTTCGGCATGCGTATGTCTTCTTGGAAGACCTTGGCGATTTAACTATCTAAAGCCAGTAAACCGCGCGCCCTATTAAAGCAGTAATGGATATTCAATTGAAAACGTTTGCAGAATTAAATCTTCTCCCTCCCCTCGAGCGAGCCTTAAGAGAACAGAATTATAAGATTCCCACGCCAATCCAAGCGGAGACGATTCCTCAGGCATTGGAGGGAAAAGATATTCTTGGGTGCGCACAAACAGGAACAGGCAAAACAGCAGCTTTTGCTTTGCCCATTTTGGACTTCCTGGGTGGCGATATGAGAAAGGCCCGATCCGGTCGCCCTCATGCACTTATATTGGCTCCGACGAGGGAACTGGCCATTCAGATTGGCGATAGCATGCGGGTCTATGGAAAACACCTCAAGCTTCACACGGCTTTGGTTTTTGGTGGTGTCAATCAAAACAAACAAGTTCGGGAAATGCAACGAGGCGCCCATATCCTCGTCGCTACACCGGGCCGATTGCTCGATCTGATGCAACAAGGCCATATTCAATTGGACGAACTTGAAGTCTTTGTCCTTGATGAGGCTGATCGAATGCTTGATATGGGATTCTTGCCCGATATTAAACGAGTCATTTCGAAGTTGCCCAATGATCGCCAATCTCTTTTCTTCAGTGCTACAATGCCACCCAAAATTGTAGATTTGGCAAGTCAGCTCCTTTCCAGTCCCGTCCGCGTCAATGTGACACCTAAGAAGACCAGCGTCAAAAAGATAAAGCAGAAAATAGTTTATTGCGAACGCTCAGAGAAAGTTGATTTGCTTCACAAGTTGCTTCGTGGAGATGACGTGGAACGAGTTATCGTCTTCACTCGCACCAAACGCGGCGCTAATACTTTGGCCCAGAAAACTGAAAAAGCAGGCATTCGTGCAGCTGTGATTCATGGCAATAAATCACAGGCTGCTCGTCAAAAAGCGTTGAAGGCATTTCGTGCAAAGAGAGTTCGTGTCCTGGTTGCCACAGATGTCGCAGCTCGTGGAATTGATATCGATAATGTCACGCACGTCGTGAATTTTGATTTACCCAATGAACCTGAATCTTATGTTCACCGGATTGGACGGACGGGACGTGCGGGAGCTGATGGGATCGCGGTTTCTTTTTGTTCGGGTGAAGAACTTGATTACCTGGATGACATAGAGAAATTAATTGGAATCAAAATTGAACGGGATCCTAACTCTATCAAACCTGCCTGGAAACCGAAACCAAAACAAGGGGGTGGGCAACGAAGAGGTGGCGGCTCTTCTTCTCGTCGAAAAGGGACTTATAAAGGCAGACATTCAAAATCGTCTCCAGGAAATTCGCGTTCTTCCAAGCCGGGGGCCAAGAGAGGCAAGCGGAATACAAAAGGAAATCGCCGTAGCGTCGTTGTCTAAATTATTGAAACCGGGCTTTCCATCGGAGGATTATCTGAAATGACCTCCGCAAAAGATTCCAGTGCGGTTTTAAAGTTGGAACGCCCGAGCCCAAACCGAACGAAGTTGTCTTCGAATCCAAGACATTTTCCCGGTAGTAGAACCATTCCGTGGTTTTGAGCGAGATGGTGGCAATAGGAAGTGGCTGAATCGAAGCCAATTTGGGAGAGGTTGAGTTCAACAAACGCGACGGAACCAGCCTTGGGTCGACGCCAGGTGAAATGGTCCTGAAACCTGTCGAAGAAGGCGTCGCACAGTTTTAGATTCTGCTGGATGGTGGCTTTACTACGTGCAGCTAGTTGATCCTTCACAAGTAATGCTTTGTGGGCAAGGAATTCAGTGGGCCCCGCAGGACAGATGGTTGTGTAGTGTTTCCAGTTTATTAGTTCATTTCGAAGTTCGGCGTTTCGGATGACCACCCATCCGGCGCGCAAGCCTGGCAGACCATACGTCTTAGACAATCCACTAAGGACAATCGCTCTTTCATAAAGGTCTGCTGCTGAGGGAATAGTTGGTCCAAATTCGAGTCCGCGATAGATCTCGTCACAGAACAACCATACGTTGTGCTTGCGAGACAAACTGATCAAACGATCGAAATCATAATTTGACGGGACGTATCCGGTTGGATTGTGAGGGAAGTTAACCACAATCATTCGCGTTTGCGTACCGATCATGGATTCCAACTGGTCAAAATCCAGTTCCCAGCAATCTCTGCCTGCGATCAGATTCCAGGGTAGGACCTCACGGCATAAATGGCGGGCGACATTACTTAATGCATCGTAGGCCGGTCGCAATACAATGACTTCGTCTTCTGGTTCCAGCAGTGTCTGCATCGCCAGATAGATACCTTCCACCGGGGAGGTTAAGACGACGATGTCGTCGCTGCTAACATCAGAGTACATGTTTGAAATCATGGAGCGAAGTTGAGGATTTCCCTGAGATTCCGTATACCCCAGCGTGAGGCCTCCTAATTCATCCAGTGTCGAACCTGACAGTTGCAATAATTCGCTGATTGACATGGTTTCACAGTCCGATGAGGCCAGAAGATGCTGGGCTGAAAACTCATATTCAGCGAAGAACTGTTCAGTCAAAAAAGTTTCGATTTTCATGGTCACGAGTGCCTTTGAAAGATGGAGAAGTAGCACGTTTAGAACAATTGATTTTAATTGTTCCCATTCCGCTTATGAAATACATCGCTTCTCATATGGCTGGTTAACGTGGGCAAATGATTACTTAAGGTCGTCTACTAAAATGACCTGCTCCCGGGGTAGCTTCTCTAGGACCCGATCACGATAGTCCAAAAGAACACGTGGAAAAAGTAATCGACGTTGGCGGTTACTGACAGGGGTCATGAACTCTACCCACGGATATTCATCAGAATTCAGTCTGGCATCGGGTCGCAGCTGCCAATCTCCCTGATATAGCTCCCAGAACTGTTCGACATCCCCCATAACAACATCAGTGCTCCCAATGCTTTTCCACAAGGAGTTCAACCGTTGTGAAAGTTGGTCCCTTGAAATAGGAAGATTAGTATCCGTGCCCACCAATGCGATGACTGGTTTGGAGCTATGAAGCTCGGCCCACCAAATTGTAACGTGTGGAAAAACACTACCAAAACTATTTGCGATCGCCTCGAATTCTTCCTCACCAAGTTGGAAGAGGGGTAACCACTGACAGAAATGCCCGCCCGACTTAAGCCGTTGCCTCGCAACCTGGTAATGTTCAGTCGTATAGAGGTAGCCCGATTCACTTTCCCAAGGTACAAATAGATCAGAGACGATCACGTCATATCGGCGATCCGTTCCTAATAGGTAATGACGGCAATCGTCGATAAATACCTTCACTCGCGGATGATCAATCACATTGAAGTTGTGTTGGGCTAGTAGACGGCAGGCCTCAACAACCTCGGGGATGAGTTCAACCACGTCAATTTGTCGAATCCCTTCATGCGGAATACTGCCTCCAGCGGTAAGGCCTGTTCCGAGTCCCATAAAGAGAACCTCTTTGGGATCCGGATGTAGCATGATGGGGATATGTGCCTGCCGGAACTCTCGTCGATTGTCCCCTGTTCTTCCAAAACGGTAGTGCAGGTTTTGACGTATTTTGAATATTTCTGAACCATTCACTTGAACTGTATCGATCCAACCGTAGGGGGAGTTCCAACGTTGAACAATCCGTTCCCCCTGACTTTCCGCCTGAGACTTCTCGACTATTCGGGGAAGGTTAATAGCTGCTGCTGATCCGACTAGAAACAAGATGCTCATGACAAGAGGCCGCAAAGGACGCGAGGACCGAACTGACAAACTCAGTGAGCAGATACCAACCATCCCAGCCATAACCACAAAGGATTCCCATAATCCAATTACGGGCAACATAACAAAACTGGCAATCATGGCACCCCCAGCTGCTGCCAGAGTATTTACAGCAGTCAAACTACCTACGACATTTCCAGCTTGGCCTCCCATTAACTTCCAGACCAGCGGAAGTAGCATACCTAACATCAGAATTGGCGGCCCCACAATCAAGGTGACAAGACCACATGCTCCAATCAGGTAACTGCTAAAACTTTCGCCCGAGCTGAAATATTCAAGTTTGGTTAGCTCAACAAACAGAGTGATTGAAGCCACGATAGACAGGGAAGAAGCTCCTGTTACCCAACGAATCAGGTGGGAAGCTGATATCTTCTTCAGCAATTCCCCGACCAACGCCGCGCCCAACGCCAAAGCGGCGAGGAAAACAGCGATTACAATACCAAATGTATAGGTGCTATTGTGAAAGACCAATGAAAACATACGCGTATACAACACTTGTAAACCGAGTGTTACGAAACCGGAGAGTCCGGCGATCATTACGAGAAACCAGAAGGGATGTGGGGTCCTACTTCCACCGGATTCTGATTCGTGTTGCTGGCTGGAGGCTCCGGGCTGCCCTGTAATCTGCTCGGCTTCTCGCGGGCTCACACGGTGTAGAAAGAGAGCAATCCCACTACAGAGAATGGAGAGCCCGGCGGCCAAATAACTGCTATTGGTTACCCCCAAATGTAACAGTAAATAGAATGTTGCTAACACAACACCGACTAATGCCCCTGTTGTATTCGTTGCATAGGCTCTTGTAACCCGCCTAGTATTTCGTGGGTCCGAGAGTTGTCCTCTCCCGTGATTTGAACAAACCATTGCCACCATGGGTAACGTGACGCCTAATGCCACTGTCCCCGGTAATAAAAGCACAAAACAAAATACAACTCTTGACAGTGTTTGAACAAAGTATGATGAGTTCGTCATCCAGGCAGCAATAAATGATGCTTCGGACCAAGCCAACAGAAAAGGAATGACCATGGCCCAGACAGCCACGACGGTTTCAGCAATCGCGTAACCCAACATAGGAGACAAACGAGTGGACCACCGAGCTCCCAGCAAATATCCCGCCGCCATCCCAAAGAAGTAACTCGCCAACACTACGCTAGCGGCATGTACGGTATGCCCGAACAACAGGCCAATCTGACGAGCCCATGAAATTTCATAGATCAAGGCTGCAGCGCCAGAAAGAAAGAAAATCAGGTAGATACCAGCGTCTATCCAGGCAGATCGCCTCTTACTAACTTCGTCCAATCCTTGCATCATCTGCATCAGGCCACTTTTGCGTTGTCACTGAATTAATACGTGGGGACTTTAACAAGTTTTTTACGGAATATTAAGTCCAACCTAAACTTAAGTATGGATGCGATAAAAACCAAAGAACCATTGTCAACGTTCCACTCCGTTTCTCCGCACCTTCAAAGTAGGCTCTCTTTGCTTCCGCCAGCATGATTGGTAAATTAAATGAGTAATTTAACATGGAGCCAAAGCAATGAAACGACGTGACTTTCTCAAAACAACTGCAGGAGCTAGTGCCCTCGGCTTAACGGCTTCTCTGGCTCGTCCGCTGATGGCGATACCTGCAAATTCAAAATACAAAGCTACCATTGGGCTGCAATTGTGGACCGTTCGTAATGAATTGAAGCAAGACAAGCAGGCAACACTAAAGTCAGTCGCAGATGCCGGTTACCAACAAGTTGAATTTGGTGGAGTTGATCAGGGCCTGGAACTCCAGCCGATCTGTAAAGATCTTGGTTTGAAAATGACGTCATCATTCATCAATTGGCAAGCCATTTGCAACCCTGCAAACAAAAACGCTCCTTCTTTGGAATCGTTGATCGAGGATGCAAAGAAACTGGAATTGAAACATCTCGTTTTTGGCTACATCGGTAAAAACTATCGTCAAACAGCAGATCAGTTCCATACCTACATTGAACGTTCCAATCAATTTGGAGAGATGTGCATAAAAGCCGGGATTCAATTGTGTTATCACAATCATGCTTTTGAATTTGAGAAAATCGAAGGTGGCAAAACAGGGTTTGACCTGTTTGTCGAAGGATTCGATCCTGAAAACTGCAAGTTTGAATTGGATGTTTTCTGGGTCAAGATCGGAGGGTGGGATCCCTATCGAACCTTGAAGCGACTTGAAGGTCGTGTTTCGCAAGTTCATCTTAAAGACCTAAAATCAGGAGCTCAGGTCTGCTATGACGAGGGACAAGTTCCTCATAATGCCTTCAAAGAACTGGGTAATGGATCGATCGATATGGCGAAAGTGATGAAGATTTCTGAAGCGATTGGCGTGGAACAATGTCACGTTGAGCAGGATCAGTCGCCTGATCCGATCAAGAGCATTGGTCAAAGTATCGCACATCTTCAAACGCTATAACGACTCACTAAGTCTTACGCGAATATGTTTTTCCCTTTGAAAAGTTCTTCCCGTATTGGGATAGGGAGATGATGAGAATAAGCCCCGAGTGATCATTGTTTTCACCGTGCCTGCTCGCTTTGGTATGAATTTGAGAAGCATCCTACCGAATTGGTTAACGCGTTGGATTGGTGGTTGCCTCAAGCCGAGCTTTTCAAGGGCCGGTCCAAATCTAAATGGATTGGCTTGCCCCCACACTTGGTTCAGCCTTTCCGGTCGCCCAAACTGGAAAGCCAGCTCATGAAGTATATCCACAACATTAATGCCCAAAGGACCCCGTAAAACGCGACGAAAAACATGGAACCATAGGTCAGGATCGGATGGAGCTCAAGGAAGGTTAGGCAAAGGCCCAAACCGATCATACCCGCCAACACCCACAAGTTTCCGTCACAGATTTTGATCGGATAGAAGATCACAATGAAAAGGAAGATTAACAGTTTATCCAGCACATTTTTTTCTTCGTTCATCGCACGACGGAGAATGAAGTTAAATAGCGTTGCCATAAATACGGACCCTAGCCACATAGAAGTTCCGAACTTTTGAAAACCATATGATTCGACGCCTGGTTCCAGGACGGCCCGGCTAGGCTTGGTCGGGTCGTACGCTACCGATACCTCGGCGTCCGCAGGATACTTCTTCACGACCTTGTGAGCGCTATATTCGTGGCCTCCGAAGACGATGACATCAGTCTCATACTCGGTTCCCCCGACGGTGTATCGGTATTCGATTTCATCCGAATAGGTTGTCCCGTTTTCGTCACTGTGAGTGGTGATTTCCGAGGTGATGATGCGGCCCAACGCGATGGGCCAATCTA
>Ga0315321_10000594_pt1 | contig 27221 bp, 22 predicted proteins | sample M180m21515metaG_FD_203464 | JGI IMG/M metagenome (GOLD analysis project Ga0315321, IMG submission 203464) | Ammonia-oxidizing marine archaeal communities from Monterey Bay, California, United States - M1 80m 21515 | ecosystem: Environmental > Aquatic > Marine > Intertidal zone | place: USA...
CCAAGGCTTAGGAATTCCGATGGTGCGTCTCATATCCGATAAAGCGCGGGTAACGGAAGGTGAGGTTGTGAGATACGCTAACCACAAAGAAACTATTATTTTTGAAAAGGTGACGCCCTGAACCCTGCACCTTGAACCCTGAACCCTGTAACCTGAACTATGAAAAAAACAATAAGCCGAACTGCCCAGATTCACGGGCGGGGATCGCAACCCTACCGTTGGGTTTCTCGACTCACAGTGGAAGAAAAGGACGCCGTGATAAGAGGGGGACTAGTCCTCATCCGTGATCACCACCCCCTGTCGGGATGTGATTACAAAAAAGTTGTGTATGATCGACGATCAAAAAGATTCGGCCACCGAAACTACAACCCTGAACCTTGAACCCTGACCCCTGCACCTTGACCCCTGATACAAGGTGCAGCAATCAGGGATCATCCTGAGTTAAAACATGAAAGAAAAAATGAGAAAACTAAACCATGAGGGCATAGACCTCCACGATTATTTCGCTGCTCAAGCCTTGAGTATGCGCCATATGCGAACTGTTCCAGTGGACCAGCAAGCCCGAAAGGCAAATGACATCGCCGATTATATGGTCGCCGAAAAAGAGTATCGTTTCGCGAAGCGGAGCCAGAGACAATTTATTAACAACACAACCAAAAACACCAAATAAACAAATGAAAAAACAAAGAAGAAAACGTCACGCCTATGGACACGATAGCTCTCTGACTGCAGTCATGTCAGGCAAGCCTCAATACTTCTCGTTCCCGAGCAAGTTTCACCGTGATCGATGGGTGCAGAAGGATGATGTCAATCGCTCATCCGTCTCCTCGCTCGACAGTAGTCTAGGGAAGGCACTGCGAACCGGAAGAGTGCAGGAAGTGAGTGCGAAATCTGCCGTGTCTCGTATTGATGACATCATCGCGAACCTTAATGCTGACCTCAAATATTTGAAGAAGCAGGAAACCATCCTCCAGCACGAACTCGAAGAGTGCGAGAAGGAGACGGTTAGGATTTGGAAAATTATCCACTCGCTTGAAGCTCAACTCGAACACGTATCATAATGATCACGCTCACCGTAGTGTCCCTGCTAATCGCGGGGACACTCGTCCTCTTCCTCTTCCGATCTGGTTCATCGTTCGATGGTGAACTAAGCCGTTATGCCAACCACATTAGAAGGCTCACGATCATCGAAGAGATCGCCGCCGATGCGGTAGCCGCTGATCTATCACCTTGGAAGCAGACCTGTTACGTCGATGATCAAGTGATGAAGCGATTCAATCTCCGGCCCGTGAACCAGATCGATGGGGATTACCTACTGCTCGTGGATTATGCGAGCCAAGTGTATGAGGAAACCAAACGCATCCGAAGCGGAAAGAATTGACAACCAACCCAGCCCTGATACATTGGGGCTTCAACTAAATACCTAAATACTATGGCAACTAAACTAGAAGTTCCCGTCATACGGGAGATAAAGATAGGCGAGAAAGATTATCTCGCGAGCATGGTTCCTCACCCGAACCTACCTCCTCGTTTCGTGCTTCGACAGAAGCGACATAAGGGTGAGGACTCAATAGATATGGCCTCGCTTTTGAAGCGTGCGGAAAAGCGTGCGGAAAAGCGTACGCCTTCCCGTATCCCAAGGGGTCGGACTCTCTCGGCGAAAGAGATCCGCTCCAAAATCTCAGAGCAGGACATTGCTGCGGAGACTAAGCTAATCCTCCAGTCAATCGTCGATGACCTCTTCGCCATCGAGGAGGAGGACATGGGGTTTGGGCAACTAAAGTATTGCCCGATATGCCATGAGGTATCGCGAGCTGATAAATTCGTTTCATACAAATGCCGTGACTGTCATCAACAATACCCAAACAAATGACTGAAGAGATGTTAAATAATCCTACCATGATGCAGGAGTGCATCGTGGTGGACACAACCCGCCTTATCAAAGAGGCTTCGAAGGAGTTTAATCTCCCCCCTCAATGGATCATGTCAGCGATGGCTACGGCCCCGAAGGGGAGGACTTTCAGGACTCGAATCGAGTCGAGCCATGCTCGCCACCGAGTGATTACTGAACTAGCCGACATGGGGTATCCCCGAGATCTCATCGCTCGATCATTTGATCTTGGTCGAGACTCAATCAACACGATTATCCGTGAATTCAGAAAAAAGAACCATGAACATTGACATTGTAAAACACCTCACCGAGGCAGAACAAGTAAGGGTCCAACTCCTCCATGATGAGGTGGCTCTTTTAAATCAAAAGATCACTCGCGTGAGCAACCAACGCGACAGTCTGAATCGTGAGATCACGCGCATCGTGAACCTTGAACCCTTAAACATGAATCCAGATGCTGGTAAGACGACTGACTAAGGGACTCTACGAGGTCCATGATATGTGTAGGTCGCATTACAGGGTGGAGGACATCCATCGCCTCGGAGCATTCGACATTACCGAACTGATCCCCCTCGGATCTTCACCATCTGATTACAGGTGGGGGATCTGGGAGCAGAGCGAGGGTGAGTGGACCCACATCGATGGTAACCCGACTCTCAAAGAGTGCCTTGAAGTAATTGAAACGCTGGCAGCAGCCAGCCAACTAGGAATAGAAGAAGATGAAGATGATAATGAATATAATTAATAGAAGAAGAGTGCCACGTTTGAGTGAACACACGCCGCTGCAACGCATGATCTTCAACGATCAGGTGAGGCAAAGATTATCCCAGCCGATCAAAGATGATCCATACACTCTGTGCCTCAACAAGGGGACTGGAGCGTGGTCAGAGTGGTGCGGCGTAACATGGATACGTAAGAGGCATGAAGACTCTGTTTGAACCTCAGCGTGAGGCCGCTGATTTCTTCTTGTCTGTCTTACAGGACGGCAGGAACACGCTTGATTCATCGCAGATGGGAACTGGTAAGACTGTGGTCGGCTCTCAAGTCGCTCTATCTCTACTTGAGCAGGGCGAGATTGATCACGTTGCGGTGCTATGCCCCAAGGCAGTATTCCCAACATGGAAGTCAGAGCTTGAGGAAGTAGGTATCGACCCACTGTTCATCCTCAATGTCGAGAAGTTGAGGACGGGTAAGAGTGAATGGGTTAGTAAGATAGGGAAGAAGACGTATAACTGGAAGCTTCCACCCAATACACTCATGCTTGTCGATGAGATCCACAAACTCAAAGGACCGTGGACTATGAACGCTAACCTCCTGATTGCTTTGGTGAAACAGGGAGTCCGAGTGCATGGTATGAGTGGAACCCCGTGTGATTCTCCATTGGAGATGAGACCCTTGGGTTATATGTTGAAGCTCCACTCGAACGATGTTTCGAGGGGGAACCTGCCCAGCTATTTCAAATGGATGACAATGCTGAAGTGTGGTAAGGGACACTGGGGCGGGTATGAAATGAGAGACCCGAGGTTCGCATTGAACTGGTTGAGGAATGCAATGTATGGGACATCGACCCACGGTCTGACCGTTGATGATTTCCCTGACTCCTTCAAAGACAACCGAGTCCTTGTAGACCCCATCGAATTCACGGCGAACAACAAGATCAACAAGGCATACAAGGAGTTGAATATGTCTGCCGAGGATGTGAAGTCTTACATTGAAGACGGGAAGATCTCCGAACGATTGATGAATGCCCAAGAAGAAGATGACGATCCGATGATCGTTAAGATCCTTCGAGCTAGGCAGGAGTGTGAGTTGCTCAAGATCAAAGACATATCGACGATGGCAATGGATGCCGTCGAGGAAGGACATAACGTGGTAGTCTTTCTGAATTTCAGTGAGTCCCTTAGGGATCTATCTGCCCTGATTGGGTGTGATTATATTGACGGCTCGACCCCACCAACTAAGCGTAATGAATTGATCGATGCATTCCAACGAGATGAGATAAATATCCTAGTGATTAACGCCGCCACTGGGGGGACAGGCATCTCTCTCCACGACACTCACGGCAATCGACCCCGCCTCTCATTGATCTCTCCCAGTTTTAACGCCAAAGAATTCGCTCAAGTAATCGGGCGCATCCACCGAAACGGGGCGAAGAGTGATGCTCTCCAACGTGTCCTGTTATCCCACGGTTCCATTGAGGAATACGTAATGAAAGCTATTGATCGAAAGCTTGCCAACATGAAAACGATCCACCAATCTGAACCCTGTATCCTGAACACTACTCATTATGAATGAACCCACGAACACCTTCACCGCAGATCTGATGCTCGAATCAGATTACTTCGACGGTGAGAAAATAAAACTGTCTCTGAAATCCAAAAGGGACAACCACATAAACAACCCATCGGGGTGGTCTATCATTGCCTTCTCCCCATCGGCAAGCATACGATGTGTCCGAGGGCATCAAGCGAAGCACGTTGATATCTTTATCAGGACACTCCAAACTCTGATAGGTAACCATGACGAGTTGGTCTTCTTTGAAATCAGAGATGCCATCGCCAGAATAACCCAAGCCGAACTAGCAGCATGACGCAAGAAGAACTACTCAAGATGCATGAGAATACATGCAACAAATGCCGCCGCATAATGGAGCGTAAGAACTCTGACTACACAGGGGGAAAGGAAGCAGAGGATGTATTTGCTAACTTCCGATCAGCTACTTACCTTGGTGTGCATCCTGTAACCGGAATCCTGATGCGTGTGATGGATAAGATCCAAAGGATTCGGACGTTCACGAACGATGGTGCATTGAGTGTGAGTGATGAGTCAGTTGATGACGCTTTCGAAGACATCATTAACTACGCCATCTTAGGTAAGGCCATGTTGAAGCAAGAAAAAAGGGAACAGCCAGATCCACTGACTGATCCCCTTGAAGAGATTGAAAAATACTACAGGTTATCTACTGATCACAAAGACTAGTAGCCCATACGCTTCTCAACATTATCAGCAAAGGAAGTGCGGCTAGGTTTGGCCGCTTTCTTTTTTGCTGCTTTCTTCTTAGCCGTTTTCTTCTTGGCTGGTTTGCTGTGTCCGTATTTCATTTTCTTTAGTTTGAGATGTTGCTCATATGTCTTAGCTAATACTGCCTCCCCCGTTTTGGGGTTATACATATTATGTGGTTTGAATTCTTCTTTCTTCATTAGTTTATTCTGATCCGTTTGTTTGTGTAGTTTTCCCGTATGTGCTGCTTTAAGTATTTAACTCTGGCTTTGCCTATGTCAGATTGATTGGCTCTATCAATAGCCCCCTTGTTGATGGAAGGCCGCATCATGTATCCCGCCTTATTCATCTTGAGTTGTAGTGAACCAAATCCTTTTGCCTTGGCTTGCCTCTCGATGTCTTTCTTTGGGATGCCCAATCCTATGAAGCCGTTAACTACTTTGTAGTAGTCTGAGTTTTGCTTCTTACTAAGGTTGACCATATCGTCATAAGCATCTGCTAGTTTCTCAAGAGGAACACTACCCTCGTCAGTAAGAAGGTTATCAATCCTCCGTTTGTTAGCAGTGTATTGGGATTTATGTTTAGACATAAACCGTTTCATCCCCTTGTCTAGGTCAAGCTGATATGGTTTGATGGGTAGAATTTCTTTAAGGAGTGGACCCCAAGCAGATCCTTCGAACATCTTATCAACTTTATCACCGTTCATAATTCTATAAGAATCAGCAACAGCACCAGCAGTTCTTGGCAGGAATGCATCTGAAAGGAGCGTCCCAGTTTTCTTAAACTCTCCCCATAGTCCTTCACCATCGAGGACTTGATCATTACCATACTCATCTTCATTGACGATATATCTGTATACTGATCCAGCAAGTATCTGGCTTTTCATGTAAGGCTTAATGAGACCTTCTTCTGGTCCGAGAAGGGAACTCATTGTCTCGTAGACTCCCTTACCCCCGATTAGATTTTCCATCGACCTAAATATGGGGTCTTGAATAATCGCAAATGGGTTGAGGTAAGTTAAGTCCACCGTGTAGAATGTGCCATCGCTATCCTTGAATACGGAAAGGCTATTTCCAGTGGCCCAGTCTGGGAGCATCGCCCTCAAAGCAGACTCCTCATCTTCGCTATCGAACAACCCGAAGAGGAGGGAAGCAGTTCCTTTAGTTGTAGCAAGTGTTCCAGCCGTGGTTACCATCAACCCCCTTGCTCGCTTCCAACCCCGCTTTTTAATCTCTGGGTTATCGTCGTTAATCTCTTTAAAGATTCTTGCTACTCCGTTAGCGTAAACCCTTGGGACATCCGCTGCGAAACGAACATACGGCGCAGCAACTAAAGCAAGTGTAGACTTGTTGAAGTCTTTAACTAGAGGGACCGCCCTGCTGTATGACTGCGCTGTGTCCTTAACTATTGATGCCGCTTTAGTTTTCATAGCGGAGGTAGGGTTACCATCAGAATCTAAAAGTTTAGCGTATTCCCCAGTGGGGTTGTTGTTATCTATCTCCGCTTGTGCTGCCCTTTTTAAGTATCCTAATTCAAACTCATACAAACCTATTTTAAAGAACCCATCAGCGGCAGATGCTAATCTCCCACCCAAAGCTAGTAGCTTATCATTAACATCTTTAACGCTCTTATATGATTTAACTCCAAGGGAAGCTAACTTTAATTTGTCCTGCTCAGTTAGTTTAGATCCAACAGCTTTGAGTTTATTCAAAAGCTTAGATACTTTTTCTGAATCACGTTTAAGATCTTCAAACTTTTTAGAACCATCTAGTAACTCTTGAATTGCAGATACTTCGAGTTCGTCTCCGAAAACGTCCATGCTTTTTAACTCAAGCAATTCGAAGTTGAACTCAGCTCGTGAACCTTTTGCAGCACGAACCATCAAGGATTCTTCAGCAAGCTTTCCACTATCCATCAGCCCTACTTTTTGTAGCACTGATGATCCCATACCCGCAAATTCTTTAGCGAGTAAAACATTGCCACCATAATAACCTTGCATGGGTCCGAAGTAGAGAGCGTTACCAATCATGTTTCTGAAGTAGAAACCAACGGAACCTAGAGTTTTCATAGCCAAAGAATAGCCTGTTGCTTTCTTAGCAAAATTCTCTGCTGCACTTCGCACCACTGCGTGTTGATCCTTCTCATCAATGATGTCCTTTTCATCGGCGAACATTGATCTTAGGTTGCTATGAACTTCGGCAGGAACATACATCCCTTTGATTGGTGTGAGGTCTGAATCACCTGTGTCTGCTTTTATCTCAACCCAATCAGAATACTTTTGTTGTTCAACAGGCATCTTCTGGTCAGCTTCATACTGTTGTTGAGTAACCAACCAAGGAGTCTTACTCGTGGTTCCAAGCTCTTTAATTTTGTTGAAGAAAGATTGGTTAGACAATGCAGTCGCAGTGTGAATCATGGATGCACCCAAGTTAGTTATACCTTGTTCTTCTTTATACTCACCTAACAGTTCTCTTATCGGCTCAGGTATATTCTGTTTCTCTTTTATATCCCCGATTATACTACTGAGAACCCCGCTATCAAAACCACCATCAGGCATCTCAATCTGTGGACCTGCTGCCCCATTCTTAATCTGAAGTTTCCTACGGGTTTCTGATTTGGAGTAGCTCTTGATAAACTCCTGAACGAGTTGTCTGCCCACACTCATCATCTTAGGATCTTTGTTTACAATATCATCTTCGATTTTCTGTCTAGCGTCTTGGCGATTCAAACCAGTCGCCATAATCTCATCTAACCTACTGAGAGCTTCTTGTCTGGCAAAGTAAACAGCACCCTTCTCCCGCTGTTCGTGGTAAGTGTCATCTTTTAAATCAGATATTCTACTGCTGAAGTTGTTGTCCTCAAACATACGATATCTCCTTGTGAAGTAGATACCTTTATTAAAGTGGAAAGACACTTTCAAATCATCAGGGTCCATCGTCCCTTTGAAAACATCCATTGCTTTCTTTGACAGTTGGTCTTGAATCTTCCGCATGTCTGTTACGATTGCGAATAGGTCTGGTGATTGTCTAAGTAACGCTTCGAGGGCATTGTCGCGACGAGCTATCTGCTGCTTGCGATTGTCTTCTCTCATTGCGAGTATGCTATTGCTCTTCGACTTCTCGGCGGCAGCTAAAGCGGCGGTCTTTTCACTTCCAGTTAAGGTCTCCGCTTTCTTAACAGCGTTTAAAAATTCTCCTTGGACTATATTTGATTGATCGTCTGTGAGTTGAGTTCCCATATTAGAACCAGATGCGATAGCAAATAGTTTTGGGGGGAATTTGAACTCTCTCCCTAGTGCTTCAGATATTCTAGCTTCCTCTCGTTTGAGAGTATCATCAAATTTACTTTGGAAATCTTCGACGAGTCCTTTGGTCTCTCTAATGAAAGCTTTGTTCTGGTTGAAAAACTCCACCACCCTACGATCACCCCTGCGTTTAAACAATTTGATCATTCCTTTTTTAAAGCTGCCGCCTTCATCAGTTGGGATGTCGTAGTCATGAAGCTCCATCAGCGGAACATCAAGAAGGTCTAACCAGTTTCCAATATCTCCTTCTGGCATTTTGCCTGTTGTTCTCAGATGATCAGGTATCAAAGAATCGTCAGCGAATGTATCGTCGGGATCACCAGAAGATACTTGTTCACTAATTACAGGAACTTCTGGTAACTTATTTATATCCCCTTCTGGAACCAGTGTGTTCGAACTAATCGCTTGTGATAGTAGGATGTTAACTACTTCGTCAGGGTTGCGTGGGTTGTGCGTTATTGAACTAGGTGCTGGGGCATAACCCATTTCCATCGCCCTGATCTCACGGATAATATTATTAACTCCGTTCTTCATCTCAGGTGAGATGTCTTTAATTGTCTTGTGGTAAGTAAGCTTTGTTACAAGGACTTTTAAGAAGTTAATAAAGGTTGGGATCAGTGTCGGGTTAGTTGAGAGGAAAGCAACTTGCTCATTAGTAGTCTCTCCTTTAAGAGCTTTACTAGCGTGACTCACCATAGATTTAGTAGCGAGTCGTGCTTTCTCGGCAGCTTGAACAGCTGGGTCAGGACTGTTCAACCTATCAAATGATTGTTCCTGTTGGTCTAGTGGTAGGGTATCTTCAATGACTGCTTCGAGGTCAGCCCTAGACATAGCTCCAGCTATATCCGCTAACTGCTTATCAGTAATCATTTGGATAGCTGCCGACTGTCCAATCTGCTCGTTGAGCATACTGGCTAGGATGTGTGTTCTCCTGTTAGGGTCTATGTTTTGATCTGATACTAACTGGGAAAGTTTAATCGCCGCTAGTCTTGGGTTCAGTATAATAGAACCTGTTCGTTCATCTACCTTCGCGACTTCATCACTCAACGTATCAACAACTAGATTAAGTTCGTCGGGGACATACCCCCTAGCCCAAGAAGTGTAATCATCTGCGGCTTTCTCAAGTCTAGCTTGATCAACATTAGCACCGCCACCATCTTCGACCATAGCACTAAGCTCGCTATTAGTTTGAGATACAGTATTTGTAACTTGATTCCTGAATCCTGATTCTGTTTCAGGTTCCCTGAGTCCTCGTCCAGTGAGGTCTAGTGCAAGTTCCATTGCATCTTGGACATGAGTCTCTACAGCTTTGTAGTTAGCTAGTCCAGCTTTGCCTGTCAATCTACCGAAGAGTCTTACTATGGAATTAATAAATTCAGATAGTCCACCTTTGTATTCTCCTTTGGGTGGTATGTAACCGAGTAGCTTTTGTTGGAAGTCACTTGATGTGAGGATGTATGCGACGAACTCTTGAAGGTTCGATGTCGCATGCTTCATGTGCTTATCGTATTCTTTCCTAGCCTTAGCCTTGTTAATTACTAACTTGTTAAGTCTACGTAGTTTAGAGATCGCCTCATTCTGTCCTTTAGTTCTGGCTGCGGCTGGTCTCTTAATGATAGCGATAGTGAATGCGTGGACATATTCATGGACCAAGGTTTCACCAATGCCCCTACCACCCTTGCGGCTTGGGTTAATGGTTACGTTATCACGGCCATCAATCCCGACAAAATGCCCACCTGCATATTTCTTAACACTCGAAATAATAGAGAAGTCTACTTCATTAAGAATGAAATCTTTGTCTAAGAGTAGAAGCTTCGCCACTTCTTTTAAGGGGGCATACTTCTTAGGTGACCCAGAAGCAATCTTCTCAAGAACAGCGACCACTGATTCAGGACTGTTACCCACAAGCCCCAATGATTCTAATTCCTTTTTGTTATCCTTTAGATTCTTCAGCCTACTCTTGGCGTCTACAATCTCATCAGCCATGTGGAAAGACATGCTCTCAGAAAGGTTGTCAAAGAAACCTATGGCTTGATCATCGGTAAGCTCGACCCCACCAAGTAGTGATTGTATTTCTTCTTTAACTAAGGCAGCGAATTCGGGATCTCTACGAATCCCTTTATGAATCGTGCCAAATGATAGCCCCAGCATCCTGATCGACTTACTCAAATCAGGACCAAAGTCATAATCGTTTGAGTTCTCTAAGCTATAGATAAAGAAGGCTGACTCCTGATCAGTGTAGACTGTGCCGTCAGCTAACAGTTTAGCGAAGTCTCTAAACAATTGATCCGTGTTGTAGTTGCTGGCGATGCCGTCCCCATCGGGGAAGTTGTGCTTGTTGACAATCTCTACAACTCTTTCTCTAAGTTTTAGGTCCGTATCTAATGACGCCTTAGCATTAGCACTATGCTTAGAAATGAAATCATAGGTGTGATACTTACGGAGTTCAGGTATCGCTTGTTTAGTATTAGGATATCTCTCTGCTTTGTTATCGATCTCCGCTTCAATAGAAGCTTTGACATCCTCTGACAAATTAGCAGATGTGCCAACGATAGACGCCATTGCATTACGCGCATTGTCTCTGCGAATTTTGTATCGAGATAGGAAAGAATTCCTAGTCTCGGCTACTATCTCAGCTAGGTTGAATGGTGTGTTGCCAACAGATTCGCCAGCTTCAATCTTCTGAGAATACTCATAGATCTTTAGTTTAAGCTTTGCCCGTAACACAACTTCGGCTGAAGAAATAAAGTCCTCAGTCATTTCGTTTTCACCTAGCTTCCTTCTCTTCTGGCCTTCCTTTTTTGGGATAGGCTGCTGAATCAAATTTGCTAATGGTCCATCCAACTCTTGGAGTAGTGCGGGAAGTGTGACCTTGCGGAAGTTATTACCCTCTATCTTGCTTAGTGGGGCGTTAACTAAAACATTAGGGTTTAGTGTGTGGGTGGTGGTGGAGGCATCGAGTTCCGTAATTAATTTTTTAAGCGGACCCCAATCAGGGAGAAGACTTCTCACTTCATTGAACCTAACCAAGCCTGAGTAAGTTCCCCCAGCGTGGGGTATTCTTATATCGCTAAGGAAATATTCACCACTCCCTTCCGAAGTCTCTGTGATCCTGAAAGATGGGTTAAGACCACTGTCTGCCATCGCGTAGGCAGCGTCAACAGGGACATAAAATCCATTATGTAAAAGAGTCAGCATACTTTCGGGATCGTTATTAAATATCCCTTGCTGTTTATCATTGATGAAAACCTTTCTACCTTTGTTCTTCTCAGCGAAAGTGTTAGGTAATTCAAAGTTACCTTTACGCTCTACCCTCTTCACTGGGTATTTCTTTTTGATTTCCGTCCTTAAATTATCGGCTGCTTCTTTTAGATATGTAGCATCTGTTTTTTCTAGTCGCAATCCTAGCTCTTCAAAATGCTCTTCAATAAAACTAACAGGATACCCCTTATCGATTAGCTTACTCACAGCGAGCTTATCGCCCTCTGATAAATTTACTGTCTTCTTGGATGGGTTTACTTCTTCGACGTAGTCTTTCTTGACGAGTTCTCTACGCTTGTTCGCCTCTTCAGGCTCCAACATTCTTTTACTAGCCAACCCATTCTTCAGTTCCCTTTCAAGAATCCTATACCTATCAGTATTACTATCGATGGCACGAAGATCATCAGTAGCCTTTTTAAATCTCTCTTCCATTTTGTTAATGGCGAGGAGTCTTTTCCTATACGTTTGTTCAGGGCTATTGTTCTTCTTCTCATGCGGATGCCCTGCTCCTAGACTAGATTTATTACGTAACTTTGCACTTACTGGTTTGCCAGACGCATCGAGTATATCATTGATGCTTTTGCTAGATCCAATTTCGGAATTAACTTTCGCCCCGACCACCATATCAGACTCACTTGTGAATCTCTTTTTGTTTTCTGCTTTAGTTTGAGCCAAGGCTATGCCCAACTCTCGTTCGAACTCCTTGAGTCTTTCTGATTTGAGGCCGCCGAGAGTCTTAGACATCTCTTTGGCTTCTTGATCAGACGCAGCATCTTCCGCAGCTTCGGCTTGATCAGAAAATTCCTCTTCAATTCTAGCAGCGTTTTCCGCTTGTGCTTCAGCCGAAAGATTCTCAGGATTTATGTTCGCAATAAATTTAGAAGCAGCTTCTTGCTCTGGTGTTACTACTGAATTTTCTTCTGAGGAAGCGGCATCAAACTCTTTAGCAAGTTTTTTAATGTCCTCGAAACTTTTGCCAGCTAGTAATCCTTCTGTGGCTGGGGTGAAATTAGATTCACTACCAAAGTCTTTCTCGATTTGAGCGAGAGATTCGGCAGTTTGTGGTGCTAATGCTTGAAGTTCTTTTCTCTTCTTAACTAGCTCGGGGTTTGCGTTAACCTTCGCATTGAAGTCAGTTAAAATATCAGACTCTAACTGCTGCATCGCATCCTTATCCACGGCGGCTCCTTTAGTCAAAGGATTGTTACGGACGATACCACCAATGACAGGCGCACCAGCACCCATTGCAGCACCCATTAAAGCACCCATCACAGCACCTTCTATGCGATCACGGAAAGAAGTGTTCTGGTCTGTGAAAGCATCGACTGTAATGCTCTGAATAAATTCATCAAGTCCCTCTTCAAATGCTTCACCACTTACACTTTGTAGTCCCCTACTTAAAGACCCACCCATTGACTCTCTAATCTTCGTCTTTACTGATCCTTCAATAACTTTTCTGAATGCGGCGTCAGTAGATTCCCTTCCGATAATTCTATCTGTAGCGATCTTGAGTTGTTTTAAGCTAACTCCTTTCAGGTAAGCGTTCTCAATACCACCAAAATTTAAACCCTTATATGTTATAGAACCTAACCCCGCCGTTATTAAACCTGTGGTGGCCCCTTGAACAAATGCTCCTTTAACAGATTGAGTGTGTGCCTCTGCTCTAACTCTATCTTCGCCCCAACCGGAATGCCAATTACCTTCAGAATCCTTATGCTTGTTATTAAGGTCATCAGTTATTGTGGTGAAGATACTACTATATGTTAGAGACCCCGACCTAGCTGCGGCTGGTATGAATGTAGCTGAGAATATGTTTAAATTCTTGGCGATAGAACCATTGAACATATTAACGGCTCCCATTACTTGTTCTGCTGTGGCGTCAGGACCAAGAGTCCCAGCTTTTAGTATCCTATCTACTACAGTATCACTACTTTCTTTTACTAACTTACCAGAAAGATCTGTAGTAACTTTACGTTTTAGGGCGTTGGTAAACGTAGCATTCAGAAACGTCTTAGCTACAGTGGCTTTTGTTATTCCATTGTTAGTTAACTTCTTAACCGCTGCGGCTTGTCCTACCTTGGTAGAACCACCAACCAAAGTTTTGGCAGCTTTCTTCGCAGCAGTCTTAGCGGCAAAGTATGTTCCCGCCCCCACTGCTGTTGCACCCCCAGTTGCTGGTGTGAGAAAACCAGCGCCTAAAGTTATTAACCCATCGACAATCATTGGGGCCGCTTGTTCCCCTAAGTCTTGCATGAACCCCATCTCCACCCCGAAGATTCCCGCCATCGCCCTGTTGTGGGAGATTTCCTTCGCGTTATTTACAAGCCCATCTTGCCCCCACTCAGCACCAAACACAGCTCCCGCGCCATACATGAGCGTTGTGAAACTATGTTTAACACTAGTGGCTAGTCCCTCAACCCTAAAGCTAGGGTCATAATCTTCTACAAATTTTTCTACTATCTGGTTATTGGAAAGTCTATTCCACTTCCCTTCCATTAGTGCTTTCTGCCATTCGTCTTTATATTCATCGTCGTTACTAAGAATATCATCAACACTTAGAAAGTTGGACTCATTCAAGCTTTCTCTTTTAACATTCTGTTTTTTGATTTCTTCTTCAGACAAACCAGCTTCGACTAAAGCCTTATTAAATTCTTCAGGTTTGAAATTTAATTCTTGTGATACGAGAACACCGCTAAATTCTGTCTTAACTACGTTCTCCGATAATTCGTCTTCATCATATAGAAGAGTCGCCGCTCTTCCTTGATTATCCTCAAAAGACATCGCCTTAACTGTGTCGCGAACAGCAGAAGAAACCACATCACGAGCATGCCCAGTCTTAGCTACTAAGTATTCAATTAAGTCTTCTTGAGTTTTGTCTATGTTTTCCTCATGGGACTCCATGAGTTCTTCAAGCTCCTGTTTTTCTTTTACTTGTTCGAACTCTTCATCATCGAATGTAAGCCAGTTCCATCCTTTCTTTATGCTCTGACCAAAATCTCCCAGAGCATCCCCCACATTATCGATGGCAGTATCCATCGCATCCCAAGATCTTTTCTTACCAAAGTCTCTACGCAACGCTTCAAACCTAGCCGCAACAGATTCATCATATAAATCCCCCTCCTCGTCTATAAGACTTTGGAGAATTCCAGAAGCTTTGATGCGGTCGTTGACTTCATACTGCATCAAGTTGTAGTCAGCAGATTCGGGGTTATATCCCGAACGCTCTGTCCCCTCAACTTTCTCCCTAAAATTATTTAAGTTAATTAGGTCTTCGGCTCTTACCCCATACTGTTTACTTTCAAGGATTACATCTTCCGCTGTTTTCCCATCTGGGATTCTACCCCCTAAAAATACTTTATTGCCCTGCGCGTCTGTATATGCCGCCGCATTGATTGCTCCTTTCTCGTAAAGAGAGTTGAGAGTTTCTTCTTTCTTTCGACGAACACTTTCAACGACTGAGTCGGGATCTAATCCCTCAGGCAATTCTGTTTCTTGTGCAACACTTGCCAAGTAGTCAGATATGTTGTTGCTTTCTTCTGTGCTAAATCCTTTATTGTCCTCGCTAAACTCTTCGACAAGTTTAATGTCATCTTCAAAAGTAAAGGATCTGAATGAGTTAAGCTCCTCAATAGACTGTTGTTGATTCTCTTGTGTTACGATTCCATTTTGTTGCAGGGTATCGAAGAGTGCTGAATCGAGGGATTCAGCTACCTCTTGATTAAACTGCCCCGCTTTTAGATACTCGTCTTTTACATCGTCGATGTAACGACTGTAACTTTCAAGTGGGTTTTCATAGGTGTTGCGGGTAGACCACTCTGAATATGGGGTCTCTTTAATAGTGGGCGTGTTCGTGTCGCTTTGGTCTGTCATAGCAGAAGCAGTATGTTTTTTTTTGTTTTATTTACCTAAACCACCACCTACATTTTTGAGGTTCGGCTTAGGAATTTTTTTGGTTGGGGCCATAGACGATAGCAGGAGATCTGACTTAGCTTTAAGTAACTTATTTTTAGCATCAAGGATCGCACTCAAAATCCCATATTGCTCTGCGTCAGCGGGGATTTCAACGAAATCATTTTCTCCTAAACCAGTTCTAATTTTTCTCCCCCGCATGTTTTTCAACATCGATCCATCTGTGGTTCCCACCATACTATCTAAAGTAGTTTCCCCATCAATTTCAATCCCAGAAATTCCAGTTTGAAGCCTATCTATTTCTGAATCGAATGAGTTTAGTATCTCTAGCTGACTCGCCCGTGATGCTTTGTTAGCTAGCAATGCGTCCTTACTTGAAGTGTCCTTATTCGTTTTCAGCGCCATGTTCCTATCTCCCGTTATTCTCGCTAGTCTACTAACAGCGCGACCTTGAGGCGTGTCTGGTTGCGCCTCTTGTATTGCTAGGATTCCTTCTTCTGAATCTACAATTTGAGAAGCGGCATAAGAAGCTGCGAATGTGTCTTCTTGTTTCCTATCTGCCGCTCGTTGCTCCTTATCTAATTGTCTTTGTAGGGTATCTTCGTCCGCTTGTCTCTTGAGTTTACCCTGAAGAGTTTGTTGTGCGCCCTGAATAAACGCTGCCCCATAACTAGAGCCACTTAAAGTTTCAGCATTAAGCATATTCAACCTACCCATTTCTGTTAGTTGTTGATCTGCTGTGAGATTCTTATTCTGAAGAATAGAATCATAGTCTCCAAAGACACGGTTCATGGCCATGTTGCTATCTAACTCTTTTTTAATTCGAAGCTTCTCACTTTCGATTTGCATCTGCCCTCTCTCAAAAGCTAAGTCAGAAGCTCTATCTTTTTGGAACTGATTGTTTAGGGCAAACATACGCTCCATTTCAGGATCGATCTGTTGATTAGCTTTTGCCTCAACATAGGAAGATTGTCTTGAGTTCATCCCACTCAAACCAAATCGGTTTCGAGATGGGGCAATGTCCCTATCAAAATTTAAATCATTAAGAAAATCCATTTATACGCTAAGGTTAAATTTGAGTGGTGAGCCATCAGTCTTACCGCCTTTAAGTAAACGCTCTCTAGTTTTATCCATTAATGTTTTGGCTAACATTTGATTTGATTCTTTCATCTCTTTAGCTCTTGCAGAATCGGCAGCGAGTTGCTGTCTCATAGCTTGGTTAGAAATAGATGGGGCCATCCCTTCTGGCGAACGTGAATAGTCTCGCGCCACAGCTTCTGCCGCCCTACCAAAGCCCTGTCTCCTTAATTTTCTGGCCATTAATAATTTTCGATGCGGAGCATATAGACTTGCAGACGCACCCACACCCCCCTGAGCCGTAGTGCCTAGCGTAGGTCGATACTCTTGTTTTTTGAAAAACGCATCGTAATCTGTCTTATTATTAAATCCTTCATCAATAACCTCATCGAAACCACCCCTTGAATTTGGTTCCGCTCCAATTTCGAAATCATCTTCTGCCCCTAAGTCTATTTCAATTTCTGGTAACTCAGGAGGTCGTTGACCTTCAGGTCTCCCAATCATTTCTGGGACTCCCTTCGGAGACGCTTTCTTAGTTAAGGGATTCTCAAATGTGGACTCAACTTCTGGAGATTTACCCCCCACTAAATCCAAGAAAGCTTTAGCCCCACCTTGGGGGCCAACAGGACCAAGACGCCCACGCTCCCCTCTATCTTCCGCTGCTGCTCTTGATGAAGCGCCAACGCTGGATGGATCGTTGGTGTAAACAAAATTTCCAATCGCCGTAGTAGCATCTGTTGATACAGTAGGTCTCGGTAGTTTTTTAAGTAATGATACAGCGGCAGAAGGTGATGCGGTTCTACCGTATGTGGTTGGGTCGGGAAGCTCTTCTGTTTCGGGGGCCGCTACGTATTCTACTTGTGGTGCTTCACCACTTACGATTTTATTACCGAGTATCTTGGGACGTTTCCTTACTGCTCTCCCCTTATACTTTTTGTCATATTCTTTTTTAGGGAGAGTAACTTCTTTAAGTTCATCCCCCATAAATGTTACCATTTCGGTGCCGGAATTTTTAAAAGCATCTACCTGTTTTTGATAGTCGGACAAACCATATCGAGATCTAATATTTGGGTCTAGTGGATCGGGATCAGCCATGTTTAAAATTATAGGGTTTAAGTATGTGAAAGTCAATCGACAAGCGTGGTATCAGGATTCTGCAAAGCCCCACTCAAAAACTTCATCGAACGTCTAGGTCCGTTATGCAGTTTATCCCCGTCCTTTGGTGGGTCTACGGCTACTAACCCCAATCTTTGACGCGCACAATCGAGAGCAAGAAAAGCGGCGTCAGCAAGGTCAGGACTCCTCCCGAATCTGGCTTTGAACTCTGGCTTGGATTCTATCTTCATTCGGAGGGTCGATCCTTTCACATGATCGTAGTTCCTCGCTGTGATTTCTTGGGCGAGGTCGCTGTTCACTCCATAAACCTGCCGTGTCCGCATCAATTCTTTTCCGACAAACCACAGTTCTGAAACCCTGTTCACGTAGAGTTCAGTCCCAATCATCTGACTATTCGCGCTAACTCGCTTATCACTAGCTTTTCCACCAAAAGAAATACGCATAAATCGATTTGACCACTCACCAGCGAGGACATCGCAAAAGGGCGCACCCGCTCCAGTGGCATCGACGCTGACATTCTCTGGTAGAATCTTTAGCTTTTCGCAATGCTCTCGAATCTGTCTCACTATCTGGTAGGTTCGAGGGACTGCTTTATTTGTCGCATCATCATTAAGATGGATGGCTTTACCAAACTCCAAGACATACTGCCCAGAGGAACTGTAGCCGCACTTAGCGGTATATAAAATTGTGCGATCACCCCCATTGGTGAATGCGGGGTCAATCCCGCATAAATTAATCGGCGCACCTCTCCACTCAACTGCATTCAAAGCTCCCGTATTAGCGAGTTCGTTCTCTGTGTAAATACCCGTGGTTTCATCACTATCAAAAAAGACGGCTCGAACCATTCGCATGTAGCCCCTACTCTCTACACCCAGCAAAGCTTTATCTTCTGCAAGCTTCTCCGCTGTGGGTAGCCAAGGATATATGACTTCACCCGCCAAAATGTTTGGGGATCTCTCTCCGTCTAGCCGTAGATACTTGCCATTCCATTTTGTGTCCCACCCATCTGCGGTGTTTGTATCCACACTGTCCCACCCATCTTTGGGGGTAGACCATATACCAAACGCATCAAACCTTGAGTTGGGGTTACTCATCCCAATCATCTGAAATGAAGGGTTCTTCGACAAGTTAGTTAGTCCAGCGTTCAAAATTGCTTCAGATAATTCTGATAGCTCATCGCCAATGAGTATCACTCTCTTCTGTTTGATTCCGATAAACTTACCTACAGCTTCCTTAGTCTTACTCTTCTCCGCTGAAATCAGAGATAGTCCTGCTCGCTCAATTAAAATCCCCTTCTCATTAACGTAAGATACATTGCCTATTGAATCGCGTATCTTGATTGGTGCATCATCTATCACGGACAGTAGAGAAATTACACTACCCCAGATTCGTTTTCGAGCTTCACGAAGGGTGGTGGATGTCATCAACACAAGCGTATCTTGAGGTTGAGATAAAAAGTTAACGATCCCCCAAGCTGCCATAATGTGGGATTTACCGGATGAAGCAGAACCACCAATGGCTAAGTATTTATTTTCCAATGCGGCCCTTATCATCAACTCTGCCCACGGATGTCTGACGCAGAGTTTTTCTGGTAACTCTTCGTGGTTGAAAAGCTCATCGCATATTCTCCAGAAATAATATTCTCTAGCCACAACAGTTTCATGGTTAGCGAACCCATACAGGAGTGCAGTAATTAGACTAGTAGGCGGGAGTTGAAACCCACCAACATCCATCTTCTTTGTCTTAGCATCAATGCGCGGTTCTAGTAACTGCTTGCTCCGCTCTTCTTTTAAAGCCATAATGTTGATACAGAATATATCTATATGAGCGGGAATCCTAAAGAAGAAATTCAAGAACGTGCTGTGCAAATGTATCGTGCTGATTGGAAGACGTCAGCTATTGCTAAGGAGTTAGGTGTGCATGCGGGAACAGTAAGGCGGTGGTTTAAGAAAAGAGGCATCCCCGCTAAGAAATCAGGTCTTGTGCGGAACGAGCAAATTGAAGGTGATGAAACACCCATCGAGCAGAACTTCGAGAACATGACGGATGAGGCTGTAATGCGAGCGAAACACGATGCACGAATCAAGGAGGAACAAGACATCCTTGAGATCGCCGAGAGTCAGGCAAGCCCCGCTGATAAGTATCAGAACTATATGGCGATGGCGGCAATCCGACTAGCGAGAGATGGGATGAAGAACATCAGCGCCCCTAAGAATGTGAGGGAGCTTTCAGAACTTGACCAATTGATACGAAGAAATTTAGGTCTGAACTCTAAGACCGGCGGAGGTGCTGCTAACAAAATGCAGATCGACATCTCGATCCTTAACAACAAGAAAGCGGATCGGGGTGAAGGAACCATAATCGATATCCAAAGCGATGATTAACAGTTTTGATTCTTTCTCATGGGACTACAGCCCCAACAAAGATCCTTATTCTAACAGATCCAAATCACCCCCCGAAAATCTATTTGATGAAGTAGATGATGACTACTCCGAGATTATATTTTTTGGGCAACTTGAGGAGGCTTTATTAGGCGTTGTAGAACAGATGGATAAGCCACCTATTGCTTGCTATTCAAGCGCAATGTCTATAACTATTCTTAAAACAGAACATGGACTAACCGAAGAGGATGCTAAGTTCGCACTTAAAAAACTTATGGATGTAGACTTAGGTGAATTTGCCCCCTGTTTCCTAGATACTAGTATTGTAAAAGAATGAAATTTTTTGATGACAAAGAAGTTGTAAGTGATCCAGAAGTCTTGATACGAACGGAGCGTGATGACGGCGACTTTGATTTTACTGTTAAGAAACTTGAAGGTGCGTTCTATAAAGTGGTTCCGTCTAATGCGAGGGAGATCCTCTTCTTAAAACAACTGAAGAAGAACGTATTTAAATACACCCCCGCAACAGGCGATGGATTAATTGTCACCTTAAACGTGCTGTGATTGTAGGAGTTGATAACGGATTAGACGGTGGTCTCGTCGCTATCTCTGATCATGGTTTGATCATTGATAAGATTGCGATGCCTACAAAGCAGATGTCAAAAAAGCGTGAGATTGATGTCAGAGAAATTAAGAAGTGGTTGATGTATTTGAACACACCATTCTTACTAGCTATCGAAGAGCCACTAGCCCACGCTAAAAGTTCTCAAGCTGTTCGATCTATGGCATTGAGCTTCGGAAAACTTCTAGGCATGGCAGAGACTTGCGAGTTCGATGTCTGCCGTGTTTCAGTCCACAAGTGGCAGAAGGCGATCTTAGGGTTTCGACCGAAAGGAACGACTAAGAAGACCGCTCTTGCTAAGGCTGAAGCTATAGCGCCAGATGAGAACTGGTTAAAAAACAAAAGATGTAGAACTCCCCACGATGGAATGATTGATGCGTTCCTGATTGCCCGTTATATTTGGGAAGGGAAAAAAATTGAAGAAAGTTCTTGAGTAACTTTTTCAGGTCTGCCATGTTCCCGACATGGACACACCAAACCACACAGACAGAGGACACGCTGAGTTCTCTCCCAGCCAACTCAAATATTTAGCAGGTTGTTCTGGCTATCAGGGTCGTAGTGGAACTAACGCAGCGGCGGCGATGGGGACGCGCATCCACGAAGCATTGGAGATCGAAGATCCATCCAATCTTCAAAGCGAGGAAGAGGTAAGTATCTACAATGAGATACTTACGGATCAAACCGAATACTTAGCAAACTACAAAGACAATAGGAGGCTGACAGAGGAACACGCTGAGATTCAACTTGATGTAAAACTCGAAGGAACTGAAACTTACGGAACTTGCGATTACCTTTGCATCTTCGATAACGTCGATGGAGTCTTAATTGATTACAAAACAGGTATCTCCAAGATAGATACTCCAGCTAAAAACTTTCAGGCTAAGGCTTACACGTTAGGGTGCTTCCAAAAATACCCCGAACTTACCTCTATTGAGTTTGTATTCTTTGTCCCTCAACGTAATGAGATTTTGTCAGATACGTTCTACCGAGAAGACCTCGATGAGTTGATCGAAGAGTTATCAGACGTAATTTTAAAAGCGGAAAAGGTTCGCCCCAAATGGGAGACGGGGACTCCCAGTCTGGAAGAACTTACCCCTACTGTCGATTGCAGGTTCTGTAAGCACGAAGATACCTGCCCTGCCCTCGGTGGTTTAGTTGTTGAAGTTGCCAAAAAGGTAGACCCTCAACTACCTGACGTTAATTTAGACACAGTTGAAGATCCAGAAGTGGTGGAGCAACTCTACATGATCGCAAAGATTGTTACCAACTGGGCAGATCGTTTCAAGAAAAGGGCTATTAAACTAGCAGAAGATGGCATCGAGTATCCCACTCTTCGTCTCAAGACGATGCGGGGGCGTAGGAACGTAACCGACTCGGACACATTTTTAAAGATCGCTAATGATTTTGGGGTTGATAGTGAAGAAGTTTTACGCCATGTATCTCTGCCGCTTGCCAAGATTGCGAAGGCTGTGGGGGACACGGCAGAGAAAGGTGAGAAGAAAAGACAATCAGATCAATTTTTAGATGCCTGTAATGACTCAGGTATTATTGAAGAATCTGCCCCTCGACGAACTTTGTCGTAGGGCAAAAACAAAGAAACAAGAAACATCGAAACATAGAAACATAGAAACATGAGTAAGAAAGAAAACGAGCTTGCTGAAGCTCCAAACACCAGCCTAGTCCCATCGCTATCTGATACGTTGGACCAAAATGACATCGACATCCCAAGGGTGAACGTGGTTCAAAAGACCAGCGACATCTTTGGAGCCGATGGTGAGCCAGCACCATATGGAAGCCTAGTGCTTGATAAGCGTGTTGTTATTGCAAAACCCGAAGAAGCAATTCAAGTGGTTCCAATGTCGGCAGTAAAATCATGGCGTGAGGACATTCCTTTCGACAATGATGAAATGCCCCGCATTGCAACATCTCAAGATGAAAAGGCTCGCCTATCTCTAGATAGTGAGTATCCAATCTTAGAATTTGCTGAGATTACATTACTGTTTAAAGGTGCTGAAGACGATTCAGAAACCTTCCCGTTCCCCCTTGGAAAGGGTAACTACGCCATTGGGCGAATTAACGTAGCTAAAGATGCATACCGACAAACATTTAAAAGACTCGCTACCTTTGCGATGTTCAACAAGAAAACACCGATACATAACAGACTGTGGAATTTTAAATCCACTCTTATTACTCGGGGTAAGTATAGTTGGTATGCACCAGCTTTGGCGATTACGAACGAAGAACCGTCAGAAGAAGTCTTAGATTTTGTAGGAGGGTATTTAGGACATGAGTAAAGTCAGCCCAAGCCCACAAGACAGAAGAAAGATTCTTGAGATTGAGATTTCAAAAATGCGCGAACTGATCCAACGGATTGAGGAAGCAATTGAAACATCGAAGCTCGACCTGCAAATGTCAAATGTTGTATTGGATTCTCTTGAAGACGCCTTTAAAGCTCTACCTGAGCAGACAGAAATCGCAGTTGCGGAAATCGTCGAAGACTTGAAATAACTTTTGGGACAGGGTATTGCGGCGGCGTCTTTGTGTGTTCGCTAGTTATAACATCGCCTTGGGGGTAACCGCATAAAAGCCCCCCACCAAAATAAAGCCTCATCCCCACGACTATGGGTTTTCATCACCTAGGGGGTGAGGCTACTTTTTTAAATATACATGAATAAAATTATATATGCTGTGGACTTCGAAACATACTACGACAAAGAATGTAGTATTCGAACATTAGGCCCACTTGGGTATTTTTCTCACCCAAAATTTGACGCTTACATGGTGAGCGTAGTTGGTTCGGACGGTTTAACTTTTGTTGGGCATCCCGAAAAATTCGATTGGTCATTATTAAATGACAACATCGTCCTATCGCACAACGCCTCTTTTGATGAGACCCTTCATCTCTATGCGGTATCTATGGGGTGGTGGGACAGTTGTTCTCCAGCGGAGTGGCATTGCACAGCAGATCTAGTGGCTTATTGCAAACTTCCCAGATCTCTTAAAGGGGCTACTGCTAAACTATATGACATCCAAGTTGATAAATCTACGCGCGATAATATGTCGGGGAAAAATTGGAGTGAGATGAGTGAAGAGTTCCAGAAGGAGGTAAGTGAGTATGCTATCAAAGATAGTGAGCTTTGCTTACGATTGTGGAATAGTCTGGAAGATAAGTGGCCGCAATTCGAAAGGAGTGTTAGTCGATTGAATAGGACAATTGTTCAGCGTGGAATCCCCATAGACTTAGACCTACTAAAGACTCAACTCGAAACAATCAAAGTTCGTTTATTCGAAGCGGAAGAAGACATTCCTTGGTTGGGTGAAAAGCCTCTATTGAGTAGGGCAGCATTTAACTCTCAATGCCTTCTTGTTGGTATCGAGCCTCCAGCTAGTTTAGCTCAAACAGATAAGGACTCTCAGGAATGGGTGGAGTATCACAGCAAAGAGCATAAGTGGGTTTCAGCCGTCAAAGACTGGAGAAGGATAAACTCTCTAAAGAAGAAGCTAGAAGCATTTGATAACGCTACTATGTCTGACTCCCGTTACTATGGCGGCTGTATGTATTTCGGAGCGCACACTGGTAGGTTCAGTGGTTCGGGTGGAAACTTAAACCTACAGAACTTACCTAGAGAAGAAATGTTTGGGGTCAATCTCCGACACCTTATCAAACCCCACAAACTTAAAAGACTAGTCGTTGTTGACCTCTCCCAAATCGAAGTGAGAACACTTTGTTGGTTAGCAAATGATAAAGAAATGCTTAACGAGATCGCAGAGTGTGATGACATCTATGAAGCGTTCGCGATTCGGTTTGGAATGTGGAACCCAGACGAAGAAGATAAATCCTTTAAGGAGCACCCCAAACTAAGACATTCAGTAAAAGGAATGGTGCTGGGGTGTGGCTATGGTGCAGGAGCAGGTCGTTTTGCTTCGATGTCCAACATCTCCGAAAAGGAAGCTGAGAAGAGAGTTAGGAAATATAGGAGTAAAATGCAGAGGGTTAAAACCCTGTGGTCCAAATATAACTCGGAAATCGAGGGTTCTCACGAAGCTAGTCAGCAGATCCCTACAGAGTTCACTGTAGAACTCCCTAGCGGTAGGGTTATTAACTATGGTGTTCTTACGGCGACTCCAGATTGCGGAAGATTACATTTTATAGCTGGTATTCCTAGACACGGGAAAGTCCTACCCGTCCGTCTTTGGGGAGGATTAGTAGCAGAGAATGCTTCACAAGCATTAGCTAGGGATATATTTTCCGATATGATGCTGCGTGTTGAAGAAGCTGGTTACAAAATAGTGATGCATGTCCACGACGAAATGGTCATCGAAGCTAGGGAAGAAGATGCTGAAGACACACTAAAAGAGGTTACAAGAATTATGTCGGAACCTCCGGCATGGATTCCTGATATCCCTCTATCCGCTGAAGGTTCAATCCTAACACGCTATGAAAAATGAAATACAGATACATTGAAAATTTACGATCAAAGAAATGCACGCCGTGTGACGATATGTCTAAAGTTTCGGTTAATCCGAAACCTACCTTTAAGTCAAAAGCTGAATACAGAGAATGGTGTGGTAAGCAAACAACAAAGCATTGCTTCTATAGTCTAGCGGAAGGACTAGCACCTAACTCTCGAATAGAGGGCGACAACAAAATAAGGAGAGTTCACGGTATAGCCGCTGACTACGATGCTCCCGTGGACTGGATTAATGTGGATAATACTATCAATGCTAGGTGTGCTGGTTGTATGCCAAGTTGGAGATCTAAAACCCAGAGTGGATACATCAGGGTTGTGTTTGAGTTCGAAGAAGCTATATCCGTTCCAGACTTTTTGTATAAAGGTTTTATGCGCGAGCTTAAAAGCTCGATTGGCTTCCATAAGATATTCGCTGGGTATGATGTTAAATCTGAAAATCCTTCTCAATATTTCGAGATTGGAAAAGACTGGGTTTCTTTAGGGGGATCTGTTTCCCCTGCTGTAGTTCAAACAGCACTCATTAAAGCTGCTCAAAGTAGTCCTCCAGAATCGAAAGAGACTTCAATACCAATTGAAAAGATCGCGCAAGAAGTTGATAAGCGATTCCCCAATAGGTGGGTGGGTGATTTAGAAGTAGGTTCTAGAGGTCCACTGTTTTGGATTGACGATGGGATTGATAGAGAAGGTTGTCAGGTATTTGAAGATGGGTGTATTGTCTACTCAGATCGAGATGAAGGTTGGAAGACTTGGCGAGATATCTTTGGTAAAGAGTTTGTTAAGAAATACGAAGAAGAGAAGATGGGTAATCTACTCGATGAGTATTGGTTTAACGGTAGGCAATTCTTTAAACTCCTTAACAAGATTGCACAACCAATCCCAAGAGATCAACTCGTCCTAGAACTTAAACAGCGTGGCTTTAAACAACGCGCTAAGAAAGGTGAAAACCTTTCAGAAGTCGAGAACGCCATCCTAGTCATTAGTAATCAAAATAGAATTAATGAAATCGCTCCAATTGTTTTCAGGAGGGATAAGCGTGTCGTTAGTTTTAACGGTCTCAGAATTCTTAATAGTTCTAGCATCGAGCCAATCTTAGCAGCGGAAGATGGTGACTTTGATAAGTGGCCTTGGATCAATAAGTTCTTTGATCAGTTCTTCGTAGACTCCACAGACGTTAGGGCGAAGTATTACTTTTTCGCTTGGTTCCAGAGATTCTATGCGGGGGTTATCAATAATCGGGAAGATCAGGGGCAAGCTTGTATCCTAGTTGGTCCCGCTAAAAGGGGTAAGACTCTGCTATCTAATAAGATTATCTCTGCTGCTGTTGGTGGTTATGCCGATGCTAGTGATTATCTTTCGGGAGGAACTAAGTTCAATAAAGACTTAGGGAGAGCCGCTGCTTGGGTTATTGATGATACCGTAAGTGCTGCTTCATTCCAAGATCAACGGAAAGCAACAGAGCTAATTAAACGTGGTGTGGCTAACCCAAGAATAGAGTTTATGGCTAAGTTCTCAGACGCTGTTACTCTCCCTTGGGCGGGTAGGATTATCGTTAGCCTCAACGACGATGCGAACAGTATGAGCGTTATCCCAACACTGGACTCTAGTAACCGTGATAAGTTGATGGCTTTCAAGATCTGCCCCAAACCATTTAAGTTCCCTAAGAAATACGATCTAGAAGATATACTCGATAAGGAGCTACCCCACTTCCTAGCTTGGTTAGAGAAATGGAAACCGCCTGAAGAGGTTCTCGACGATGATCGATTTGGAGTTAAGAGCTACATTGATAATAGTATTGCTTATGCGGCTTACGATAACTCAAGTAGATCGCAAGTGGCCGAACTAATCGACTTCTTCTCAAAAGCTTGTAGAGAGCAGAACGATAGAATGAAAGAGTGGCGGGGGACTATTACTGAGTTCCAAGTCGCAATCCATACCTACAATAACGGTAGATCACTAGGAGCTTCAAACAAACTAGAGTTCGTCCGAAATGGATTAGCGCACCTAGAAGATGCTGGTAAGGCGAACGGTGGGATCAGACCAATAAAGTCTGTAGGCAAAGGTAGTGGTAAAGTCTGGGTGATCGATGTCACTGAGCCTTTCGATATCGACTTCGAAGACTCTACAGAGAGTTCGCTGGACGCAGTGCTGCAATAGGTAAGTGGTATCCATCCACTTTGTATTTAAAACC
>Ga0315321_10000595_pt1 | contig 27219 bp, 25 predicted proteins | sample M180m21515metaG_FD_203464 | JGI IMG/M metagenome (GOLD analysis project Ga0315321, IMG submission 203464) | Ammonia-oxidizing marine archaeal communities from Monterey Bay, California, United States - M1 80m 21515 | ecosystem: Environmental > Aquatic > Marine > Intertidal zone | place: USA...
CGGGTACATTGATGATGATCATTAGGGACGCGATCAGGCTAAAAAAGGCGACGGGAAGCAACATCGCTCAAGACCTCGCGAATTATGATTAGGCCGACAGTATGTCCGCCCTTCGAACGGTCTTAGATCTATTGCGATTTAGGCCTAAATCCTTGCGGGCGAAGGTATTAGACCATTGGGTTTGATACCATTGGGGAATGGTCTCTAATGGCGGCACCTTTGATGCAAAGGGCTGAATACCGCCCCCTAACTTAGGTATCGGGCTTGGATATGGGCCTTGAAGGCGGCGCTGCTCAAAGGTGCGCCGGTCGCTGCTTGCAGCAGATCATTGCTGGACGGATAGATGCGCCCCATACCGTGGACATTGTCCCGCATCCACGCTGTTAGCGGCGCGTAATCGCCTTTGGCCAGTGCACCATGCAGATCATCCGTACCAATGCTGTCGGACGCTACTTGGAACAATTGCGCCGCCGCCATAGCGCCCAGCGTATAGGTTGGGAAATAGCCGAACGCGCCGTCATACCAGTGAATATCCTGCAGGCAGCCATTGCGGTCATCCGGCGGATCAAGCGCCAGGCTTTCGACAATGCGCTGGTTCCAAGCGCCGGGCAGGTCTGCCGGGGCCAAATCGCCGCTGATTAAGGCCTGTTCCAGCTCAAACCGCAGGATGACATGCAATGGGTATGTCGCTTCGTCAGCATCCACGCGAATATAGCCCGGCGAGACCTTCAACAATGCCTGGAATACGGCCTCATCAGTGATGTCAGTGCTGGCCGCATCAGACAAAAGCTTGGCCAGATAGCGCGACATGGCGGCGGTGCGCCCGGCCTGCATTTCGTAACTGAGCGATTGGCTTTCATGCACAGCCATGCCCGCGTCTCCGCCAACGGGCTGGCCGCCCCAATCGGTTGGTTGTCCGCGGGTATAAGCGGCGTGGCCAGCTTCGTGCAGCACGGCCATCAGGCCGGTCAACGCATCATCAGGGTTCCAGCGGGCGGTGATGCGGGCGTCATCCGGTGTGCCGGTGGAGAACGGATGCAGGCTATCGTCGAGGCGACCATGGTCAAAGTCAAAACCAATCGATTTCAGCAGGCCCTGTGCTGCCTCACGCTGCGCGGCGACGGGAGCTTTGATGGCGCGACCGTCGCCCCAAGTTTTCTGGCGCTCAACAATTTCGGGGATTGTATCGCCAAGGAAAGCGCGCAGATCATCGAAGACCGGTTCAATATCCGCAATTCGACGGCCGGGATCGTACTGTTCCAGTAAGGCGTTGTATGGGGAGAGGCCAAGCGCTTCACCGAGTGCACTTGCTTCCTCGCGCACCAGTTTCACCAGTTCTGTGAATGCAGGCAGCGCCAAGGCGAAATCACTTGCCGGGCGGGCAACACGCCATGCCGTCTCAGACAGGTTCTTCGCACGGGAAAGGGCACCGACCAAGTCTGCCGGTATAGCCGTCGTCATAAGGTAGTTGCGCTGCATTTCCCGGAAATTTGCAGCCCGCCACGGGTCTTCCGCAGAACTAGCACCTTCAGCTTCCGCTTTAGCCAACAGATCGCCAGTAATGTCGGAGGCAATCAGCTCATGGGAGATTTCGGCCAATGCAGCAAGCTGTTCGGCGCGGGCGCTGGCACCGCCGGGCGGCATCGTGACGCTCTGGTCCCAATGGAGCCAGCCGGCGGCCTCATCGACACGGTTTGCACGGGCGAAGCGGGCGGCGAGAGTGTCATATGCTGTGCTCATGAAACTTAATCGTCCCCTGATCCCTGGCCGCCTCGGCGACGGGACGGTGGTGTGATGCGGATCTGCGCGATCTGGTTGCGGACGCGCCTGAGGATACGGAACCGGTAGCCGTAGAATTCAAAGGTTTGCCCGGCATCCGGAAGTAAGCGGGCCTCGTGCATGATCAGCCCGCCGACGGTCGTCGCGTCGTCGTCTGGCAGGTCCCAATCGAGCTCCCGATTAAGGTCGCGGATGGCGGTCACGCCGGGTGCAACAAAGCTGCCATCTGGTTGCATGCGCACCCCGGCGAGCGGAAGGTCATGCTCATCAGCGATGTCGCCAACGATTTCTTCCAGAATATCTTCAAGCGAAACGACGCCCATGAAGACGCCGTATTCATCCACGACCAGCGCGAAATGCTCCCGCCGCCGCCGGAATGCCTGGAGTTGGTCCAGCAACGTTGTTGATTCTGGCACAAACCACGCTGGAGATGCGATGTCCTGGACGTCCAACAGGCTGGCGTCGCCGCCAGCAGCATGGACTGCACGTAGCAGCGCCTTGGCATGCAGAACGCCAACGATGTTTTCCTGGGTATCGCGCATGATTGGAATACGGGTGTAGGGGCTCGCCAGCACTTCCGCGACGATCTCTTCAGATGGCCTGTCCCCGTCCACCATGATGACGTTGCGGCGGTGGGTCATCACCTCCTCGACCTCTAGGTCCGCTAATTCCAGGATGCTTTTCAGCATCTTGCGCTCGGACTCGGTCTCCGCGTCTGTGCCATGGTGCAGCTCGATAGCGCCACGCAGTGCTTCTTCGCGTTCCTCATCCAGCATCTCGCGACGGAGTGCTGCATTGGGCTTGTCGCCGAGCAGGTACAGAACGGCCCGCACAATTTTTTGGACAGCCTTTGCAATTGGCGAAAATACCGCCACCACCAGGCGCACAATTGGTGCCACGGCGAGTGCTGACTTGTCCGGGTGGTTGATCGCGAATGTTTTCGGCAGCACTTCTGCAAACACCAGGACCAGCAGCGTCATCACGCCCGTCGCATATACGACGCCAGCTTCGCCAAAGAGCTTGATCGCGAGGCTCGTCGCCAATGAAGCCGCCAGGATATTGACCAGATTATTGCCGAGCAGCAGTGCGCCCAGCAGGTCTTCCTTCCGGTCGCTCAACCGGCGGACAACGCCCGCCCGGGCATTGCCCTTGCGGGCCAGGTGATGCATGCGCGGCCGGGAAACCGCCGTCAGCGCGGTCTCAGAACCAGAGAAAAATGCGGACAACGCAATCAGAGCTAATACGGCACCGATCGTCAGCCAGATTTCCAGATCAACATCCAGAAAGAATTCTTCCATCAGGGGGTCAACGCCTCTGCCAAGGTTTCGCGGACGAGATTTGCATCAGCATCCGCCGCCACAAAAGATTGGCCGATGCCACGGGCCAAAATGAGCGTTAGTTTGCCATCAAGTGCCTTTTTGTCCTTCTGCATCCGGCTAAGCAGTTCATCCACGGTCGGAATTGGACGATTGCCGGAAAGGTCAGGGCGCGTGGGCAGGCCAGAAGCGGCCAAGCTCTCTTCAACGGCCTTGGCGACTTCTGGGTCGCAGAGGCCGAGCTTGACCGAATGTCGGAAGGCCAGCGCCATACCGATGGCCACACCTTCGCCGTGGAGAAGTCCGCCGTCATACCCGGCTTCAGCCTCAAAGGCGTGACCGAAGGTATGGCCTAGATTCAGGAGCGCGCGGCGCCCGGCTTCACGTTCGTCTGCCGCCACAACCTCAGCCTTCGATCTACAGCACTCAGCGACCGCATAGGCCATCAGCGCTTTGTCGCCTGCCAGTGCGGCCTGGCCGTTTTCGTTCAACCAGTCGAAGAAATCCGGGCGGTCGATCAGGCCGTATTTCACGACTTCCGCGTAGCCCGCCAGCAGTTCCCGACGCGGCAGGCTGTCCAGCACGTCCAAATCTGCTAACACGAGTTTCGGCTGGTGAAACGCGCCGATCAGATTTTTACCGGCAGCAGCATTGATTGCGGTTTTACCGCCGACGGAGCTATCGACCTGGGCCAACAGCGTTGTTGGGATCTGAATAAAGTCCAGGCCGCGCAGCAGCACTGATGCGGCAAACCCAGCCAGATCGCCGATCACCCCGCCGCCAAGGGCGACAATGGTCGTTCGCCGATCAACGCCAAGCGCTAAAGCCTTCTCAAGCACGCCAGAGAAAGTCTGGAAGCCTTTGCTGGCCTCGCCCGCCGGCACTTCGATCACATCGGTTCGAAACCCGGCTGCGTCCAGGCTAGCGTTGAGCGTAGCACCATGAATTTTGGCCACCGCAGCATCGGCGAGAACGATCAGGCGGTTTTCCGGGTTAATGGCGCGGATGCGTTGGCCCGCCTCCGCCAGCAGGCCTTGGCCAATGGCGATCTCATAGCTCCGCACGCCCAGTGCTACGGGGACGATCAGGGTTTTAGTCATGGATTGGCTCACGAATTAGGAGGCTCACGTGCGGCGCTCCGCTTGGAAATCATACTCGTCATCATTGGCTTGGTGCGCTGCGCCATGGGCGATGAGCGCATCCTCGACCTGCTCAGCTGTTAAATCGGGAGACCATTCGCCGCTTTCAATGATGATATCGGCTTCGCTGTAGGAGGGCGTGCGGGCAGCTAATAGCTTTTCCAGTTCTGCCTTCGGGTCGTCAACAAATAGCATCGGGCGGTTAGCCCGGCGGAGGACGCGGCGGTAGAGCGTTTCAAGGTCTGTCTTCAGCCAGATAGATGCTGCAGATGCCTTTGTCGCTGCGCGCGTTTCATCATTGACGAAAGCGCCCCCGCCCATGGCCAGAACATGGGGTTCGTCCTCTAGCAGACGTGCGATCACCTTGCGCTCGCCATCCCGGAATTCTTCCTCACCATATGTGGCGAAGATTTCGGGGATTGTGCGGCCGGCGGCGCGTTCGATTTCTTCGTCAGCGTCCACGAATCGGGCACCGACCCGCGTGGCCAGCCTGCGGCCAATCGTGCTTTTGCCAGCACCCATCATGCCAACGAGCGCTACAGTTCGGGTTAAACGGTTCAAACTCTCATCCAAATTCGGGCGACCGGTGATGTTTGCCTCGACATACGGTCATCGAATCGCCATGGTTTGGCCGCGTTATAGCAGAGGTTCCGGGATTGCGGTGAAGAGAAGCGCCAAGGGGCGTTTAAGGGAGCAGTTAAGTGATCGGTCGGTTTTTCGGATTTTTAGCGGCGGCGCTTGTAGTCGTCTCCGTTGGTGGGGCCATTTTCTTGGCGTACTGGGATATTCCAGCGCCTAGGTCGACTGTTGAAAAGGTGCTGCCAAATGCGCGTTTTCCTGACTAAATTTCTTCTGGTTCTGGCCTTCGCCGCCGGGTTGAGCGCCCATGCATCGGCGCAAAGCGGCATCGTGCGCACGCTGCAGCTTGATGGTGGGTTTGATCCGGCGGCAGCTGGTGCGATTGATCCATCTGACGCTGATCTGGCCGCGAACTTGTGGCGCGGTGCGGACCGTGCGGACATGGTACGACTGATCGCAGGCCTGCCCGCTCGTATTCAGTCGGCGACTTTGGCCGATTTGGCGCGCCGCACTTTGGCCGTCGCCGCCAAACCGCCGGAAGGGGCTAAGACCGCGCCCGGCTTTGTTGAAACCCGTGCAGAAGCACTGCTGGCAATTGGTCAGGCGGACCTTGCGTCCCGCTTGCTCGCCGGTATTCCAAAATCTAGCCGCAACGAGGCAGCGGATGAATTGCTGCTCAACGCAAGCCTGCTGGCCCGTGACAATGCGGGCGCATGTGCCGTTGCGCGCGGCAGGGCTGCTACAAGCGGTGCGTTGATCTTCGCAAAAATGCTGACCGTCTGCGAGGCGCTTTCGGGCGATACGGCGCGGGCAGAATTGGGCGCTGGCCTGCTGGTTGAGCAAGACCCGAATGATCCAGCATTCTTCGAGCTTCTGGATATGATGACCGGTGCCGTCAGCGCGCCAGGACGTGCAGTTGCCGCCTTGAAGACCCCGTCGCCGTTGCATTTATCGATGATGCGGGCGCTCAGCGTGCCCCCGCCAGCCTTGCCGCCATTGGATGCAATGCCTGCTGAAATCGCTCGGCTGCAGGTCGCCAAAGAACAGATGATTGCAGCGGACCCGTCTGCTTCACCAATCATTCGCATGGAAGCGGCATGGCGGGCGCTGCGTGCTGGCGCTGCTGATTATGAGCAATCCCGCCAGCTGTTTTTTGCCCTTGGCGGCAAAGCGCCAGGCGGCAGTGTCGCTAGGCACTATGCGGCTGCAGCATCGGCGAACGACGGTCCGGACAAAACCATCGCTTTGGCGCGCCTGCTGCTAGCAGGGAAATCTGACGGCGGATATAGCGCGGCGGCTGAATTGGCGCACTCAATGTTGCGGGACTTGCTGGCGCTTGCCAGCGGGCCAGATATTGCGCTTCGCATTGGGCGGGGCCTGCTCACGGCTGGTGAGCCTAAGGCGGCGATGAACTGGCTGCGTTCGTTGGGTGGTGCGGGAAAAGTGCCGGGCGCGATGAACGCTGCCGCCCGTCTTGCTGCATTGATCAGCCTCGCAGAGGGCCAGGATGTGCGCCCGTTTTATGGCCCACGCGCCGTGCTTTGGATCGCTGCGATCAATGGGCAGGACACCGCTTCCGCTCCGGCGAAAGCTGCGCTCATGGCTAAGCTTCGCAGCGCTGTTGGACTGCCCGTACCGCTCTCTCTCGCAGGTGCCGCACAGGCCTATGCATCAGGCAGCGCGCCCTCAACCCTAGAATTGCTGCCATTGCAGGCCGCCTCGTCGGATATGCGTATTGGCGAAACAGTGTTGCGGGCACTGCATCTGGTTGAGGTCGATACTGCTGGTGACCGGGCGCACCGGCTGGCTGAAGCAGCGCAAGCGCTGTCTACGGCTGGGCTGTATGAAGATGCACGCTTTCTGGCGCTGGAGGCGGCAGTCGAGGGCGATCTTTGACCGTTCCCCATCTCGACGCTTTTCTAGAGATGCTGGCGGCAGAGCGGGGTGCTGCCCAAAACACCCTCGCCGCATACCGGCGTGATCTGGTGGATGCAGCGGCAAGCCTTGCCGCGACGCCGTTGGATGAAACCCGCCCTGATGGCCTGAACCGTTATTTAGCCGGGCTCGCAGCGAGTGGCCTTACTCGGGCGACATCAGCGCGGCGGCTTTCCGCACTGCGCCAGTATTTTCAGTTTTTGCTGAACGAAGGCATTCGTACCGACGACCCAACCGCCGCAATAGATGGCCCCAAGCCAGGCCGCGCCCTGCCGAAACATCTGACGGAAGCAGAAGTTGAAGCTTTGCTGGATGCCGCCAATCAGGCAGATGACCGCCATAGCCGCCGTCTGCTGGCGATTGTCGAGATGCTGTATGCGACGGGCCTACGCGTATCTGAACTGGCGGCCCTGCCCGCAACGGCGCTAAAGGCGGAGGGCGCGCTGATCGTCACCGGCAAAGGCGGCAAGGACAGACTTGTGCCATTGGGGGGTGCGGCCGTCCGTGCGCTCAACGCTTACGCGCCGGACCGGGCGAGCTTTGCCCCTAAGGTGAAGGATAGCCGCTGGCTATTTCCCTCCACTGGCAAAGAGGGGCGGTTGTCCCGCCGCCGGATTGGGCAAATGCTGGATGCCCTTGCGATCAAGGCTGGAATTGATCCAGCACGGGTTTCACCCCACGTCCTCCGACATGCATTCGCCACACACCTTCTGGCGAATGGTGCCGATATCCGCACCGTCCAGGAATTGCTTGGCCATGCTGACCTATCAACGACCGAAATCTATACCCACGTCCTCGACGAACGCCTGAAAGCGCTCGTACTGGAAAAACATCCCCTGGCCGGTGGTTTTTGACCTTAAGCGTTGATGATGTCCTCACCGAATTGCTGCATGCGGTCGAGCGCTTGTGAAACTGTATCTGCGCGGAAATCGAACACGAGTTCATCAACGCCAAGCGCTTCGAATTCAGCGATGTCTGAAAGTGCTGCATCCTTGCCGCCAGTGAACAAGCGGCGCTCTTCGCCCTCTGGTGGCACGCCGCCATCATAGATCGGGGCCTTGTAGCTGATTTCCAGTTTGGAGAAATCACGGCCATTGGCGTCCATCATGCCTTTGATCTTATCCAGCTTCTCCCGCATTTCAGCTGGCGGCAGCGGCGAAGCGGCGGTAGCACCAACGGGGTGCCAGCCGTCACCCAATTTGGCGACGCGGCGAAGCGCTGGGTTGGAGTGTCCGCCAATCCAGATCGGCGGGCCGGGCTGTTGGATGGGAGTCGGCTCACAAATCACCTCGTCGAAGCTGTAATATTCGCCCTGATAGGATACCGGCTTGCCCGTCCAGAGTTTGCGGAAAATATCAACATATTCGTCTGTGACGCCGCCTCTGTCTTTGAAAGGTGCCGTGTCGAGCGCCTTAAACTCCTCCTCCATCCAGCCAACGCCAATGCCAACGGTGACCCGGCCTTCGGACAGGACGTCGATCGTCGCCAATGACTTTGCGTTGAAGACAGGATTGCGGTGCGGGACGATCATGACGCTAGAGACAATGCGCATGGTTTCCGTGCGGGCGGCAACGAAGGACATCAGCGCCAGTTGCTCAAAACACTCACCCTGGCTGAGGAAATTGCCTTTGACGGTATAAGGATATGCGGAGTCGATTTTGGTCGGCAGGATGATGTGATCGGCCACCATGGTGGATGCAAATCCAACCTTCTCGGCTGTGTCCAGAATCGCGGAAAGGTCACTGCGATTAGCGAGCGGGCCACGTGTTGGTAGGTAAAAGCCATAGCGCATGGTTGGTCTCCATCAGGATCAATTCCCAAAAGCCTAGACCATACTCGCGCTTGCCCGCTACGGCTGGGCGGTTGAAGATACAGCTTCATGAGTTTTCAAAGGACAGGCTGATGCTTTCAGGCGCCATTACAATCTCACGGCTGGCTAAGGTGACCTATGGCGAAGCGGCCGCAACAACGCTACCTGCCGCAGCGGAACGGGCAGGTGCCAGCCGGGTCTTCATCATGGCCAGCCAAAGCCTTGTCGAGCGGGGTTCAGAGATATCGGCGATCAGAGACGGCCTTGGTCAGCGCTATGCGGGCATATATTCCGGCATGCCATCCCATACGCCGAGGGATGCCGTATTGGCGGCGGCCCACGGTGCCAGGGAAGCAGGCGCAGATATGATCGCCACTGTCGGCGGCGGATCAATCACAGACGGCGCAAAGGTCGTGACCCTGGCACTCGAGCATGATCTGAGGGAAATCCCCGATTTCGATCCATATATTATGCAGACAGCAGCAGACGGCACGACCAGCTCGCCGGAATACCGCAGCCCTAATATCCCGCTGGTCTGCTGCCCAACGACACTTTCGGCTGGTGAATACAATCCGCTCGCGGGCGTCAGCGATCCGCGCATTGGCGTGAAGCAGGCGATCCGGTCATTAGGCTGTGCGCCGTCCGAGGTCATCTTGGACCCAGCCTTGACGCTGGCGACACCTGAATGGCTCTGGCTATCCACCGGGGTGCGCGCCGTTGACCATTGTGTTGAGGCGATCTGTTCGAGGTTTGCGAACGCCTATTCAGATGCACAATCCTTGCACGGCCTGGCCCTGCTCGCCGAAGCGCTGCCAAGGGTCATGCGGGATGCGGGCGATGTAGCAGCTAGGATGGATTGCCAGATGGGCGCGTGGCTTTCCATGGCGAGCACCCAGGCCGGCGTGCCAAAGGGTGCCAGCCATGCCATCGGGCATATTCTTGGCGGATCATTCGGCGTGGCGCACGGACATACATCCTGTGTGACGCTGCCGGCTGTGATGCGCTGGAATAAACCGGCGGATCATGGAAACCGGCAGAATCTGGTGTCTATCGCCATGGGCGCACCGGGCCGGGACGCGGCAGATGTGCTGCATGATTTCATCGAAGGCTTGGGCATGCCACGCAGCTTAAGTGCTGTAGGCGTCACGCCTGACCAATTTGAGCGCGCTGCTGAGCTTTCCATGCATGACCGCTGGACCCACACCAATCCACGCCCAATAACGAGCGCGGATCAGGTGGTCGATATTCTGAAGCTGGCAGCGTGACCCAGTTTTAGGGTTCAAGGGCCGTTTTTAGGATTCAAGGCCGCGGCGCAGCAGACGCACATCTTCAGCCAAGGTCTGATCATCCGCCGTTAGCTCGTCGATCTTGCGAATCGCATGCATCACGGTCGTGTGGTCCCGCCCGCCGAACTTCCGGCCAATTTCAGGCAGGGAGCGCGAGGTCAGGTGCTTTGACAGATACATCGCCACCTGGCGCGGACGGGCGACGGCCCGGGCACGGCGTGGGGAGCTCATATCCGCCAGCTTGATGTTGAAGTGCTCAGCGACGGTTTTCTGGATGTCCTCAATCGTTACCCGACGCTCATTGGCGCGGAGTAGATCATGCAGCGCATCATTTGCCGACTCGACCGTGATCTCACGCCCTACCAATTGAGCATGGGCCGCCAGACGGGTCAGTGCGCCTTCAAGCTCACGCACATTGGATGTGATTCGTTGTGCTACGAACTCCAGAACCTTCTGGTTGACGTCAAAGTTAATTGCCTCAGCCTTGGCCTGGAGAATCGATAGGCGGAGTTCATAATTGGTGGGGTTCATTTCCGCCACCAAGCCCCAGCCAAGGCGGGATTTGACCCGTTCTTCAAGGCCGTCCAGGTCGTTCGGGGACTTGTCCGCCGAGATAATCACCTGGGCGCCCTGGTCAACCAGCGCGTTGAATGTGTGGAAAAACTCTTCCTGTGTCGCGTCGCGGCCACACAGGAACTGAACGTCATCAACCATCAACACATCGACAGAGCGGAACAGCTCCTTAAAGGCCACCGTTTCCCTGGCGCGCAGGGCGCGAATGAATTGATACAGGAACTTTTCGGCTGTGAGGAACAGGATGCGTTTCTCTGGGAATTTTCGGCGCATCTCAAGCGCCGTTGCATGCATGAGATGGGTTTTTCCGAGCCCGACGCCGCCATAGAGGAACAGCGGGTTGAACGCTGGTTTTTCTGTTTCAGCCGCGCGCTTACAGGCCGCGAATGCGAATTCATTCGGCTTGCCAACCACGAAGGCGTCAAACGATAAGCGCGGGTCAAGTGGCGATGCGACACCATCTGACCAGCTATCGTCCAGCAAGCTATCTACCGAGTCGTCTACTTCTTCCGGCTCTGGCGGTGGTGCTGCGATAAGGCTTGGTTTGCGGCCTGCTGTTTCTGGTGAAACATCAATATCAATGCCTGTAATCCCGTCGTCTTCGGCGCGCCACAACTCACGCAGGCGATCGCCATAGAGGGTGTTCACGCGATCACGGACGAATCGGGTCGGCACGCTCATGGTAACCGAGGTGTCGTCAACGGCGGTGAGGGTCAGCGGGCGGAGCCAGCTGCGGAATACGCCATCGCCAAAGTCGGCGCGAAGACGACCGCGAATACGGGCCCATTCAGCATTTCTGCGTTCTTCAAGACTCGCCATTGCCGTTACCCCTGCCGCCAGGGCAGGCCAGCGACCTTCCAGCCGCCTACTTTGCCACGTTGTTGATCGGCATTTGGATTGCCTTCGAAGCCTTCTGAAATATTGTAGGCTTTGGCATAGCCTGCTGCCGTGGCGGCGCTGGCCGCTGCCTGGGAGCGGACGCCTGACCGGCACAGAAACATGACCGGCGCAGCCTTATCAGGCGCAGCTTCGGCGAGTGTTTCTATAAACTCTGGGTTGATACTCATATCAGGATAAATCTGCCAAGCGATAAGTGCAGCGTCACGTCCGTGACTGCTGGCGTCAGGTAATCCAACAAATTGCCATTCTGCTTGTGTGCGCACGTCGACGAGAACCGCTTGGCCATCCTGGCCCAATAATTCCCATGCGTGCGATGGCGTCAAATCGCCAGAATAAGCCTTAGTCATAGTAAAATCGCCCCCGAATTTACTGCCACCATTGGCATTCTTGCTAACAACACAGGTCATTAGCAATTGATTTTATACCGGTACTTTAGGAAACAATATTGTTACTCAAATCAGCGAGACGAATGCCTCAAGCAAACTTCACCTGGCGGGTAACCGCGTTGTTTTAATCCCAGTCGTCCGTGCCGTTTCTTAATTATTATTGCTTCAGCATCACCCGAAGCACATTCAGACTATCTAGGATGATGGGCGGCTGCAACGAATAGAATCGCGATTCTGGTAAATTCTAAGCTTGACTCTGATTGCTGCGGCGGGACTCGGGCCAAGTCCTTTAATCTGTGGAAAAAGTCCTGAATATCGTCTGAAAGCAAAAACGCCGGAGCAAGCCCCGGCGTTTTAAAAGTCGCAATTTTAAACTGCGACTATGCCATTGCGTTAACGCGCTTTGCCAGCCGAGAAAGCTTACGATTCACCGTGTTACGGTGCATAATGCCTTTAGTGACAGCGCCGTGCATGATCGGCTGCGCTTCTTTAAGCGCTGTCTGCGCGTTGGGCTTGTCGCCTGCTTCAAGCGCCGACTCGACCTTTTTCACATAGGTGCGGTAGCGGCTGACCCGCATACGATTGACAGCCGTCTGCCGGCTGGTTTGGCGAATGCGTTTTTCAGCTTGTTTGCTGTTGGCCATTTAACATCTCACGGTGCATTTCAGTGGAACTCAGAAGCGGCGGTGTATAAGGCTCAAAGCCATAACAGTCAAGGGTTTCGGCCCGATATTCTGCCGTCTTCGGCGGGTTGTGCGTCAATCTGCTGCGTCTACTTCTGCCGCAGGCTTGCGGCGACGGCGTGGTTTTGGTTCTGCTTTCAAGAAAGCAGCGTCAATGCCGTTGTCGGCTTGAGCGGATTCAGCGGGTTCTGCCGGTGCTGGTTTCGCCCGTGGCGCACGGCGACGACGTGGCGCTGGCGGCGGCGCTTCTGCGGGTGCTTCCACGGTTTGCTCTTGTTCGGGCTCTGCCTGAACTTCGGCTGTAATGCTTGGCGACTCGGCGGCAGTGGTGTCATCAGCACTTTCGGCTGCGACGGGTTCTGGGCTACGTGGCGCCCGGCTCTGCTCATCACGCCTTTGTCCATCACGGGCATTATCGCGATTTTGGTCACGGCTTTGATCTCGTGCCTGATCACGCCCCTGGTCACGATCACCGGCTTCAGCGTTTTCGCCTTCGCCCTGGTTACGATTGCCGCGGCGCTCTTCATATTGCGCGCGCTCACGTTGCTGTTGTTCGGCCTGGGCCGTATGGGCGCTCAATACGCGGTAATAATGCTCGGCGTGCTGAAACAGGTTTTCCGCTAGGACGCCATCGCCAGCAGTTTGTGCATCTCGCGCTTGAGCAAGGTAGCGTTCCAGCACTTGGGTCGCAGAACCGCGCACCCGGCCTTCTGGCCCATTGCTGTCGAACGACTGGTTGCGCTGGCTAGGGCGCCCGCCGCGATTGCCGCCAGAATTATTATTGCCGCTATGATTATTGTTCCGACCACGGGAACGACGCTGATTCATATTGAATTTCCGCATGGGTTGGCGGGGATAGTCGGAAACGCGCACTGTCATCAGCCTTACTGCTGCAGACGAAAGCCTGAAGCAACAACGGCGTCAATTCTGTGCAACGGATCGACTGCACCGGAAGCATGTGTGCTTTGACCGACGCATATGTAATTAGCCCTAAAACCGAGGCGTTGCCAAGGCTTTTATTTATGGGTGGGTCCGCGAAAGATTACCGCACGGGGAATGCCAGCGAGGTCAGGGCGGTCTTCGACCCATTCCAGCCTTGCCTGTTCGCCGATCGCACGGACCTGCGGCAGTTGATTTATGCCGATTTCGAGCACGGCTACACCGCCGGGCGCGAGCAGTCGCGGTAGGTCTGGCAGGACGTCGCGATATGCGTTCAGGCCATCTGCACCGGCGTAGAGCGCCAATTCTGGATCATGCATTGCTGTCGCAAAATCCGGCGCTGGGCCATGCTCAGTCGCGACGTATGGTGGGTTGGAGATTATGAGGTCTGCCGCCCCTGGCTTAAGCGCCGCTGCCCAATCACCGGCCATGAACGTGGCCCGGTCCTGAAGGCTGAGGGCTTCCGCATTGGCGCGGGCTGTCTTGAGGGCGCCAACGCTGCGATCCACACCAATGCCGATCGCGGCGGGCAGGTCATGCAAGACGGCCAGCAGAATACAGCCCGTGCCTGTCCCAAGATCCAGCACAGATGGTTGGGCAGAGGGCGTGTGGTCGAGTGCTGCCTGCACAATGGTTTCTGTATCCGGGCGCGGCTCTAGCGTTTCATCGGAGAGCAGGAACGGCAGGCTCCAAAACTCTTTGACGCCCAAAATGCGCCCAAGCGGCGCGCCGTTGATTCGTTGATTGAGGATGGCATCGGCTTGGCTCTGCTCTGAGGCAGCCAAAGCGCGTTCTGGATGGGCGAACAGAAATGACGCCGTTTCGCTGGTAGCGCTTGCCAGCAGCGCTCGAGCTTCCGCCATGGCGCGAGATACGCCTGCGCCGTGAAGCGCTGCAGCGGCGCTGCGGAGCCAGTCGCCGGCCAGCGTCCGTTCCGGCATCAATCCATATCTGCGAGGCGGGCGGCCTGATCTTCGGCAACCAGTGCATCGATCACCTCGGAAAGGCCGGGACCGGTGATGATCTGGTCGATCTTATAAAGTGTCAGATTGATCCGATGATCCGTAACGCGGCCTTGCGGGAAATTATACGTGCGCACCCGCTCGGACCGATCCCCGGACCCGACCTGGCTGCGGCGATCTTCAGCCCGTTCATTGGCCTGGCGCTCGCGCTCGGCTTCATAGAGGCGCGAGCGGAGAATGGTCATCGCTTTGGCGCGATTCTTATGTTGAGACTTCTCATCCTGCTGGCTGACAACAGTGCCTGTTGGAATATGCGTGATGCGCACAGCCGAGTCGGTCGTGTTGACGTGCTGCCCGCCCGCACCCTGGGCGCGGAAAGTATCTACACGGAGATCTTGAGGCTCAATTTGGATATCGACCTCTTGAGCCTCCGGCAGGACGGCCACGGTCGCGGCGGATGTGTGGATTCGTCCACCGGTTTCCGTCACTGGAACGCGCTGTACGCGATGCCCGCCCGATTCGAATTTCAGCTTGGCGAACACGCCGCGCCCGCCAATTTCCGCGATGCCTTCTTTCAGGCCGCCAAGCTCCGTTTCGCCAAAGGAAAGCGTTTCGAACTTCCAGCCGACACTTTCGGCATAGCGCTGATACATGCGGAATAGTTTGCTCGCGAAAAGTGCAGCCTCATCCCCGCCTGTGCCGGGGCGAACTTCAAGAATAGCGTTTCGTTCGTCATCGACATCTTTGGGCAGGAGCGCAATCCGCACGTCGTGCTCCGCAGCCGTTATCTGCGTCGCAAGCTCCGACTGCTCCATCCCTGCCAGGTCGCGCATTTCTTTGTCGGAGACGGGATCATTCAGAATTTCGCTAAGGCCGGCCAATTCCTCCTTGCGGGCCATCAGCGCACGAACGGCCTCCGCGACCGGCTCAAGCTCACTATATTCACGGCTCAGGTTGGCGAAATCGTCCGCATCGAATGTTTCGCTTGCCATGCGGGACGAAAGTTCATCGACCCGCTCGAGGACTTGCTGAAGCTTTTCGTCGAAACTCATGACCGGGCCACCAGTGCTGCCGCGATCCCATCAAGCGGGATTTCCTGCTGCTCACCAGATTCCATATCGCGGAGTGTGGCCACGCCCTTCTCCAACTCATCATCGCCAAGGATGACGGCGGTGTGGGCGTTCACCTTGGCGGCGCGGGCCATGCGGCGCTTCAGATTGCCGGAATAGCCGATATCGGTCGCAATCCCGGCACCGCGCAGTTCATAAGCCAATTGACGGAGCCGTCGACCCGCCGCGTCGCCGATGGGTGCCAGCGCAACTGGGCGCGGTGCCTCTAGTTCTTCCATGGTCTGGTCAGCCAGCATTGCCAAGCGCTCGATACCGCCAGCCCAGCCAACGCCTGGGGTCGCAGGCCCGCCCATAATCTCTGCCAGCCCGTCATATCGACCGCCGCCAATGACGGTGCCCTGAGCGCCTAACGCTTCAGTCACGAACTCAAACGCGGTGTGGCAATAATAGTCCAGGCCGCGCACCAAGCGTGGGTCGCGGATATAAGCGACGCCCAGATCGTCCAGGCCTTGGCGCACCTCAGCGAAGAAATCTGCGGCTTCGCTAGTCAGGTAATCGTCGAACACAGGGGCTGCGTCCACGACGGCACGGTCGTTCTTGTCCTTGGAATCGAGGATGCGCAGAGGGTTTTTCTCCAACCGGCTCAGGCTGTCTTCGGAAAGCTGGTCTTTATGGCCGGAGAAATAGTCGATGAGTGCTGCACGATAGGCGTCGCGACTCGGCGTATCGCCAAGGGTATTCAGGTGCAGAACCGTCTGGTCGAGCATATTGAGGGCGGCCAACACTTGCGCACCAAGTGCGATCACTTCGACATCGGCTGCCTGGCCAGGAACCCCAAACAGTTCGACCCCTATCTGGTGGAATTGGCGCTGGCGACCTTTTTGCGGCCGTTCATAGCGGAACATGGGGCCGGAGTAGAAATATTTCAGCGGCAGCGCGTTTTGCAGCTTGGCCGAAATATAGGCCCGCATGACGCCAGCGGTGTTTTCGGGCCGGAGTGTTAGGCGTTCGCCGCCGCGATCCTCGAACGTATACATCTCCTTGGTCACCACGTCGGACACGTCGCCAAGGGTCCGTGCGAATACGTCTGTGAATTCAAAGATCGGCGTGTTGATTTCGCCGAAGCCGTACCGCTCCGCCAACTCACGCGCAGTCTCAGAGACGCGACGATGGCGGCGCGAATCATCTGGAAAGAGATCAACGGTTCCGCGGACTGGGCGAACGGACATGACGAACATACCTTTCAGTATGATATACTAAATCAAATGGTTACTCAGCTGCGGCGACTGCACGTTCAGCGTCGATCTCACGGGCTTTCTGCTCAATCTGCTCTACCAGATGGTCGACCAGATCAACATCTGTAATGCGATGGTCTGGCAGGCCGCCGACATAGACCATATGCGTGCCCTTGCCGCCGCCCGTCACGCCTAGGTCCGTCTCCCGTGCTTCGCCGGGGCCGTTAACGACGCAACCGATCACAGAGACAGTCATTGGCGTCGCGATATGGGCCAAGCGTTCTTCCAGCACCGTCACGGTGTTGATCACGTCGAACTGTTGGCGGGCGCAGGATGGGCAGGAAATAACGTTGACGCCGCGATGGCGCAGGCCAAGCGCTTTCAGCATCTCAAACCCGGCTTTGACTTCCTCAACCGGATCGGCGGAGAGCGATACGCGGATGGTATCGCCGATCCCGGCCCATAGCATTGAGCCGATGCCGATAGCGCTTTTCACCGTACCAGTGCGCAGGCCGCCAGCTTCCGTGATGCCAAGATGCAGCGGGTAATCGCAGGCGTCCGCCAAGCCTTGATAGGCTGCGACGGCCAGGAAGATGTCTGAGGCTTTGACGCTGATTTTAAACTCATGGAAGTCGTGATCTTCCAGAATTTTAGCGTGGGTCAGTGCGCTTTCAATCAGCGCCTCCGGGCAGGGCTCGCCATACCGGTCCAGCAGTTCTCTCTCGAGGCTGCCAGCGTTGACACCAATCCGCATGGAGCAGCCATGGTCCTTTGCGGCCTGCACGACTTCGCGCACACGTTCTGAAGAGCCGATATTGCCAGGGTTGATGCGCAGGCAGGCAGCGCCTGCTTCCGCCGCTTCAATGGCGCGGCGGTAGTGGAAATGGATATCCGCCACAATTGGCACAGTGGAGCCGTCAACGATCTCTTTTAGCGCCGCCGTTGATTCCTGGTCTGGACAGGAAACGCGGACAATATCCACACCCGCATCTTCCGCCGCCCGGATCTGGGCGATGGTAGCTTTGGGATCAGATGTTAGGGTGTTGGTCATGGTCTGCACGGTGATCGGCGCATCGCCGCCGACGGGCACGTTCCCAACCATGATCTGACGGGATTTACGGCGGTGAATGTCGCGGTAAGGCCGAACGCTCATAATGAAGCTCGCTCCCTTGGAGGATCGTGGAGGCGCTGAGTCAGCGCGATGCTATAGGGATATATAACGTTGCTTTGATAAAGGCCAAACCGGGGTGAAAATAGGTTCGGTCTGCATCAGGCGCCGCTTACGCGGGGCGCGCGCGAAACACGCTGTCGCTAATGTCGGTCGGTCAGCAGTGCGTGGCCTTCAAGGCGAACGTCACGCACCACTTTGCCGTGCCCGCCAAGCGATGGCGCAGCGCGCCCATCCACCAGAATTTCAAGGCCACCGGCATTGCCGGTCGTCATGATTAGGCCGCGTCGATCAGGGGCGGAATACCGTTCACCCTGGCGCAAAACGCGGGAGAACATCACCCGTCCGGTCTTCACAGACTTAATCTCGATCCAGGTATCGTCCACTGCATGCAGCACAACGAGACCTGAAGCATGCGGCGGTGTCGCGGCATAGGCAGCGCCCGGATTAGCGTTGTAGCGCGGCGCGCCTCTAACGTCCGTGGATGCCATGGCAGGCCCCGGGGCTGGAATGGACCAACGCGGTGAGGCTTGTGGCACCGCTAGCCTCGGCTCAGGCAATCCGGCTGCAAGATTTCCGGAGTCCGGCAAAGGCGCTGCGCCCACATTTCCTGTTGGCCTTGAAGGTGGTTGATCCGGGGCGGCATAGCGGACTGCACCAGGATTGCTGCGACTCGGCGGCAAAGGGGCGCCGCTTGTCTGGCGGGTGGCCACGGGGGCCTGGGCACGTGCGACTGTCGTGCGTTCAGACGGTGGCACCGCATCGGGGAACGGGCGGTATGGGCCGGTCGCGATTGTGCTGCGTTGTTCAGACCCTTCCACGAAGTCTGGCGCGTCGACCCGGGCAAGAGTCTGGGCGGCGTCCTCGAAGCGGGATTTGGTATTCTCGAAGTACCAGTAGACATAGCCTGCCAGCGCTAAACAGATAGCGGCTGCAGCCAGTGGGGCAGCGCGGGACGCACGTTCCGTTTCAGGATTGCGGGCGCGATGGGCAGGTGCTGGGAGCTTGCCGATGTCTTCTATGGCGGCGCGGGCTGTAGATTCGACGTCAGCGCCAAGGAATTCCGCATAGGCGCGCACAAAGCCCTGCGCGTAAGCCCGGCCCGGCAGCGACTCGAAGCGATCATCTTCAATGGCTTGGATGTAGGCTTCGCGGATCCGGACCTGTGCAGCGGCTTCTTGGACCGTCAGGCCAGCACGCTCACGCATCAACCGTAAGAAGAGGCCGACAGACTCACCAGGCAGCACCGAAGGCTTAGGACCCGCGAAACTCGCGTCCCCTGCGACAACCCATAGTTTGAGGTTGCTTTTGCCCGCCACGTGAAAACCTATAAATTGCTATGCTGACAGCTTACGGCCCCCGCGTTGCTGCGATCCAAAATAGAGGAACACACCAATCGTATCTGTCCTGTGTTAGCGCCATTTTTACAATGCCCTGGGGCTCGCGGCAACGGGTTAATACTGTTCGTCTATGGGGATATCCGCAGATTCAGCAAATTCCCGCACTTGATCACGAACGCTATGCTCTTCTGAGCCAATCAGCTCCTCAATCAGCACGGCAGCTTCGGTTGCATCAATATTGGCCGCAACAGCCCGGATTGGCTTGACTGCAGCGGGTGCGACAGACAATCGTCTGACGCCCAAGCCAATCAATGCAATCGCCGCCAGCGGGTCGCTCGCCATCTCACCGCAAACTGATAGCGGCGTATTGGCGCGCTTCGCTGAATGCACAACATGGCGCAGCATTGCCAGGGCTGGGGGAGAGAGCGCGTCATAGCGTTCAGACATGCGCACGCCATCGCGATCAGCGGCAAAGGCGAACTGCAGCAGATCATTGGTGCCAATAGTGGCGAAATCCACCCGGCGCAACGCCGTTTCCCCCTGCCAAACTAGGGACGGCGTTTCGATCGCGACGCCGACCCGGACTTTTGCGGGTGCAGCGCCATCCGCTTCAGCCTGCTCCAGCGCGCCACGTAGCACGGCGCGTGCAGCAGATATCTCCGCCGCCTCAGCCGCCATCGGAAACATCACATCCAGCTGCCCGTCTGATGCGGCGACGGCAAGCGCGTAAAGTTGGCTGCGCAAGGTCTCCGGTATATCGAGCGCAATTCTAAGTGCCCGCCAGCCAAGGGCAGGGTTGTTTTCCCGGGTGCCGGCCAGAGACGCTGGAGTTTTATCGCCGCCATGATCAAATGTGCGAAACGCGATGGCCCGGTCGCCAGCGATCTCACGCACTTCCCGGTAGAGCGCGATCTGCTCCTCGGCTGTCGGCAATCCAGCGCGGCCAAGGAAGGATAGTTCGGTGCGAAACAGGCCAATTTCTTCCGCCCCCTCAGCCACAGCTGATTCAACATCGAGCAGCAGGCCCGCATTAGCGAGAACGGCGATGCCTTCGCCATCTCGTGTGCGGCTTGGCGCATCACTGAGGAAGGCGTAGCTGGCTTTGCGGGCAGCTTTAGCGGCGACAGCTGATTCAAAACTGGCCATCACCTGATTGGCTGGCCGCAAAAGCACCTGCCCACGATCTGCATCTAGCACGATTGGATCGCCTGGCTGCACGCCCGCCAAGGCATTGCCCGTGCCGCCAATTGCTGGAATGCCAAGCGCCCGGGCGACGACGGCGACGTGGGAGGACGCAGACCCTTCTTCTAGCACCAGTCCGGCCAGTGCATCCCGGTCAAGCTCCAGCACTTCAGCAGGCCCAAGCGCATGGGCAAACAGAATGGCGTTTGGCGGCAGTGCATGCATGCCGTCATCGCCTGACTGGGCAGCGATAGCACGGACGAGCCGTCCTGCCAGATCATCCATATCCGCCAGCCGGTCACGCAGATAGGCTGACTGCGCCCTGCGCATGCGGATGCGCGCTTCGGTCTGCACCCTGCGCGCGGCGACTTCTGCTGTCATGCCATTGGCGATACCGGCGCGGATGCGGCGGATCCATCCGTCATCGCTGGCGGCTAGGCGAAAGGCGTCGAGGATATCGCGATGCTCGCCTGCATGATCCAGGCTTGGATCATCGAGAAGTGTGTCGAGCTCGCTCCGCATGCGATCAACACCTTGGGCGAGGCGGCGGAGTTCTTCCGACTCGTCCTCCGCCACCATGCGTTGGATCGGCAATGGCGGGTCCCGAAGTGCGGCAACGCCAATGGCGAGGCCAGGCGAAAGGCGGGCACCAGTTAATCGTGCAGCGGGGGCGGCGGCACCAGCGGCGACAAAGGCTGCGAAATCCGGATCTGCCGCGACTTCGGCCATGAGCGCTGCGACAATGGCGACGGCTTCAATGTCATCGCCCGAGTAAGATCGGTCTTGGGCATGCTGGATGACGAGCACTCCAACGGCAGCACCGCCACGCAGGAGCGGCGCCCCAAGGAATGTGCTGTAGGGGTCTTCACCCGTTTCCGGTCGATAAGCGAAGGCCTCGTGGGTCTGCACATCCCGGATCGCAACGGGGCGGTGAGATGCTGCCGCGACGCCAACAAGACCTTCACCGCCGCTTAGTCGTGTGCGGAATACTGCATCTGGGCGAAGGCCGTGTGTCGCCGCCAGGATCATCGCGCCATCGCGTTGCTGCAGGTAGAGCGAACACACATCTGCGGTGAGTGCGTCGGCGATCACGGCAACGGCCCGGTTCAGCCGGTCCGCCGCCGTCGCATCCATAGCGACGGCATCGCGAACGGCGCGGAGCATATGACGCCAGCCGGTCTGTTCCCCCTCCGCCACCGCGCGCCTACGCAGCCCCAGCAGCGCGCTGGATCAGCGCATCTGCCGCTTGGTCGACGAGAGCTTGAATAATTTCTGCGGTCGGTTGCTCAGCCGTTACCATGCCAACGCTCTGGCCTGCCATCAGGGAGCCGTTTTCCACGTCGCCATCGATCACCGCACGGCGCAGCGCGCCCGCCCAGAAGTGCTCGATCTCAAGCTGAGCTTCTTTTTGATCCAACTCACCAGCGCGCCAGCGTGCGATGACTTCATGTTGGGTTTCAGCGAATTTGCGGGTGGCATTATTTGCCAGCGCGCGCACAGGAATAACGGGGAAGCGTGGGTCAACCTGGACACTTGCCGTCGCATCACGGGCCGAGCCCTTAAAAAAGGCTTTCTTGAAACCTGGGTGCGCAACGCTTTCTGTAGCGCAGACGAAGCGCGTGCCGAGCTGGCAACCGGCAGCACCCATCTCCAGATATGAGAGCATTGCTTCACCACGACCAATGCCGCCTGCTACGAACACAGGAACATCCTGCACATTTGGCAGGATTTCCTGCGCCAAGACGGATGTGGAGACGGGGCCGATATGGCCGCCTGCTTCGGTGCCCTCAATCACCAGCGCATCGGCACCGTCACGGATGAGTTTCTTGGCGATCCCAAGGGCTGGCGTCAGGGCGATCAGCGTTGCACCCAATTCCTTCACGCGACGCATGGCTTTGCGCGGCGGGATTCCGCCTGCCAGCACAACGCAGCCGACACCTTCTTCACCGCAGACCTCGATCAGCGCGTCCAAATCCGGGTGCATCACGATGAGGTTCACACCGAACGGTTTCTTGGTGAGGGCCTGGGTCGCTTGAATCTCCGCACGCAGCAGGTCCGTTGTCATGGAGCCGCACGCGATCACGCCGAAGCCGCCGGCGTTTGAGATCGCGGCAACGAGTTTGCGTTCGGATACCCACGTCATCGCGCCGCCGAGAATGGCATGCTCTACGCCCAGCAAGGCGCGGCCGCGTTCAGAAAGCGACTGGATCTGGGCGAGGGCGTCAGCGCGGGTCATAGCGGTCATCAGGCTTCCAGTGCTTCGGTTGCATCCAGGCCGTAGGCGGTGTGCAGCGCGCGCAGGGCAAGTTCAAAATAGTCTTCAGAGATCAACACGCTGACTTTAATTTCAGACGTAGAGATCACCTGGATATTGACGCTGCGTTCGGCAAGGGCGCTGAACATCCGCTGGGCAACGCCCGCATGGCTACGCATGCCGACGCCGACGACAGAAATCTTTACCACGTTCCGGTCCGCCAGAATCTGCTGGTATCTCAGCTCGTCTTTGCGGCCTTCCAGCATGGCGACGGCGCGGTCAAAGTCCGCCTCTGTCACGGTGAAAGTCATGTTTGTAGTCTCACCATCAGGCGAAACATTCTGGACGATCATGTCCACATTGATTTCAGCCTCGGACAATGGGCCGAAGATGGACGCGGCGATGCCCGGCTGGTCCGCAACATTGACCAGGGTGATCTTCGCCTCGTTTTTGTCATAGGCGATGCCGGTGACGACCTCATTCTCCATATCCGCATTCTCCCCCACTTCTTCGTGGGCTACCAGGGTGCCGGGTTTATCTTCAAAACTGGACAGCACCATAACCGGCACATTGTGGTTCATGGCCATTTCGACAGAGCGCGTTTGCAGCACTTTCGCACCCTGGGACGCCAGCTCCAGCATCTCCTCATAGGTGATGCGATTGATCTTGCGGGCCTTGGGCACAATGCGAGGGTCGGTGGTGTAGACGCCGTCAACGTCCGTATAAATTTCGCAGCGGTCAGCTTTAATCGCGGCGGCAAGCGCAACTGCCGTTGTGTCTGATCCGCCCCGGCCAAGGGTTGTGATGCGGTTCTCTGGGCTGACGCCTTGGAATCCTGCGATCACGGCGACCTGGCCTTGCCCCAATCGCTCCATCAATAGCCCGCCTTCCACATCCATGATGCGGGCGCGGCCATGTAGGCCGTCCGTGAGCAATGGAATCTGCCAGCCGAGGAAGGAGCGTGCCGGTACGCCCATTTCCTGCAAAACCAGTGCCATCAGGCCAGCTGTCACTTGCTCGCCAGATGCAACGACTGCGTCATACTCACGGGTATCGTGGAGCGGGGAAGCGGCGCGGACTAAGTCAACCAGCCGGTTGGTTTCGCCAGACATGGCGGAGACCACCACGGCCACCTGGTCGCCTGCGTCAACGGCGCGTTTGACCCGCCCAGCTGCATTGCGGATACGATCAAGGTCAGCCACCGAAGTGCCGCCGAATTTCTGCACAATGCGCGCCACGAGAGAATACCTTTGGCCCCGGCCCGCACGCAACGCGGACCGACGGGGGCTGTCAGAAGTTGCCGTCGGGATTGCGTGCAACATATTTTGGAGTTCCGGCGCCCGCAAGCGCTGAAACCAGAAGAAAGGCCGGAAATCGTTATGCCCGCCGATATACAAGACCAAGTTCAAGGTGCCGTAGACCCGCGTGAAGCCGCTCAGTTCGCAGCAATCGCCGAATCGTGGTGGGACCCAGATGGGCCATTCCGCCCGCTCCACCGGCTGAACCCCGCCCGGATGCGGTTCGTTATGAACGCGGTGCAGGAGAATTTCGGCGTAGCAGAAGGGCCGCGCGCGCTTAAAGGTTTGTCCGCTTTGGATATTGGCTGCGGGGGTGGGTTGATATCAGAACCCTTGGCGCGACTGGGGGCGGGCGTCACGGGATTGGATGTGACGGAAGAAAATTTGGGCGTTGCCCGCGCCCATGCGGCGGAGTCGGGGCTGACGATCGATTATCGCCTTGAAACGGCGGAGGCGCTGGCGGCGAGCGGTGCCAAGTTCAATATCGTAACAGCGCTTGAGGTGGTTGAGCATGTGCCGGACCCGGATGTGTTTATGCGCGCTGCCGCAGAGATGTTGGCACCTGGCGGCCTCTTGATCGTCGCTACGATCAATCGCACCGTCAAATCACTCGCGCTTGCAAAGTTTGGCGCCGAATACGTGCTGCGCTGGTTGCCACGCGGTACCCATGACTGGCGGAAATTCATGAAGCCATCAGAACTCGCCCGCCCGCTGCGTACGGAAGGGCTAAGGGTGCTGCGGACAGAAGGGGCTGTCTATGAACCGTTAACCGGCGACTGGCGGCTCAGTGCAGATGTTTCCATGAATTATATGATTGCAGCCGTTCGGGATTAATCTCGCCGCTCTGAACGTTATCGCGTTACGGCTGCAATGCGTCTTGCTGGGTCGAATCCAAAAAAGGTCCTGTTTGTTCGATTTTTGAATTGAAACAAAAATCGAACATACTTATATATCGATCGGCGCCATTAATCCGTGGAGAGATCGATGTCTAAACGCCGATACGCCCTGAAGTCAGGGAATAACGCCCCCTATGAACTGTTCAATGATGCTGAGGATGCCTGGCTCTGGGCCTCCGCCAATACGGATTTAATGCTGGCAGGCGCGCGCGGTCAGCCAAGCCTGAAGCCAACCCAGCGCCCCTGTGAAGCAGCGGATGTGCTGAACGCTTTCGAGCGCCTGATGCGGGCTGGAACATTGGCAGCGCGCCACGCCCAGGTCGCTGTTCGGTTCGGGCTGAGGCAGCGCCGCCCAAACGGGTTGATCCCTTCCGAGCAGGCGGCCGCGCTGCTCTGGGAGGAAGCGATGGATCGCCTAACGACGCCGCTTCGGCCAAGGGTGTCATTTTATAGGAGAACAAAATGGAAACAACAATCCACCGCTTCCAACATGGCTATCTCGTATTTACTGATCATGGCTCTGGCCCACTCACCTGGCTACTCCGCCGAGGCTTCCGCCATTGCTTCGTGATTCTGGCGGCGGAAGACTTCGCGGTGACGTTAGACCCATTGCTGCATCGCGCCGAACTCAGGGTGATAGATGGTCTGTTAGAGCCAGTGCTTGAGCGGCTTGCAGCCAATGGCGCCACGATCACCCCAATCGCTGTGCAGGCTGGCCGTCGTTCGTGGCGCGGTGCAGATTGCATGCGCATGGCAAAGCGGCTTTTAGGGTTGAGTCCCTGGGCAGCGGCGGCCCCTATAGTCTTTACAAAATCCTGCAATCGAATAAATGTTCGTATAAAGTTCTTAACATGCGCAGCGAACATCCCCATATATGATCCGTGACGCCAGAAAAGCGCCCGCTGGGAGGAACTCCTGCAGCGGGCATTTTCTATAGAGGCTTCTACTGCACAACATATGGCGCCCGTTTGCTGAACCGCAGACGGGCGCTTTTTTGTGTGGTGGTGGCCAGAACCTTTGACATTAAGGAGACACGACCATGGGAGCATTATTCGGCTCTATCCCTGATGACCCATTGCCGCCCGCCCCACCGGAAGCTGACCCTGCAGCGGAAGAAGCTAAAGCCCGCAAAGAAAGTCTGGAGCGTCGCCGTCGTGGCCGCCTGGGCTTCATTGAAACCAGCGCGCGCTGTGTGTTGCAGACCAACGCGTTCGCGCTAGAACGGCGTACGCTTCTGGGAGAATAAGCATGCCGCCTAATCAGAAATCGTCCAAGACTATGGCAGGCCCAGATATCGAGCCCACAAGCGAAGGGGTGTTGACGGTCGAAGCCGTCCGTAGGCGCTATCGCATTGCTGAGGAGAAACGCAGCCGCTGGACCCGGCTCTGGAATGATTGCTACGCCTACACATTGCTCAGCCAAAAACGGCGACGGTGATGGCCAGTCCGCAACAAGTGTGTCCAATGATGCCTTGTTCGACGGTACGGCCCCGGATGCGGTTGATCAGCTCGCGGCTAGCCTATTGGCCGGCTTAACGCCATCCGGCGGCAAATGGTTTTCGCTTTCCGCCGGTGAGCAAGTGCCGGAAGCGGAGCGTGCGCCTGTCGACGCAATGCTGAAGCAGACGGAAGCCGCTATTCAGGCACATCTTGAGCGCTCAAACCTGATGGTGGAAGTGCATCAGGCGTTCTTGCACCTGGTCATCGGCGGGTCTGCCTGCTTGATGTTTGAGGAAGAGGCCATCGGTGCAGCCAGCGCTTTTCGCTTTCGTGCACTGCCGCTTGGTCAATGTACGCTTGGCGAAGGCCCGAATGGCCGGATCGAACGAGTTATGCGGAAGGCACGGCTCAAGCCTTCAGATATCCGACGCAGGTTCCCAGGCGCACCTGGCCTGAAATCGTTGCCAGAGGATAGCGCTGGTGATGGTGGTGCAGATATTTGGGTGATCGAAGCCGTTGAGCCAGAGCAGAACCGCTATCGCTACCGCGCCGTTCTGGCCGAAGGTGCAGAGATAGACGGGATGCTGGCAGACCGGGCGCTGGATGCGTCGCCGTTCCTGGCATTTCGCTGGATGAAAGCGCTGCCGGATATCAAAACTGCCAATAAAGTATTGGAATTGTTGCTTAAAAACGCTTCTATCGCTGTTACGGGCATGTGGCAGGCGGACGATGATGGGGTGTTGAACCCGGCAAACATTGGCTTGAAGCCGGGGGCGATTATCCCCAAAGCTGTGGGGTCCGCTGGCCTTTCGCCACTGGAAGCGCTGGGCAAGTTTGATGTTTCGCAACTGGTTTTGGATGATCTCCGCGCCCGTATTCGCCATGCGCTGCTTTCAGACAAGCTCGGCGCCATTGATGGACCGCGCATGACCGCGACTGAAGTCGTCGAGCGTGTCCGGCGTCAGGTCCTAAGGGACAGATTGAGGGTATAATTTAGAGGAGGGTTTTGGTCTCATCGTAGTGACGAAGGAACGAAGATGAGAGCAAAAT